>Ga0316600_10000218_pt1 | contig 32736 bp, 29 predicted proteins | sample OWC_soil_day5_CT_FD_207652 | JGI IMG/M metagenome (GOLD analysis project Ga0316600, IMG submission 207652) | Wetland soil microbial communities from Old Woman Creek delta, Ohio, United States - OWC_soil_day5_CT | ecosystem: Environmental > Terrestrial > Soil > Wetlands | place: USA: Ohio... | reverse complement strand
GCTTCGCCTTCGAGCGGCTGCTGCCCTTTGCCACGCCGCCGATGCGCGCGCTGATGCAGCGGCTGAAGAGCCAGGCCCAGTCGCGCGTGCATGCGCCGACGGTGCCGATCTCGGCCAGCGACGTGTCCTTCCGCATGCTCGACTTTGCGCGCCGCAACGCCCAGCGCGCCGGTGTCGAGGCGGCCATCGACTTCCACGGCGGCGACGCGCTGGAGCGCCCTGCACCCACGCTGCCGCCGCAGCTGCACGGCACGCTGATGCTCAACCCGCCCTACGGCGAGCGCATCGAGGTCGCGGGCAAGGCAGCACGGCCGTCAGCCGAAGACCGCGACACGCCCAGCGACTTCTTCCCGCGCCTGGCCGCGCACTGGAAGCGCGCCTACACCCAGCACCCGGCCGGCTGGACCGCCTGGGTGCTGAGCCCGGACATGAAGCTGCCGGGCGCGATGCGGCTGAAGGCCTCGCTGCGCGTGCCGATGTGGAACGGGCCGATCGAATGCCGCCTGTTCCGCTTCGAGCTGGTGGCCGGGTCGGCCCGGGACTGAGTTTCTTGGTCTGACCCGTCGCGGCACCCGCACGGGAAGCACCCGAAGCCTCAAGCAACCGCCGCGGATCCGGCTTTGCCGGGCCGCCAGCGGTACCCCCTTGAGGGGGCGGCCGAAGGCCGTAGGGGGCGGGTCAATGCAACGCGCAGGACCCCGGGCCGTCGGGGTGGCCGCAGCTGCCGCAGGGGCCGGCAGCCATCGGCTGGGGCGCCTCGCCTGAAGACGCGGTGGCAAACACCGACAGCTGCTTGTCGAGCTGATGCGAGTGGCATTGCGGGCATTCGGGCACGGTGCTGGAGCGCACCAGCAGCTCGAAGGCATTGCCGCAGTCGTGGCAGGCGTATTCGTAGATCGGCATGGTCGGGTCCTTCCTCGGCCCGTATTTTGAACGCGGATGCACCGCCGGGTTATCGTGCCTGACCCACTACGGAGGAGATGTTTGATGAAGATCGCGTTTTTCGGTGCCGGCTTGATGGGCTCGGGCTTCGTGCGCCGTGCACGCGCCAACGGCTGGGAGGTCAACGTCTGGAACCGCAGCCCGGCCAAGGCGCGGGCACTCGTCGAACTGGGCGCACAAGCCTTCGACGATCCGGGCGCGGCGCTGTCCGGCGCTGAGCGCATCCACCTGTCGCTGGCCGACGATGATTCGGTGGACGCGGTGCTGGAGCCGATCGCCGCCGCGATCCCGACCAGCACCTGGATCGTCGACCACACCACCACCGCGGTGCGCCCCACTGCCGAGCGCGTGGCCCGCTGGGACAAGCGCGGCCGCCGCTTCGTGCATGCGCCGGTGTTCATGGCCCCGGCCAACTGTGCCGAAGGCACCGGGCTGATGCTGGTGTCGGGCGAGAAGTCGCGCCACGACGCGCTGCTGCCGGCGCTGCAGCAGATGACCGGCAAGGTGCACTACGTGGGCGAGGCGCCGGAACGCGCCGCCGCCTTCAAGCTCTTCGGCAATCTGACGCTGATCGGCATGCTGGGCGTGCTCGGCGACGTCAACCGGCTGGCGCATGCGGTGGGCATCGGCACGCAGGAGGCCTTCGGCCTGTTCGAGCAGTTCAACCCCGGCCAGACGCTGCCGGCACGTGCCGCGCGCATCAGCGGCGGCAGCTTCGACAAGCCCTCGTTCGAGATCGCCATGGCGCGCAAGGACGTGCGGCTGATGATCGAGGAAGCGCAGCGTGGCGGCGTCGACCTGTTCGTCATGCCGGGCGTGGCAGCAATGTTCGATGCGGCGCTGGCGCGCGGCGAGGGTGCGCTCGATGCCGCGGCCGCGGCACGCATGCCGCTGTAGGCACGGTGAGGCGGCCGCGATGATCGAACTGCATCCGGACATCCCCACCGCCGACGGGGCGATGAACAGCTTCGTGATCCACCCCGAGGAGGGCGGGCCCTTTCCGGTGCTGCTGTTCTACATGGACGCGCCCGGCAAGCGCGAGGAACTGCACGACATGGCGAGGCGCCTGGCCGCGGTGGGCTACTGCGTGCTGCTGCCCAACCTGTACTACCGGCGCACCCGCGACTTCATCCTGAAGGAACGCACCGAGCCGGCGATGGCCGAGATGTTTGCGCTTATGAATACGCTGGACGGCGCCACCACGCGCCGTGACACCCGGGCGCTGCTCGACTTTGCCGATGCGCTGCCGCAGGCCGATGCCACGCGCATCGGCGCGGTCGGCTACTGCATGAGCGGGCCCTCGTGATGTGGGCGGCAGCGGCCTTCCCCGAACGGCTGGCCCGCATCGCCTCGATCCACGGCGCCCACATGGCCACCGACAAACCGGACTCGCCGCACCGCATGGCCCCGGCGATCCGCTGCGAAAGCTACTTCGCCTGCGCCGAGATCGACCGATGGGCGCCGCCGGCCGACATCCAGGCCCTGCAGCAGTCACTCGAGGCGGCCGGCACGCCGCACCGCATCGAGTGGCACCCGGGCGTGGAGCACGGCTTCGTCTTCCCGCAGCGCGCCGGCATCTACCACCGCGATGCCGCAGAGCGGCACTGGGAGCGGCTGTTCAGCCTGTTCGGGCGCCACCTGCGCCCGTTGTCGTAGCTATCGCTTCAACAGGCTGCCGAGCAGGCCGCCCAGATCGCCCAGATCGCCCTGCGGCAGCTGGCCGCCAGGAGTCAGCTGGTCGACCACCTGCGGCAGCATCTGCGACAGCTGCGCGCCCAGGTCGCCGGTGGACAGACCCATCTTCGCGGCCATCTGCGACATCTGGTCGGCACCGAATGCGCCTTGCAGTTGCTCGGGCGAGACGGGCAGGTTCTGGCCGGTGCCGACCCAGGAGTTGACCTGCTCGCCCAGGCCGGCCGCCTGGAACTGCTGCAGCAGTGCTCCCAGTCCGCCCGCCGCACCGCCCTGGCCGCCCTGACCCGCGCCAGCGAGCATGCCGACGATCAGGTTCAGGAGTTCGGCCTGGCCGCCCCCTTGGCTGCCGCCCGCCTGCCCGCCCAGCATGCCCCCTACGATGTCCAGCAATCCCATCTTCATCCCCCTGTTGTGGAGGGCAGATTCTGCGTGGCTCGGCGGTGGCTGGCAAGCCACAGCAGCGCCGCGCCGAGCAGGCCCAGCGGCAGCAGCGTGCCCAGATTCATCGAGGTCCAGCCGCCGGTGGTGACCAGCGCGCCCGAGCTGAAGGAGGTGACAGTCATCGTCGTGAAGACCCAGAAGTCCATCGCGCCTTGGGCGGTGGTGCGCTCCTCGGGGCGGTAGGCCTCGGTCAGCAGTGTGGTGCCGCCGATGTAGAGGAAGTTCCAGCCCACGCCGAGGGCGAACAGCGCGCCGATGAAGTGCATCAGGTCGGTGCCGGTCAAGGCAAAGGCCACGCAGCCCAGGTTGAGCAGCAGGCCCACTGTCATCACCGGCAGCGTGCCGAAGCGCTTGATCAGGTGGCCGGTGAAGAAGCTGGGCACGAACATGCCCAGCACATGCCATTCCAGCACCAGCGCGGCATCTGAGAACGGGTGTGAGCACTGCGCCATGGCGATCGGCGTGGCCGCCATCAGCAGGTTCATCACGCCATAGCCCAGCGCCGCGGCCGCCACCGCGATGATGAACACCGGCTGGCGCGCGATCTCGCGCAGTGGCCGCCCACCAGCCGTCTGCGCGGCCGTGGGCAGCGGTGGGAACGGGATCAAGCTGACCAGCACCAGCGCCACCAGCGCCACCGCCACCAGCGACAGGTAGGCACCGGTGAAGGGCTGCGGCAGCAGGTCGCGCGTGGCCGAGGCCAGGTTCGGTCCGAACACCCCGCCGATGATGCCGCCGGCCAACACCCAGGAGATGGCCTTCTCGCGCGCCGCCGGCGGCACCAGCTCGGCCGCGGCAAAGCGGTACAGCGAGCCGTTGGCCTGGTAGTAGCCGGCCAGCACCGTGCCCAGCACCAGCAGCGCGAAGCTGCGCTGCCAGGCCGCGAAGGCGCACAGCGCCGTGGCGCCGATGGCCCACAGCAGCCCCACCTGGAAGGCGCGCTTGCGTCCCACCTTGCGCTGGTGACGCGCCACCAGCGCGGTGCTGAGCGCACCGCCGGCGACATACGCCGTCAACGGCAACGTGGCCAGCCAGGCCGTCGGCGCGAGCTGCAGCCCGACCAGTCCGTTGATGGCGATGAAGACCACGTTGTTGGTCAGGAACAGGCCCTGGCACAGCGTCAGCAAAAGCAGGTTTCGATTCATGATTCCTTGAGTCCGGCCCAGGCCAGCACCGCCAACGGTGCGGTCTCGGCACGCAGCACCCGTTCGCCCAGCCGGGCGCGAACGAATCCGCGTGCCAATGCGGCATTCTCCTCGGCGCTCGACAGGCCGCCTTCCGGACCACTGAGCGTCAGCAAGGCCTTCGCCCCGGCGGCCACCGCGTGCAGCGCGGCCGCGCCGTCTCCCGGGCTGAGCAGCAGACGCAAACCATGTTCCGGCAGCTGCGCCAGGAAGGCGTCGAGAGTCTGCACCGCGGCCACCTCGGGCACGCGCGTGCGGCCGCACTGTTCGGCCGCGGCCGCGGCAATGCCTTGCCAATGCACGCGCTTGCGCAGCGCGCGGTCACCGGCCAGGCGCAGCACCGAGCGGTCGCACAGCAGCGGCACGATGGCCGCCACGCCCAGCTCGGTGGCCTTCTCGACCAGCAGGTCCATGCGCTCGTTGGCCGGCATGCCCAGCGCCACGGTGACGCGCAGGCCCAGCTCCCGTTCCACCGGGTCGAAGGTATCGACACGCACGCGCACCTGGCTGCGGCCCATGTGCAGCACCGTGGCCGCCCACTCGCCACCGCGGCCGTCGAACAGCCGCAGCCGATCTGCGGGTTGCAGCCGGCGCACCTGCACATGACGTGCGGCCGCGGCGGGCAGGTCGATCTCGGCGTCACGCTGCAGGGCAGCGTCGACGTACAGGCGCACACTCATTGGCTGCAGTGTGCCCGAAGGCCGCAGCGCGATTCAGACTTGCAGCCCGCGCTCGCGCTTTGCATGCGCTCGCCCCTTCGCCAGCATTCGACCGCGCGCGGTGCGCGGCCTCATTTCCGGCTCAGGCCTTCGCTTCGCGCAGCTCGCGGCGCAGGATCTTGCCGATGGCGCTCTTCGGCAGCTCGTCGCGGAACTCGATGCTGCGCGGGCGCTTGTAGCCGGTGAGGTTGGCTTCGCAGAAGTTGCGGATGTCGGCCTCGTTCAGGCCCGGGTCCTTCTTCACCACCACCAGCTTCACCGCCTCGCCGGCCTTGGCGTCGGGCACGCCGAAGGCAGCGCATTCCAGCACGCCGGGCAGGGTGCTGATCAGGTCCTCGATCTCGTTGGGGTAGACGTTGAAGCCGCTGACCAGGATCATGTCCTTCTTGCGGTCGACGATGCGGAAGTAGCCGCGCTCGTCGACCATGCCGATGTCGCCGGTGCGGAAGAAGCCGTCGCGTGTCATCACCTTGGCGGTCTCGTCGGGACGCTGCCAGTACCCCGCCATGACCTGCGGCCCGCGGATCGCGATCTCGCCGGCCATCCCCGGGCCCACCTCGTGCCCGGCATCGTCCAGCAGCGCCAGTTCGGTGCTCGGCAACGGCAGGCCGATGTTGCCGCTGTAGGCCGCGCTGTCCACAGGGTTGCAGGTGGCCGAGGGGCTGGTCTCCGACAGGCCGTAGCCCTCGACGATCGGGCAGCCGGTCTTTTCCAGCCACAGCCGGGCCGTGCCCTGCTGCACCGCCATGCCGCCGCCGACCGCCAGCACCAGATGGCTCCAGTCGACGGTGTTGAAGGCCGGGTGATGGGCCATTGCGTTGAACAGGGTGTTCACCGCCGGGAAGCTGTGGAAGCGGTGCTTCGACAGCTCCTTCAGCAACGCGCCGATGTCGCGCGGGTTCGGGATCAGGATGTTGCAGCCGCCGAGGTGCATCGACAGCATCATGTTCGCGGTGAAGCCGAAGATGTGATAAAGCGGCAGCGCGCAGACCGTGGTCGGCTGCTCGCCAGGCGGCAGCTTGCTCAGCGCCGGCAGGTTCCAGGCCTCGGCCTGCAACAGGTTGGCCACCAGGTTGCGGTGCAGCAGCACCGCACCCTTGCTCACGCCCGTGGTGCCGCCGGTGTACTGCAGCACGGCAATGTCCTCCGGCCCCACGGCCGGGGCGGTGTAGCGGCGGCCCCGGCCCTGCGCCAGCGCGTCGTTGAAGCGCACGGCGTCGCTCAGCTGGAAGGGCGGCACCAGCTTCCTGGTCTTGCGCATCGCGTGGTTGACGAGCGCACCCTTCAGGCTGCCGAGCATGTCGCCCATCGACGCCAGGATCACCTGCTTGGTGGGCACGGTGTCCAGCACCTGCTGCAGCGTGGCGGCAAAATTCTCCAGCACGACGATGGCGCGCGCGCCCGAGTCCTTGAGCTGGTGCTCCAGCTCGCGCGGCGTGTACAGCGGGTTGAGGTTTACCACCACATAGCCGGCACGCAGAATGGCCGCCACCGCCACCGGGTACTGCGGCACATTGGGCAGCATGATCGCAACGCGGTCGCCGCGTTCGAGTCCGCAGCCCTGCAGGTAGGCCGCCAGAGCGCGGGCCTGCGCATCGATCTCGGCGAAGCTGTAGGTACGGCCCATGAACTTGTAGGCCGGTAGCGCCGCATGCTTGCGAAAGCTGTCCTCCAGCAACGCCAGCAGCGAAGGGTACAGATCGGTGCGCACTTCCGCCGGCACACCGCCGGGGTAGTGCTTCAACCAGATCTTCTCCATCCACGGTCTCCAGGGTGCGAGCGAGGATTCTGACGTCTGGCTGACGCGCGCAGCATCAGGGGATTCGATAGCGCAGCGCTGCCGGGCACGGGGTTTACTCGTGTTGCCGTCGCCGCGTTGCGCAGGACAAACTTCAAAGACTGGGCGCGGCGTTCCAAATGGCACGAGCGACGCCCGCGAACCCACCAGGAGACACGATGCAGAGCTTCTTGCAACACCTGCGTGCCATGCTTGCCATGGCGGCGCTTTGCCTGAGCGCGAGCGCCTTCGCGCAATATCCGAACCGCCCGCTGACGATGGTCGTGCCCTGGGGCGCAGGCGGCGGCACCGATGCGGTGGCGCGCTTCATTGCCAGCCTGATGGAAAAGGACCTGGGCCAGCCGGTCAACGTGGTCAACCGCACCGGCGGCTCGGGCGTGGTCGGCCATTCGGCCATCGCCTCGGCCGCGCCCGACGGCTACACCATCGGCATGATCACCGTGGAAATCACGATGATGCACCACCAGAAGCTGACCGAGCTGAACCCGGCCAGCTACACGCCGATCGCGCTGGTCAACCTCGACCCGGCCGGCTTCCAGGTGCGCGCCGATTCGCCCTACAAGAACATGAACGACGTGCTCGCCGCCATCAAGGCCGCGCCGCCGGGCAAGTTCAAGGCCTCGGGCACCGGCCAGGGCGGCATCTGGCACCTGGCCTTGGCCGGCATGCTCAGCGACTTGAAGATCGACCCGGCCAGCGTGCCCTGGGTGCCGAGCAACGGCGCGGCCCCGGGCCTGCAGGACCTGGCCGCCGGCGGCGTGGAGTTCGTGCCCTGCTCGCTGCCCGAGGCGCGTGCTCTGATCGAAGCCGGCAAGGTGCGCTCGCTGACCGTGATGGACGCCAAGCGTTCCACGCTGTTTCCCGACGTGCCGACGCTGAAGGAGGCGACCGGCTCGAACTGGGCCACCGGCGCCTGGCGCGGCATCGCCGCACCGAAGGGCCTGCCGGGCGACGTGCAGGCCAAGCTCGAGGCCTCGGTGAAGAAGGCCTACGACAGCAAGGACTACAAGGACTTCATGGCGCAGCGCGGCTTCGGCGTGCTGTGGGGCAACTCGCAGGAGTTCGCGGCCTTCATGACGAAGGGCGACGCCGACATGAAGAAGGTCATGACGGCCGTGGGCATCGCCAAGTAGCCCGCAGCGCGTGCAGCGCGTCGATCGTTGGGTCGGCCTCGGGCTGGCCACCCTCGCGCTGGCCGTGCTGTGGAGCGCGCGCTCCTTCCCCGACGTACCGGGGCAGAAGCTCGGCGCGGCCTTCCTGCCGATGATCGTCGGCGTCGGCCTGCTGCTGTGCGGGCTGGCGCTGGTGGTGCGCAGCTTTCGCGGCAGTGCCTACGCCGAGGCCGAAGCCGAAGCGCAGGCGACGCCTGAGGTCGAGGAACACTTTGGCAGCGCCGTGGTCATCGTCGGCGCGGTGCTGGCCTACATCCTGCTGTCCGAGCGCATCGGCTTCCTGTTGATCGCGCCGCTGTGCCTGGTGGCGGTGTTCCTGGCGCTGCGTGTGCGCTGGAAGACGGCCGGGCTGTGTGCCATCGGCGGCACGCTGCTCGTGCATGTGGCCTTCTACAAGCTGCTGCGCGTGCCGCTGCCCTGGGGCCCGCTGACGCCGTTCTATTGATGATGACAAGCCGCTGATGGACGCCATCGCCGACGCCTTCGGCCTGGTCTTCGAGCCCTATGTGCTGCTGGTGATCCTGCTGTCGGCCGCCTACGGCCTGTTCGTCGGCGCGATCCCGGGGCTGACGGCGACCATGGCCACCGCACTGCTGGTGCCGGTGACGTTTTTCATGCCGCCGGTGCCGGCGGTGGCGGCGATCGTCACGGCCACCGCCATGGCCATCTTCTCCGGCGACATCCCGGCGGCGCTGCTGCGCATGCCGGGCACACCGGCCTCGGCCGCCTATGCCGACGAGGCCTACCTGATGACACGCAAGGGCCAGGCCGAAACGGCGCTCGGCGCCGGGCTGGTGTTCTCGGTGCTGGGCGGCATATTCGGCGTGCTGGTGCTCAGCCTGGCCGCGCCGGCGCTGGCCGAGGTGGCGCTGAACTTCAGCTCCTTCGAGTATTTCTGGCTGGTGATGCTGGGCTTCACCTGCGCCATCTTCATCGCCGGCAAGGACCCGGTGAAGGGCATCGTCTCGCTGCTCATCGGGTTGATGATCTCGGTGGTCGGGCTGGAGAACCCGGCCGGCGCGCCGCGCTACACCTTCGGCAATGCCGAGATGATGGGCGGCATCCCGCTGATCCCGCTGATGATCGGCATGTTCGCGGTGTCCGAGATCCTGCGCTATGCCGCGGTGGTGGCCAAGCCGGTGATGGCCACCGAGCGACCGTTCGGCAACGTCTTCGCCGGCATGTGGACGCTGATCAGGAAGTACCCCGTACAGCTGTTTCGCGGCTCGGCGCTCGGCACCGCGGTCGGCGCGCTGCCCGGGGCCGGCGCCGACATCGCCGCGTGGATGGCCTATGCCATGTCGAAGCGCTTCTCGAAGGAGCCGCAGAAGTTCGGCACCGGCCATGTCGAAGGCATCGTCGAATCGGGCGCGGCCAACAACTCGGCGCTGGGCGGCGCCTGGATCCCGGCGCTGGTGTTCGGCATCCCGGGCGACTCGATCACCGCCATCGCCATCGGCGTGCTGTATCTCAAAGGCATGAACCCGGGGCCGACGCTGTTCGTCAACAACCCGCAGAACATCTACGCGGTGTTCATCGTCTTCTTCCTGGCGCAATTGCTGATGCTGCCGCTGGGCTGGATGGCGATCAAGGCGGCCAAGCGCATCTTGCACATCCCCGCCAGCGTGCTGATGCCGCTGATCCTGCTGTTCTGTGTGGTCGGCAGCTTCGCCATCAACAACAGCCTGTTCGGCGTGAGCGTGATGCTCATCGCCGGCATCGTCGGCTTTTGCATGGAGCGCTGGGGCTTCCCGGTGGCACCCACCATCCTGGGCGTGGTGCTGGGCACCATGCTGGAGGAGCATTTCTTCAGCAGCCTGATCAAGGCCGACGGCCACTTCCTGGTGTTCTTCGAGCGGCCGATCGCCGGCACGCTGGGCGTGCTGTGCCTGTTGATCTGGTTGTGGCCGGTAGCGCGGATGCTGCGGCGTCGGGCGGCGGCATAGCGCGAGTGCACTGCGGACGCGAGCAGCGACGTGTCGCGCGGTGTCTTGACATCCCCATGCAGGCCGTCCGGGCCCGGCGCCTGCGCGCCATGACGGCGCTGGATCTGAGCCCGACCCTGCACCGGCCTGCGCCGTGAACGGCCGCCCTCGTCACGAAGCGCCCATGAGGGCTCGATAAAATGCTGCGCTTTTGCAAGTTGATGAGCGCTGCCGCTCCGGCCGCAACCCCGAATCGACGATCGCGACAGACACCACGCTCCAGCGGAGCACCAGACGAATGACGACCCGACAAGCCGCGCTTGCCGCTTTGACCCTGTTGTGCCTCGCCGGCGCACAGCCCGCGGCGCTTGCCTCTGAAGAATCCGGCTGGATGTCTGCGCCGGAGGCGACTGCCTCCAAGGGATCCGGCACCGTCACGTGCGAGTCGCACAATGACGGGCGCAGACACTGCGCGGTGGCGAACATCGACACCGAGAGCGTGTATGTGGAACGCAAGCTGAGCCAGACCCATTGCCAGCGTGGCGTCAACTGGGGCGTGGACCGCGACGGCATCTGGGTGGACGGTGGGTGCCGCGCGGTTTTCGCGTTCGTGTACCGGCAGGGCGGCGGCGGCTGGTCCTCGAGCCGGCCAGGCAGGCCCGGCACGATCGAGTGCGGCTCGCAGGACGACCGGCGCAGGCATTGCGAGGTGCCGAATATCGATCCCGACAGCGTCACGATGGATCGCCAGCTGAGTCACGCCAACTGCCATCGCGGCCAGAGCTGGGGTACGGAATCCCGCGGCATCTGGGTCGACAAGGGGTGCCGGGCAGAGTTCGGCTACGTCACCAGGAACGGGGGACACGGCGGCGGCGGGGCGTCCGAATCGTCGATGCGCGAAGCGTGCATCAACCGGGCTGCGCGCGAGTGGTCCGTGACCACCTCCAACCTCGAGATCACCCATGCCGAACGGCAGCAGAACGGCGGCTATCGCTTCAGTGTCCAGAGCAAGCGCACCTCCGGAACCTGCATGGTCGACCGCAGTGGCCACGTCTACCGGCTGGACACCCACTAGGTCCTGCAGCCGCTGAGCATCGCGCAGAGGATCGATGCGGGCCGGCTTGCGCCTTGCACGGTCTCGCCGTCTGCCTGCACACAGGCACAGGCAGAGCTGCGGTTCAAGCGCGCAGCGCCGCCAGCACCTCGTCGAGCATCTTCTTCGCGTCGCCGAAGAGCATGCGGTTGTTGTCCTTGTAGAACAGTGGGTTGTCCACACCGGCGTAGCCCGAGGCCATGCTGCGCTTCATGACGATCGAGGTCTTCGCCTTCCACACCTCCAGCACCGGCATGCCGGCGATGGGGCTGCCCGGGTCGTCCTGCGCGGCTGGGTTGACGATGTCGTTGGCGCCGATGACCATCGTGACATCGGTCTTGGGGAAGTCCTCGTTGATCTCGTCCATCTCCATCACGATGTCGTAGGGCACCTTGGCCTCGGCCAGCAGCACGTTCATGTGGCCGGGCATGCGCCCGGCCACCGGGTGGATGCCGAAGCGCACGTTGACGCCCTTCTCGCGCAGGAACTTGGTGATCTCGTACACCGTGTGCTGGGCCTGCGCCACCGCCATGCCGTAGCCGGGCACGATGATGACGTTCTTGGCCTCGCGCAGCAGTTCCGCGGTCTCCAGCGCGGCGATTGGTGCCACCTCGCCGGCCGGCTGTGCGCCGCCTGCCGCCGCTGCCGGTGCTCCGCCGCCGGTACCGAAGCCGCCGGCGATGACGCTGATGAAGTTGCGGTTCATCGCGCGGCACATGATGTAGCTCAGGATCGCGCCCGAGCTGCCGACCAACGCGCCGACGACGATCAGCAGGTCGTTGCTGAGCATGAAGCCGGTCGCCGCCGCGGCCCAGCCCGAGTAGCTGTTGAGCATCGACACCACCACCGGCATGTCGGCGCCACCGATGGCCATGACCATGTGCACGCCGAAGAGCAGCGCGATCACCGTCATGATCAGCAGCGGCAGCATGCCGTCGCCGATGTCGTGGGCGTTGAGGAACACGCGGCCGAACCAGATGACGATCAGCAGCCCCGCCAGGTTGAGCCAGTGCCGCCCGGGCAGCAGCAGCGGCTTGCCGCCGATCTTGCCCGACAGCTTGCCGAAGGCAATGATCGAGCCGGAGAAGGTGACGGCACCGATGAGGATGCCGATGTAGATCTCCACCTCGTGGATCGACTTCTCGGCCGCCGTCGGAAACACCGTCGACGTGTCGATGTAGCTGGCGAAGCCGACCAGGCACGCGGCCAGGCCCACCAGGCTGTGCATCAGCGCCACCAGTTCGGGCATCTGCGTCATCTGCACCTTCTTCGCGGCGACCAGGCCGATGGTCCCGCCGACGACGAGCGCACCGATGATCCAGGGGATGCCGGCCGGGGTGACGCGCGGACCGAGGATGGTGGCGAGTACGGCGATGGTCATGCCGACGATGCCGAACAGGTTGCCGCGGCGCGCGGTCTCGGGGTTCGCCAGCCCACCCAGGCTGAGGATGAAGAGGATGGTGGCGCCGATGTAGGAGACGGTGGCCAGGCTCGAGGTCATGGTCGTCCCCTTATTTGCGGAACATCGCCAGCATGCGCCGCGTGACCGCGAAGCCGCCGAACATGTTGACAGCCGTGAGCGCGAGCGCGACCACGGCCAGGCCCAGGATCAGCACATTCGGCCGGTCCGCACCCGCGTCCGTGAGCGGTGGCGCCACCTGCACCAGTGCACCGATGGCGATGATCGACGAGATGGCGTTGGTGACGCTCATCAGCGGCGTGTGCAGCGATGGCGTCACGTTCCACACCACCATGTAGCCGACGAAGCAGGCCAGCACGAACACGGTGAAGTGCGACAGGAAGCTGGCCGGCGCGTACAGGCCGACAAGCAGGAACAGCACCGCGCCCACGCCAAACACGATCGCCAGGCTCTTGGCGGACATGGGCTCGCCGGCACCGTGGCCGTGGCCCTTCTTCGCTGCCGGTGCAGCAGCCGCGGCCGGTTTGGCCGGCGGTGGGGCCGGCAGCTTCAGCGGCGGCGGCGGCCAGGTGACGTTGCCTTCCTTGATGACCGTCAGGCCGCGGATGGCATCGTCGTCCATGTTGACGTCGATGACGCCGTCCTTGGTCTTGCACAGCTCCTCGGTCACGCGCAGCAGGTTGGTCGAGTACAGCGTCGAGCTTTGCTTGGCCAGCCGGCTGACCAGATCGGTGTAGCCGATGATGGTCACGCCGTGGCGCACCACGGCCTCGCCGGGCACGGTGAGCTCGCAGTTGCCGCCCTGCTCGCCGGCCATGTCGACGATGACACTGCCCGGCTTCATGCTGCGCACCATCTCGGCGGTGATCAGCTTCGGCGCCGGCTTGCCCGGGATCAGCGCGGTGGTGATGATGATGTCCGCGTCCTTGGCCTGCTGGGCGTACATCTCGCGCTGGGCCTGCTGGAAGCCCTCGCTCATCACCTTGGCGTAACCGCCGCCGCCGGAGCCTTCTTCTTCGTAATCGACCTTGACGAACTCGCCGCCCAGCGACACCACCTGGTCGGCGACTTCGGCGCGCGTGTCGTTGGCGCGCACGATGGCGCCCAGGTTGGCCGCGGTGCCGATGGCGGCCAGGCCCGCGACGCCAGCACCGGCAATGAAAACCTTGGCCGGCGGAATCTTGCCGGCGGCGGTGATCTGGCCGTTGAAGAAGCGGCCGAAGGCGTTGGCCGCCTCGATCACCGCGCGGTAGCCGCTGATGCCGGCCATCGAGGTCAGCGCGTCCATCTTCTGCGCGCGCGAGAGCTGGCGCGGCAGCGAGTCGATGGCCAACACGGTGGCCGTACGCTGCGCCAGCTGCTGCATCAGCTCGGGGTTCTGCGCCGGCCAGATGAAGCTGATCAGGGTGCCGCCTTCGCGCATCAGCGCCACTTCCTCAGGGCTGGGGGCGCGCACCTTGAAGACGATGTCCGATGTGGCCCAGAGCTCGGCGGCCGTCGGCAGCACCTCGGCACCGGCGGCACGGTAGGTGTCGTCGGCGAAGTTGGCGGCGTCGCCGGCGCCGCTTTGCACGGCCACCGAGAAGCCCAGCTTGACCAGCTTTTCCACCACGTCGGGCACGGTGGCGACACGCTTCTCGCCGGGGGCCGTCTCCTTCGGAACTCCGATGCGCATGGCTTTTCTCCTCGCGAAGGTCTTGTTCATCAAAAACGCGTGAAGCTAACACAAGACTTGCCAGCGACCTCTTGGCCGCGGTCGGCGCCGGCTACCATCGCTGCCCGATGTCCACCGAGCGCTTCCGTCCCTCCGTCACCGTGGCCGCCATCGTCGAACGCGACGGTCGCTACCTGCTGGTCGAGGAGCACACACCCGAAGGGCTGCGCCTGAACAACCCGGCCGGCCACCTGGAAGCGGGCGAATCGCCGCTGCAGGGTGTGCTGCGCGAGACGCTGGAGGAGACCGCCTGCCATTTCGACGCGCAGGCATTGGTGGGCGTGTACCAGGCGCGATTGCAGCGGGTCTCGACCGGCGACGACATCACCTACCTGCGTTTTGCCTTCTGCGGCACGGTCGGCGAGCCGCAGCCCGGGCGCGCGCTGGACCAGGGCATCGTGCGCACGCTGTGGCTCACGCCACAGGAGATCGAAGCCAGCCGCGATCGCCATCGCAGCCCTCTGGTGTGGCAGTGCATTACCGACCACCTGGCCGGCCGGCGCTACCCGCTGCAGCTGCTGAGCACCGACCCGAGCGTCTACGCTGCCGGATCGGTGCCCTGAGGCCGGGAGCCGCGCCGCGCCGCCACCCAGCGCAGCAGCGCCTGCTGCAGCCGTTGGGCATCGATGGGCTTGGTCAGGAAGTCATTCATGCCGGCGGCCAGCGCCTGGTCGCGCTCGCTCACCAGCGCGGCCGCGGTCAGCGCGATGATCGGCAGCTGTTCGGGGCCGTAGTCGCGGCGCAGCACGCGCGTGGCCTCATGGCCGCTCATCACCGGCATCTGCACGTCCATCAGCACCGCGTCGAACAGGGTGCCGTTCTGCGCCCGGCGCTGCACCGCCTGGACCGCCTGCTGGCCGTCGGCCGCCTGCTCGATGCGCACGCCCCACTGCTCGAGCATGGTCGCGGCAATGAGCATGTTGACCGGGTTGTCCTCGACCATCAGCACCGACGCCCCTTCCAGCGAGCCTTGCGCCGGCACTGCGGCCGCCGGGTCCGGCGTAAGCACAGTGGTGGCCGGCAGCGGCAGCTCGGCCCAGAAGCAGCTGCCCTCGCCCGGGCGGCTGTGCACGCCGACCTCGCCGCCCATCAGCGTGGCCAGCTCGCGGCAGATCGACAGCCCCAGGCCCGAACCGCCATAGCGCCGCGTGGTGGATTCGTCGGCCTGGGTGAAGGGGCGGAACAGCCGCGCCTGGGTCGACTCGTCGATGCCCGGACCGGTGTCGTGCACCTCGAAACGCACGCGCCCCGCGTCCAGGCGCTGCGCGCGCAGGCGCACCTCGCCCGTCGTGGTGAACTTCAGCGCGTTGCCGAGGTAGTTGTTGAGGATCTGCCGGGTGCGCAGTAGGTCGCCCGACACCATGCCCTCGGTGCCTTCGCCCAGCTCCAGGCGCAGCACGATCGGTTTCGGGTCGGCCAGCGTCGCGTAGGCGCGCTGCATGCCGCGCAGCAACTCGCCCAGGTCGAAAGCCACGACCTCCAGCTCCAACTTGCCTGCTTCGATCTTCGACAGATCGAGCACGTTGGCAATGATGTCCGACAGCGCCTGCGCCGCGTCGCCCATCTGCGACAGGTACTGGCGGCGCCGGTCTTCGGCGGTTTCGGGCGCCGCCGCCATGCGCGCCAGTCCGATCAGCTGGTTCAGCGGCGTACGCAGCTCATGGCTGGTGTTGGCCAGGAAGGCGCTCTTCGCGCGGTTGGCCGCCTCGGCCGCGTCGCGGGCGCGCGCCAGCGCCTGCTCCACCTGGCGCCGCTCGGTGATGTCGTCGACGATCCAGATGGTGCCGCCGCGGGCCGGATGCGACGGGTCGATGGCCTTGCCGGTGATGCGGCCCAGGAAGGTGCTGCCGTCGAAGCGCCGCGCCTGGATCTCGATCTCGGCCGATTCGCCGCGCGCCAAGATCGGCCCGAGCGTGGCGCCGATGCGCTGGTAGTCCTCGTCGCTGTCCCAGACCACCCGCCCACTCTGCCCGATCAAGGCGCCGAAGGGCCAGCCGTACATCTGCTCGAAACGCGGGTTGGTGACCACGAAGCGCTGGTCGCGGGTGACGGCGATGCCGATCGAGGCGTTCTGAAGGATCGCATCGCGCTGCTGCCGTTCGCGCTCGGCCTCGGTGACGTCGCGCGCATTGATCACCAGGTACTCGCGCCGGTCCATCGCGAAGCGTGCACCCGACACCCGCATCGACAGCGTGCCCCCGCTCTTGGTGGCGAACTCGGTGGGCATGTCCTGCACCTGGCCCTGGTCGCGGATGGCCGCAACGAAGCGCTCGCGGTCCTTGGGGTTGCGCCACACGCCCAGTTCCACCGCGGTGCGGCCCACCACCTCGGTGGCGCTGTAGCCGGTCTGGCGCTCGAAGGTGCGGTTGACCATGGCGTAGCGCCCGGTCTGCAGGTCGGTCAGCGTGATCACGTCCGGGCTGGTGGCCACCAGGTGCGACAGCATCGCCTCGGAGCGGCGCACCGCGTCCTCGGCCTTCTTGCGCTCGGTGTCGTCGACGAAGATCGACAGCACCGCCGGCCCGTCCGGCGTGTCCAGCCGCACCCCGGTGGCGCGCACGACGATGCGCCGCCCTTCCTTCCCGGTGAGGCGAAACTCGGCGACCGGCAGCGCCTCGCCGGCGCCCATCTGCTGCAGCGCCTCGAGGCGGCGGCGTGCGCGTTCACGCGAGTCGCCGCCTTCGAACACCGCCAGCATGTCCTGGCCGACCATGGCCTGCAGGTCGGCGAAGCCGAACATGTCCAGCGCCGCCGGGTTGGCATCGAGCACGCGCCCATGCATGTGCAGCACCAGCGGCGTCGGGATGCGGGTGAACAACTCCAGGTAGCGCGACTCGGTGGCCACCAGCGCCTGGCGCGCCCGCACGTCGTCGCTGACGTCGCGGGCCACGCCCCAGTAGCCCAGGAACACCGCCCGGGCCGGCCGCCGCGGCTCGCCGCTGACCAGGAAATGGCGTACCTGGCCGGGCACGCCCAACCACTGCACCGGCAGGTCGCGGAAGGGCTCGCGCGCCTCCAGATGGGCACGCAGCAGGTCGAGCGTGTCGTCGTCGAGGCTGAATTCGGGCACCTCCCAGGGCACCTGACCGATGGCGCTGGCCTCGCCCATCGAGCCGGGGGAACGGCCCTGGCGCTTGAAGGCGACCAGCCGATACTGGTCGTCGATCTCCCAGTAGGCATCGGCGGCGATGTTGAGCAGGCCACGGAAGCGCTGCTCGCGCTCCTCGGCCGAGCGTACATAGCCCGAGACCACGCGCGATACCAGCATGCCGCCGGCCAGGCCGCTGCCGATGACGATCAGGTGGATCAGCGTGCGCAGGCCGAGGCTCTCGTTCGACATCGCCGCATTGCCTGCGGGCAGCCACTGGCGGTACTGCGCATAGGCCAGGCACAGCACCACCAACGCACTGAGTGCAGCCACCACGCCGCCCAGGCGCAGGCCAGAGACCGCGCAGACCATGCAGGTCATCAGCCCGAAGAAGCCGAAGCCCGGCCCGGTGATGCCCCAGTCGAGCAGCGTCACGGCCAGCGTGATCACCGCGATCGAGGCGATGACCACCAGCGCCACCAGGTCCTCCATGCGGGTGGCGCCGGCACGCATCGAGGTCGCAGCCAGCGCAGCCAGCGCGCAGAAGGCCAGCACCAGCGGCCAGCGCGCGCCCGACGCGATACCGGCGGGCAGGAACACGAACACCAACGCCGCGACCAACGCCACGACCGCTGCCGTGGCGAAGAAGTGCCGTGTGATGATGTGCCGAACCGCGCGCTGCGCTTCGGCGTCGTCGATCAACACGGGGGGTGATGGGGCCAGGGCGGGCTTCATGACCGGTGGGGTCCTCGCCAACGTCTTTTGCAAGACAGCAAGTTTGGCGCCAAGGGGGGGGGCTTGCAGCCTCGTTTTCCCCGCGCAGGGGTATCAGTTCACGTTGCGCGCGTCATTCAGCTGCTGGCGTGTAGCCCACGCCACGTGGCGGGCGGCCTCGGCAAAGTCGGGCCGGTGCGAGGCATAGAGGATGGCACGCGAGGAGCTGACGATGATCGGCCCGTCTTCGCGCCACCCGGCGCGCACCGTGGCCTGCGCATCGCCGCCTTGCGCGCCGATGCCCGGGATCAGCAGCGGCAGCGTCGGCGCCAGCTCGCGCACGCGGGCGATCTCGCCCGGAAAGGTGGCGCCGACCACCAGGCCGAGTTGGCCGCCGGCGTTCCACGGCCCCGAGGCCAGCCGGGCGATGTGTTCGTAGAGCAGCTCGCCGCTGGCCAGGCGCTGCGACTGCAGGTCGCTGCCGCCGGGGTTGGAGGTGCGGCACAGCAGGATCAAGCCTTTGTCGGCGTAACGCAGGTAGGGCTCGATCGAATCGAAACCCATGAAGGGCGACAGCGTCAGCGCGTCGGCCCGGTAGCGCTCGAAGGCCTCGCGGGCGTACTGCTCGGCGGTGGCGCCGATGTCGCCGCGTTTGGCATCCAGGATCACCGGCACCCCCGGCGCGACGCGGTGGATGTGTTCGACCAACCGCTCCAACGCGTCCTCGGCGCGCTGCGCGGCGAAGTAGGCGATCTGCGGCTTGAAGGCACAGGCCAGGTCCTTGGTGGCATCGACGATGGCGGCGCAGAACTCGAAGGTGCGCGCGGCGTCGCCACGCCAATCGGCGGGGAACTTCGACGGTTCGGGATCCAGCCCGACGCACAGCATGGAGTCATGGGCGGCCTGGGCCGCGCGCAGCATGTCGCTGAACTTCATGCCCGCTCTAGACTTGCCGCGCCAGCTTGGCCGCCAGGCCGGTGTAGCTGGCCGGCGTCAACGCCAGCAGGCGCTTCTTGTCGGCGGCGGGCAGCTCCAGGGTGGCCACGAATTTGCGCATCGCCGCCGCCGTGATGGCCTTGCCGCGGGTCATCTTCTTCAGCTGCTCGTAGGGATTGGGCAGCCCGTGGCGGCGCATCACCGTCTGCACCGCCTCGGCCAGCACCTCCCAGGATGCGTCCAGGTCGGCGGCCAATGCCGACTCATTGACCTGCAGCTTGTCCAGGCCGCGCTGCAGGCTGTCGTAGCCCAGCAGCGTGTAGCCCAGCGCCACGCCCATGTTGCGCAGCACGGTGCTGTCCGTCAGGTCGCGCTGCATGCGGCTGATCGGCAGCTTCTGGCTCAGATGCGCGAGCAGCGCGTTGGCCAGGCCGAAGTTGCCTTCGGCATTCTCGAAATCGATCGGGTTGACCTTGTGCGGCATGGTGCTGCTGCCGATCTCGCCGTCCTTCAGCCGCTGCTTGAAGTAGCCCAGCGACACATAGGCCCAGACGTCGCGCGCCCAGTCGATGAGGATGGTGTTGCAGCGCGCGAAGGCGTCGAACAGCTCGGCCATGTAGTCGTGCGGCTCGATCTGGATGGTGTGCGGGTTGAGCACCAGACCGAGGCGCTTTTCGACCACCTGGCGACTGAAGGCCTCCCAGTCCACGGAGGGATAGGCGGCCAGGTGCGCGTTGTAGTTGCCGACTGCGCCGTTCATCTTGGCCAGCAGCGGCACGGCGGCGATGCGTGCGCGCGCCGTGGCCAGGCGGGCGACGACGTTGGCGACCTCCTTGCCCAGCGTGGTCGGGCTGGCGCTCTGGCCGTGGGTGCGGCTCAACATCGGTACGTCGGCCAGCGCATGGGCCATGGCGCGCAGCTTGTCCAGCAGCGTGTCCAGCGCCGGTAGCAGCACCTCGGCACGCGCGCTCTTCAGCATCAGTGCATGGCTGGTGTTGTTGATGTCCTCGCTGGTGCAGGCGAAATGCACGAACTCGGCCGCGGCCGACAGCTCGGCATCGCCGGCAAAGCTGGCCTTGATCCAGTACTCCACCGCCTTGACGTCGTGGTTGGTGGTCTTCTCGATGTCTTTGATGGCCTGGGCGTCGGCTTCCGCGAAGTCGGCGACACGGCGGCGCAGCCGGGCGCGCGCGGCCTTGCCCAGTGGCTTGAACTCGGGCAGAGCGGCGTCGGACAGCGCGATGAACCATTCCACCTCCACCTGCACGCGGCGGTGCATCAGGCCATATTCACTGAGCAGCGGGCGCAGCGGCGCCACCTTGGCGGCATAACGGCCATCCAGCGGGGACAGCGCGGACAGGGGTGAAGGATTCATGCGGCGCGCGGCGCGAGGGCTTGCCAAAAGTCGGGCGGAAGAAGCCGCGATTCTAGGGTCGGCACCGATCCTGCTAATCCCCAGAAGCGAACGGCCGGGTGGTAAAACGGTGCGTCCGCCCTGGCCTCGAAGGATGTACCCATGAGCTTGCCCAGCACACCGTCCGATGTGGCCGCCGGCCGGCTGACACAGGCCGAGTACGCGCGCAATTTCGCCGATGCCCACCCGCCGCTGACGGCAGTGCAGGCGCTGCTGGAGGCCGAGCGCTGTTATTACTGCTTCGACGCGCCCTGCACGACGGCCTGCCCGACCGGCATCGACATCCCCACCTTCATCGCCCGCATCGCGCAGGGCAACCTGCGTGGTGCCGCGCGCACCATCCTGGAAGAGAACGTGCTGGGTGGCATGTGTGCGCGCGTCTGCCCCACCGAGGTGCTGTGCGAGCAGGCCTGCGTGCGCTGTACGCAGGAGGACAAGCCGGTCGAGATCGGTGCGTTGCAGCGCCATGCCACCGACGCCTACTTCGCCCAGCCCGGCGCGCCGCTGTTCACGCGCGCGCCGGCCAGCGACAAGCGCGTGGCGGTGGTCGGCGCCGGCCCGGCCGGGCTGGCCTGCGCGCACCGGCTGGCGATGATGGGCCATGCGGTGACGCTGTTCGACGACAAACCCAAGCTCGGCGGGCTCAATGAATACGGGCTGGCCACCTACAAGACGGTGGATGACTTCGCGCAGAAGGAGATTCGCTGGCTGCTGTCCATCGGCGGCATCGAGGTCAGGCCGAAGCACAGCCTGGGGCGCGACATGCACCTGGACGCGCTGGCGCGCGACTTCGACGCCGTGTTCCTGGGCCTGGGCCTGGCCGGCGTCAACACGCTGGGCATTGCCGAGCCGGCGAGCACAGCCGCGCGCGCAGCGGTGGATTTCATCGCCGAGCTGCGCCAGGCGCCGTCGCCGGCTGCCGTGCCGGTGGGCCGGCGCGTGGTGGTCATTGGCGGGGGCATGACCGCGGTGGACGCCGCGGTGCAGAGCAAGCTGCTTGGCGCCGAGGACGTGACGATGGTCTACCGGCGCGGGCCCGAAGCCATGTCCGCATCCGGGCACGAGCAGCAATGGGCACAGACGAACGGCGTGCGCATCAAGCACTGGGGCGCGCCGCAGCAGGTTCTGGTGGCCGACGGCCGCGTGCGCGGCGTGCGTTTCGCGCGCACGGCGCTGCAGGGCGAGCGGCTGGTGGACACCGACGAGCGCTTCGACATCGAGGCCGACATGGTGCTCACCGCCATCGGCCAGGTCTTCGAGGCGCAGCCGCTGGGGCTGTCGCTCGATCTGAAAGGCGGGCGCATCGCCACCGACGCCGAAGGCAAGAGCTCGCACCCGAAGATCTGGGCCGGCGGCGACTGCCGCGCCGGCGGGCGCGACCTGACGGTGGAGGCTGTGCAACACGGCAAGCTCGCCGCGATGTCCATCGATGCCACCCTGCGTGCGTGAAGGAGAACCCCATGGCCGACCTGAGCACCACCTTCTGCGGCATCAAGAGCCCGAACCCCTTCTGGCTGGCCAGCGCGCCGCCCACCGACAAGGAATACAACGTGCGCCGCGCCTTCGAGGCCGGCTGGGGAGGCGTGGTCTGGAAGACGCTGGGCGAGGAGGGCCCGCCGATCGTCAACGTCAACGGGCCGCGCTACGAGAGCCTGGTGTCGGACCAGCGGCGGGTGATCGGCTTCAACAACATCGAGCTGATCACCGACCGGCCGCTGCAGACCAACCTGGACGAGATCCGCCGCGTCAAGCGCGACTTCCCGGACCGCGCGCTGGTGGTGTCGCTGATGGTGCCCTGCGAGGAGGGCGCGTGGAAAGCCATCCTGCCGAGGGTCGAGGACACCGGCTGCGACGGCGTGGAGCTGAACTTCGGCTGCCCGCACGGCATGAGTGAGCGCGGCATGGGCTCGGCGGTGGGCCAGGTGCCGGAATACATAGAGATGGTCACGCGCTGGTGCAAACAGTACACGAAGCTGCCGGTGATCGTGAAACTCACGCCCAACATCACCGACATCCGCCACCCGGCGCGCGCCGCGCATGCCGGCGGCGCCGACGCGGTGAGCCTGATCAACACCATCAACTCGGTGATGGGCGTGAACCTGAGCACCATGCGCATGAGCCCCAACGTCGGCGGCATGGGCTCGCATGGCGGCTACTGCGGCCCGGCAGTCAAGCCGATCGCGCTGAATATGGTGGCCGAGATCGCGCGCGACCCGGCCACCGCAGGCATGCCGATCAGCGGCATTGGCGGCATCACCACCTGGCGCGACGCGGCTGAGTTCATCGCGCTCGGTTCCGGCACGGTGCAGGTGTGCACCGCGGCCATGGTCTACGGCTTCAAGATCGTGCAGGACATGGCCGACGGCCTCGCGAACTTCATGGACGAGCAGGGCTACCGCAGCGTCGAGCAGATGGTCGGACTGGCCGTACCCAGCATCACCACCTGGAACCAGCTCAACCTGAACCACATCGAGAAAGCCGTCATCGACCCCGACCTGTGCATCCAGTGCGGGCGCTGCCACGTGGTCTGCGAGGACACCTCGCACCAGGCCATCAGCGCGACGAAGAACGGTCGCCGCCACTTCGAGGTGATGGACGAAGAATGCGTGGGCTGCAACCTGTGCGCGTCGATCTGCCCGGTGCCGGGCTGCATCAGCATGAAAGCGCTGCAACCGGGTGAGGTGGACAAGCGCACCGGGCTGGTGGTGTCGGGCGAGTATGCCAACTGGACCACGCACCCGAACAATCCAGCGAGAGCATGAAGCCTCGTCGGACCGCTCCAAGAGGCTTCGCGCCCCCGCGGAGGGGTGAGCCCTCGCCGAGCAAGCGCCTGCGCGCTTGCGAGTGGCTGGCGAACGCCGTCGGGCCTGCATGCCGGACGGCCGGCGTCGCAGGCGCCTTGGGGGCTCGATGAAACCCGTGGAGGTGAACCTCCGGCCGGTGGTCGAAGTGGTGGACATGTCGGTGCAGTTCACCGGCGAGCCGCCGGTGATCGCGCTCGACCGCGTCAGCCTGGACATTGCCGAGGGAGAGTTCATCTCGCTGATCGGCCCGTCCGGCTGCGGCAAGACCACGCTGCTGCGCGTCATCGCCGACCTGGAGCAGGCCACGTCGGGCCGGGTGATGGTCAACGGCATGAGCTCGCACGACGCGCGCCTGGCCCGCGCCTACGGCTATGTGTTCCAGGCGCCGGCGCTGTTCCCCTGGCGCACGGTGCTGGCCAACGTGACGCTGCCACTGGAGGTGCAGGGCGTGTCGGGTGAGCAAGCGCGCGAGACCGCGCGCGTGCAACTGGAACGCGTGGGCCTGAAGGGCTTCGAGAGCAAGTACCCGTGGCAGCTGTCCGGCGGCATGCAGCAGCGCGTGTCGATCGCCCGCGCGCTGGGCTTCGAGCCCAAGCTGCTGATGATGGACGAGCCCTTCGGCGCGCTCGACGAGATCACCCGCGACCGGCTCAACGAGCAACTGCTGCGGCTGTGGGAACGCGAGAAGCGCACGGTGATCTTCGTCACGCACTCGATTCCCGAGGCGGTATTCCTGTCCTCGCGCATCGTCGTCATGTCGCCGCGGCCCGGGCGCATCGTCGAGCTCATCGAGTCGAAGCTGCCGGCCGACCGCACGCTGGACATCCGCGAGACGCCGGAGTTCATCGACATCGCGCACCGGGTCCGTCTGGCGCTTCGAGACGCCCATGACTGACGAGGCCCGCCCCCGCAGCGCCGTCGGCGCTCCCCCTCAAGGGGGGCGAATCGGACGAGGAACAGTCCCCGCGGACTGTTCCTCGCGTACGAGCGCCGGCAGCGTCCTCGCTGCCGGCAACGCCAGCGGCCCGGCCAAGCCGGTTCTGCGGCGTTCGCTCGAAAGGGTGCTGCACCCGTTTGCGCCGGTGCTGACCGTACTGGGCGCGCTGGGGGTTGTCTGGTACGCCGCGGCAGCCTGGCTCAACGCGCCGCAGGTCATCGAGCGGGTGCTCGCCGACCAGCCGGGCTGGGGCCTGGCCGAGCTGCTGCCGCTGACCTGGAGCATGCAGCGGCCGGTGCTGCCGGCGCCGCACCAGATCGGGCTGGACCTATGGCGCTCGATCGTCGACTGGCCGCTGAATTCGCCGCGCAGCCTGCTCTTCCACACGGGCGTAACGGCGGCCTCCACGCTGGTTGGCTTCGTCATGGGCACGCTGCTCGGGCTGGCGCTGGCGGTGGCGATCGTGCACTCGCGCACGCTGGACCGCAGCCTGTTCCCGTGGATCATCGCCTCGCAGACGGTGCCGGTGCTGGCCGTCGCGCCGATCGTCATCGTCGCGCTGGGCAGCATGGGCCTCACGGGCGTGTTCCCGAAGTCGGTGATCTCGATGTACCTGTGCTTCTTCCCGGTGACGGTGGCCATGGTCAAGGGCCTGCGCTCGCCCGGCGTGATGGAGCTGGAGCTGATGCACACCTACGCCGCAAGCGCCGGCCACACCTTCTGGAAGCTGCGCGCGCCGGCTTCGCTGCCCTTCCTGTTCCCGTCGCTGCGCGTGGGCATTGCCGCCGCGCTGGTCGGCGCCATCGTCGCCGAGCTGCCCACCGGCGCGCAGGCCGGCCTGGGCGCACGGTTGCTCACCGGTTCGTATTACGGCAACACGGTGCAGATCTGGTCGGCGCTGGTGATGTCGGCGCTGCTCGGCCTGGCGTTGACCGGTGCCGTGGCCTGGGCGGAGAAATGGTTCACCCCTGGAGGGCGCAAGTGAGCGCACTGCCGGTGGGCATGGCGCTGGCCGGGCACCCCTGGCGCTGGGCCTTCTTCGCGCTGCTGGTGGTGCTGGCCATGCTGGCCGTGGTGTCGCTGCGCCGGCTGTCGGCGCTGGACCCGAAGGGCTGGCAGGTGCGCTTTGCCACGCCGCTGCTCTTCGGCTTCTGGGTGCTGCTGTTCTGGGAGATGCTGACGCAGGGCTTCGAGGTGCCCAAGGTGCTGCTGCCGGCGCCCACGGTGGTGTGGGCCTCGCTGCTGCAGGGCGCGCCGACGCTGCAGACCGACTTCGTGCAGACCGTGTTGCATTCGGTGCTCATCGGCCTGGCGCTCGGCTCTGGCCTGGGCTTCGTGGTCGGCGTGCTCATCGACCGCAGCCCCTTCCTGCAGCGCGGGCTGCTGCCGGTGGCCGCCCTGGCCAGCACCGTGCCGCTGGTCGGCGTGGCGCCGATCATGGTGATGTGGTTCGGTTTCGACTGGCACAGCAAGGCCGCAGTGGTGGTGGTGATGACCTTCTTTCCGATGCTGGTCAACACACTGGCCGGGCTGGCCGCGTCCGGCCACATGGAGCGCGACCTGATGCGCAGCTACGGCGCCGGCTATTGGCGCACCCTGTTCAGCCTGCGCATTCCGGTGGCGCTGCCCTTCATCTTCAACGCGCTGAAGATCAACTCGACATTGGCCTTGATCGGTGCCATCGTGGCGGAATTCTTCGGCTCGCCGGTGTCGGGCCTGGGTTTTCGCATCAGCACCGAGGCGGCACGGCTGAACATGGGTCTGGTGTGGGCGGCCATCGTGGTGGCCGCGGTGGCCGGCTCGCTGCTCTACGCGGCGCTCGAATGGGTGGAGCGGCGCAGCACCTTCTGGCACCCTTCGATCCGCATGGGATGATGTTCGATCAGCAATCGCCGCAAGGCCCAACAACCAAGGAGTGAGTGTGATGCGCAAGACCACCGTTCTGATGTCATTGCTGCTGGCGGCCGGCGCCGCTGCCGCACAGGAGAAGGTCACGGTGCAGCTGAAGTGGCTGCCGCAGGCCCAGTTTGCCGGCTACTACGTGGCCGCGGCCAAGGGCTTCTACAAGGACGCGGGGCTGGACGTGACCATCAAGCCGGGCGGCCCGGACATCGCGCCGGCGCAGGTGCTGGCAGCCAACGGCGCCGACCTGACGGTGGACTGGATGCCCAGCGCGCTGGCCGCGCGCGAGGCCGGCGTGCCGATGGTCAACGTGGCGCAGATCTACAACCGCAGCGGCATGATGCTCACCTGCAAGAAGAGCAGCGGCGTGGCCACGCCCAAGGACTTCAAGGGCAAGACGCTGGGCGTGTGGTTCGGCGGCAATGAATACCCCTTCCTCAGCTGGATGGGCACCCTGGGCTTCAAGACCAGCGGCGCCAACCCCGACGTCAAGGTGCTGAAGCAGGGCTTCAACGTCGACCCGCTGCTGCAGAACCAGGCGGCCTGCGTGTCGACGATGATCTACAACGAGTACTGGCAGATCATCGATGCCGGCGTCAAGCCCGACCAGCTGGTCACCTTCCCCTATGAAGACCAGGGCGTGGCCACGCTGGAAGACGGCCTGTACGTGCTGGGGCCGAAGCTCAAGGACCCGGCCTTCGTCACCCGGATGGGCAAGTTCGTCGCCGCCTCGATGAAGGGCTGGGAGTACGCGCTGAAGAACCAGGACGAGGCGGTGAAGATCGTGCTCGCGGCCGATGCCTCGGGCGGCTCGACCGCCGCGGTGCAGAAGCGCCAACTGGAGAACGTGGCCAAGCTGATCACCGTGGCCAACGGGCCGAAGATGGGCTACCTGGAACCGGCCGCCTACCAGCGCACGGTGAAGGTGCTGCTGGCCGGCGGCAGCGATCCGGTGATCAAGAAGGATCCAGGGCCGGACGCGTGGACACACGCCGTCTGGAACAAGGCAACCGGAAAGTAGGAACGAGGGCGGGCGGCCCTGCCGCCCTGTCCGTTTGAGGAGGTCGACATGAGCCTATTGATCCGCGGCGGCACCGTCGTCAACGCCGACTTGAGCCAGCGCGCCGACGTGCTGTGCGAAGGCGGTCTCATCCGGGCGGTCGGCCCGGATCTTCAGGCCCCTGCCGGCGCCGAGGTGGTGGACGCCGGCGGTGCGCTGGTCATGCCCGGCGGCATCGACCCGCACACCCACATGCAGCTGCCCTTCATGGGCACGGTGGCGGTGGACGATTTCTACGACGGCACCTGCGCCGGCCTGGCCGGCGGCACCACCACGATCATCGACTTCGTCATCCCTGACCCGCAGGAGCCTCTGCTGGCGGCCTTCCACAAGTGGCGCGGCTGGGCCGAGAAGGCCGCGTCCGACTATGCCTTCCACGTCGCCGTCACCTGGTGGGACGAATCGGTGCACCGCGACATGGGCACGCTGGTCACGGACGAGGGCGTCACCAGCTTCAAGCACTTCATGGCCTACAAGAACGCCATCATGTGCGACGACGAAACGCTGGTGAACAGCTTCAAGCGCGCGCTGGAACTGGGCGCGCTGCCCACGGTGCATGCCGAGAATGGCGAGCTGGTCTACCTGCTGCAGGCCGAGGTGGCCAAGATGGGCATCACCGGCCCCGAAGGCCACCCGCTCTCGCGCCCGCCGATGGTCGAGGGCGAGGCCGCCAACCGCGCCATCGCCATCGCCGACGTGCTGGGCGTGCCGATCTACGTGGTGCACGTGTCCTGCATCGAATCGGCCGAGGCCATTGCCCGCGCCCGTGCGCGCGGCCAGCGGGTCTTCGGCGAAGTGCTGGCCGGGCACCTGGTGGTGGACGACAGCGTCTACCGCAACCCGGATTTCGCCGCCGCCGCAGCGCACGTGATGAGCCCGCCCTTCCGGCCCAAGGGCCACCAGGAAATGCTCTGGCGCGGCCTGCAGGCCGGCAGCCTGCACACCACCGCCACCGACCACTGCGTGTTCTGCGCGCCGCAGAAGGCGGCGGGAAAGGCCAACTTCGCACAGATCCCCAACGGCTGCGGCGGCGTCGAGGAGCGGCTGGCGGTGCTGTGGCACGAGGGCGTGAACAGCGGCCGGCTGACGCCGAACGAGTTTGTCGCCGTCACCTCGACCAACGCCGCGCGCATCTTCAACCTCTACCCGCGCAAGGGCCTGGTCGCCGCCGGCGCCGATGCCGACCTGGTGGTCTGGGACCCTTCGGCCAGCAAGACCTTGTCGGTGAAGACGCAGAAGAGCAAGGTCGACTACAACATCTTCGAGGGCCGCACGGTGCAGGGCATCGCGGCGGCCACGGTCAGCCAGGGCAGGCTGGTCTATGCGAAGGGCGATCTGCGCACCACCCGTCGGGCCGGCCGCTACCTGAAGCGCGAGCCCTTCGGCGCCAATTTCGAGGCCGTCAAGCGGCGTTCACAGACCTTGACACCCAGCGCGGTGGCGCGCTGACATCAGGATAAACCTGCCATGAGAAAACTCGTCACCGTCCGCAAGATCGACGCCGTCAAGCAGATCGACGACTACGAGGTGCTGGTCATCGACGGCGTCGAGATCAGCGAATTCCACTCGGTGCGCGACACCTTCCACGCCGGCGAATACTGCGTATTCATCGAGGCCGGCGTGTCCCTGCCGGCCAACGCCACCCGCGGCTGGGTGGCCACGCCGCGCACCGACAGCGTCAGGCTGTACCCGATGAGCCTGTTCCCCGAGATCCAGGAAGAGATGATGATGCGCATGCACGACCACGATGGCTTCAGCACCGAAGACTACGCTGAGATGCGCAACACCGACTACGCCAGCCGCGTCGGCGTCAAGCATGCCAGCTGAGGCGGCGCGCCCCAGGCAGCCCCGAAGGAGAGCGACATGGACATGAAGGCCACACCCCGCGTCGACGAACTGCGCATCAACGGTGAGCGTCTCTGGGCGTCGCTGATGGAGCTGGCGCAGATTGGCGCCACGCCCAAGGGTGGCGTGTGCCGCCTGACGCTGACCGACCTGGACAAGCAGGGCCGCGACCTGGTGAGCCGCTGGGCGCGCGAGGCCGGCATGACGATCACCACCGACAAGATCGGCAACGGCTTCCTGCGCCGCCCCGGGCGCAACAACGCACTGCCGCCGGTGGTCACCGGCAGCCACATCGACACCCAGCCCACCGGCGGCAAGTTCGACGGCAACTACGGCGTGCTCGCCGGCCTGGAAGTGGTGCGCACGCTCAACGACCACGGCATCGAGACCGAAGCGCCGATCGAGGTGGCCTGGTGGACCAACGAGGAAGGCTCGCGCTTCGTGCCGGTGATGATGGGCTCGGGCGTCTTTGCCAAGGCCTTCACGCTGGAACATGCCTATGCCGCGAAGGACAGCGAAGGCAAGTCGGTGAAGGAGGAACTGGAGCGCATCGGCTACATCGGGCCGGAGGAGCCCGGCGCACACCCGATCGGCTGCTACTTCGAGACGCACATCGAACAGGGCCCGGTACTGGAAGACCACGACAAGACCATCGGCGTGGTCACCGGCGTGCTCGGCATCCGCTGGTACGACTGCACCGTCACCGGCATGGAAGCGCATGCCGGCCCGACGCCGATGGCGCTGCGCAAGGACGCGCTGCAGGTGGCGACGAAGCTGATGCAGGAGGTGGTGGCCTGCGCGCACCGCCACCCGCCGCACGGCCGCGGCACGGTGGGCATGGTCAACGTCTTTCCCAACAGCCGCAACGTCATCCCCGGGCGCGTCAAGTTCAGCATCGACCTGCGCAACGCCAGCGACGCGCTGTGCGATGCGATGGATGCCGACATCCGCGCGGTAGCGGCCAAGCTCAGTGCGGACACGGGGCTGCCGATCACGATCGAGCAGGTCTCGGCCTACCCGGCGCAGCCTTTCCACGCCGACATGATCGGCGCGGTGCAGCGCGCGGCCGATCAGCTCGGCTACAGCAACATGCCGGCCGTCAGCGGCGCCGGACACGACGCCGTCTACATGGCGCGCTTGGCACCGGCCGGCATGATCTTCATCCCCTGCAAGGACGGCATCAGCCACAACGAGATCGAGGACGCCAAGCCCGAGCACATCACCGCCGGCTGCAACGTGCTGCTGCACGCGATGCTGGAGCGGGCCGGCGTGGCCCCTTAGTTGCTTGCGAACAACCCACCACAACGAGGAGATTCCATGAGATTGTCCCGCCGCCTGATCCTGTGTGCCGCCGCTGCCGCGGTGGCCGTTTTGAGCCGGCCCGCCTGGGCGCAGAACAAGATCAAGGTCGCCGCCATCTACACCGTGCCGGTGGAGCAGCAGTGGGTGTCGCGCATCGACAAGGCGCTGAAGGCGGCCGCCGCACGCGGCGAGATCGAGTACGTGTTCTCCGAGAACGTGGCCAATGCCGACTACGAGCGCGTGATGCGCGGTTATGCCGAGAAGGGCCACCAGCTGATCGTCGGCGAATCCTTCGCCGTCGAGGCGGCAGCGCGCAAGGTGGCCAAGGACTATCCGAAGGTGTCGTTCGTCATGGGCAGCTCGGGCAAGCCGCAGGAGCCCAATTTCGCGGTCTTCGACAACTACATCCAGGAGCCGGCCTACCTGAGCGGCATGATCGCCGGCGGCATGACCAAGAGCAACAAGATCGGCATGGTCGGCGGCTTCCCGATCCCCGAAGTCAACCGCCTGATGAACGCCTTCATGGCCGGCGCGAAGGAAGTCAACCCGAAGGCCGAGTTCATGGTCACCTTCATCAACAGCTGGTTCGACCCGCCGAAGGCCAAGGAAGCCGCCTTCGCGATGATCGACAAGGGCGCCGACGTGATGTATGCCGAGCGCTTCGGCGTCAGCGACGCGGCCAAGGAGAAGGGCAAGCTGGCCATCGGCAACGTCATCAACACCCAGGACAAGTACCCCGACACCGTGGTCGCCTCGGCGCTGTGGAACATGGAGCCGACCATCGGCATGGCGCTGAAGGCGGTGAAGGAAGGCAAGTTCAAGGCCGAGGACTTGGGCAAGTACTCGATGATGCAGTTCCGCGGCAGCGAACTCGCGCCGCTGGGCACCTTCGAAAAGAAGATCCCGGCCGATCTGGTCGCCAAGGTCAAGGCCAAGGAAAAGGCCATCCTCGACGGCAGCTTCAAGGTGGCGGTGGACGACAACCAGCCCAAGCCGACGGCGAAGTAGGGCGATGAGGCCACTCTGTTCTGCGCAATTCGGAGTAGCATAAGGTAATACCTAACGCTAGCGAGAACTGCGATGCCCACGACTCCAGCGACAGCCGCACGCCCCGTCGCGATCAAGATCGATGCCGACACCAAGGAGCGGGTGAAGCGACTCGCGGACGCGCGCAACCGCACGCCGCATTGGCTGATGCGCGAAGCCATTCGCGAGTACGTCGATCGCGAGGAGAAACGGGAGGCGTTCCGTCAGAGCGCGATCCGTGCCTGGGACGACTATCGGGCCCACGGCGCGCACGTGACACAGGCCGAGGCGGATGCATGGCTGGCCAAGCTCGAGGCGGGCAAGGACGTCGAGCCGCCTGAATGCCACGCCTGATCTGGCCGGCGCATGCGCTGCGCGACGTGCAGCGAGTTCACCGCTTCCTGGCCGAAAGGAATCCGGACACCGCCAAACGAGCGATACAGGCGATTCGCCAGGGTGTGAAGGTGCTTGCAAAGCAGACCGCCATCGGCAGGCCGGTCGACGACATGGAACCCGAGTTCCGCGAGTGGCTGATCGACTTCGGCGACAGCGGCTACGTCGTGATGTACCGATTCGACGGAACCACCGCGGTACTTCTGGCCCTGCGGCACCAGAGGGAAGCGGGCTTCTGATGTTCGCCGGGCCGGCCCCATGAGCGCGCCGGGCCGCTCCCAAGCGCTCATCCCGGAGCACGCAGTGCGGAGGGTAGTCCAGTGAGCGGCGACACCGTGCTGCACCTGCGCGGCATCACCAAACGCTTCGGCAGCCTGGTGGCCAATGACGCCATCTCGCTGGAGCTGGGGCGCGGCGAGGTGCTGGCGCTGCTGGGCGAGAACGGCGCCGGCAAGAGCACGCTGGTGTCGATCCTGTTCGGCCACTATGTCGCCGACGAAGGTTCGATCGAAGTGTTCGGTCAGCCGCTGCCGCCGGGCCAGCCGAAGGCCGCGCTGGCCGCCGGCATCGGCATGGTGCACCAGCATTTCACCTTGGCCGACAACCTGAGCGTGCTGGACAACGTGATGCTCGGCACCGAGCCGCTGTGGTGGCCGGTCTCGCGCCGCGCCGCGGCGCGCGACAAGCTGATGGACACAGGCCAGCGCTTCGGCCTGGGCGTGGACCCGGACGCGCGCATCGCCGACCTGTCGGTGGGCGAACGCCAGCGCGTCGAGATCCTGAAGGCCCTGGTGCGCGGTGCGCGCATCCTGATCCTGGACGAGCCCACCGCGGTGCTGACGCCCACCGAGGTCGAATCGCTGTTCGGCACGCTGCGCCAGCTCATCGAACAAGGCTTGTCGGTGATCTTCATCAGCCACAAGCTTGACGAGGTGCTGCGCGTGTCGCAGCGCATCGCCATCCTGCGTGCCGGCAAGCTTATCGCGGTGCTGCCGGCGCAGGGCGCCGACAAGGCGCTGCTGGCCGAGACCATGGTCGGGCGCCAGGTGCAGATGCCCACGCGCCGGCCGCGCGAACCCGGCGCCACCGTGTGCAGCCTGCAGGACGCCACGCTGCAGTCGGCCGACGGCCGCAAGCTGCTCGACGGCGTGAACCTGGAGCTGCGTGCCGGCGAGATCGTGGCCATTGCCGGTGTCGCTGGCAACGGCCAGC
>Ga0316600_10000217_pt1 | contig 32844 bp, 32 predicted proteins | sample OWC_soil_day5_CT_FD_207652 | JGI IMG/M metagenome (GOLD analysis project Ga0316600, IMG submission 207652) | Wetland soil microbial communities from Old Woman Creek delta, Ohio, United States - OWC_soil_day5_CT | ecosystem: Environmental > Terrestrial > Soil > Wetlands | place: USA: Ohio... | reverse complement strand
TCAAGTTGTTGTCAACACAATTTTGAAATTCTTTTTTAAGAAGGATTTCGTTGAAGCGACGACTTCTCGTCAGCGACTTGTATTATATTACACGCTTTACTTCGTTATGTCAATACTAAAAAAAAATTAGCACGATTAAAATATCGCGCTCAGACTGTCGACAAAATAAAAATATTTATATTGATAAATAGAAACAATCTAAATTCGTACCACTTATAAACTAATACGAAGATAGGTTGCCGGTTGGCGAGAAGTACTCAGATGCCAGGCGCAACAAGGAGCTCGTAAGGAGTCGTACTTTCGTACGTCGACGAGCAGTACCTTGTCGGAGGGCGCAGATGAGTACTTATCGCCTGCCTGCGGCCTATCTGTCCATAGTATGTCTATAGTCTGAGCGCGATTAAATTATCGCGCCGTTTTCTAGAACATTACTTTAAATAGAATCAATAAGATGACCCCTGGGATTCCAAGAAAACCAGCCACAAGTGCGGAAATAAAGTTGATACCAATCGAAAATCCGAAGCTCGCACCAACAAAATTAACAATCCAAAGCATGATACCACCAATAATACCATTATAAATAAGCTTCCAAATAATCCGTACTGGCATCAAAAACATTTTACCAATGAAATAAATTGCCACGATTCCTACAACATAAGCTGCTATTACGCTCAATTCCATATGTATAACCTCCATTTTTCAGTGATCAAAATCTGATGACTATTTTTTCACCCGATTAATCAATCACTTTATATACTTGTATATTTTAGTACATAATTTACAATATGTCATGGAAATTATTTTTTTGCCACAGCTCACACTGGATTTGTTCCTGTCTTGCAATTTTCATTAAATAACGATACTTAGCTTCATTGGCTTTAATCAAATAGATTACATAGTCAATCAAATCAACATCGGTGATTTCTGCAAGCATTTTCATTGAATACTGCCAGTCCAATTTTGCTTTTTCTAATAAATGAAGAAATTCTGTACGTAATTGACGTGCGTTTTCATCTTGCATACGTTCATATCTTTGTGCATATAGCTTAACCAAAAAATCGCCTCCATACAAATGCTTATACAACATTATATTGGAGGAACTATGTAAATATGAAAAAGACTTTAATTTTGATAAAATAACACTAAGATTCATTGCTCTACCCCCTTAGTGTTATTTTGTCCAAATTACTCTATGTATAAACTGCACTCTAATTTATAATTTTTCCTTATCACGATCGAAATGTATTCAACTTGCCCCCACTATTGCAGCAAACTTATTACACTCTTATTGTTTTGATTGGCTTGAACCAGCATTGTTTGGCAAGCTTGTTCTAGAAGATTATATTTTACTTTATCACCATATTCCTTCGCCATATCTGCATCACGAAGGACACTTTCGCTTGCGGTCAAATTTTCTGCCGCTGAAGTCAAGTTTAAAGAAGTAAATTCTAAGCAACTCGCCTGTGCTCCGATAACCGTATTTGTATGAAGCAAATACTTTAGCGCTTGATCAATATGATCTAAAAATTTAGAGGCAGACTCTCTGGTTTGAACATTCATCTCATTTCTAGCTACATTATTGGCTGGATATTTCCATACCTCTTCCCGCCACTTTTTCTTCTTATCAGTTTCCGTCATTGGTTTGTCATTTTTATCATCATAGTCATAAGAAGCCGGCCAATCTGTCGGATACTCTTCATCTTTAGGTAAAATTGCACTACTAGGAAAAAGTACGTTTGAAGTAGTGTTTCCTATATAAAGGTTAACTCTTTGATTACTTTTAGTATCGATCTGAATCGGAATATGCTGATAAGGTTCATAAAAATTTGTTACTTCGATTTCTCCCCTTACACCATTTAGATACGTCATAGCCGGGCCATCCTTCGTAATCGTAAATTTTCCTGTAGCAGCATAATAATTCATTTTAATATCATGTGTGGTAGCTATTGTTGCATATGCATCTACACTGGCAGGTAAGGCAGGCGTAGGATTTTGCAGCCCATTAAAAATAGTTTCTGCTAAACTACTAGCATTTGTCACATTTTTCACACCGATTACATAACACATCGGCTCTTGTCCAGTCGAACCTTGATAAAGTTGGGAAACATCTGTCTTTGCATTAAACATAATCGTCACATATTGTTGACAACCACTACAATTAAATGAAAATCCCAGACTATCCAAAGAAGTAGGCAAATTTGCCCCTGCACTTGAAGCTAGCAAATTCGTAAAATCCAATTCATATGCACTCAAAGATCCGCCACTCTTCCACATAGAAAGAATTCCACTACCAGGTTCTAACTGGACAGTTTGCGTATTGCCAGTAGAATCACAAACTGTAGTACCGACAGTAGGCATAGCTGTAAGAGGGGGATGAGCAACCTTAAAAACATTAGTACTCGTAGCAGCAGCCCCGCCACCATTTGTATATCCATTTACATCTACACTGACAATACCAGAAGTTGAGTTAAAGCAAAGCACTCCACTATTATTAAATATTTGAGTCTTATTTCCAGTGGAATCGCAAACCCAATCTCCAACACTAGGCATATTTGTAAGTGGAGCACCAGGAACTGTAGTATTCGGATCATAAACATTGGTTGAAGTTGCGCCACCAATACCACTGATGCTAATATACGTGTAAGATCCTTGTGGAACAGTATACTCATGATTAGTCGCACTTGCTGCATCAGAAATCACAGGAATACTCGATGGGATATCTTGATAAGGTGCATTTGCATTAAAGTTAGATGTACTGCTTGTCAGAGTATGTTTATTTAACAGACTAATTCCATTAAAATTTGTTTCATTCGCGATATCATCACTTTCTTGTAGCATCTGATCGATTTCCACCTGAATGCAGTTACGATCACTATCAGTGTAAATATCATCCGATCCACGCATTGCCAATGCACGTATATTCTTCATAATTTCAACTTGGTTTGTTACACCATCCATTGCAATATTAAGTAATGAATGTCCTTCTTTAACATTACTATCACATTGATTTAATCCACGAATCTTCATCCGCATCCGTTCTGATATTTGATATTCTGAAGCAGCACCATTAGCACTGCTAAATTTTTCTCCTGTAACTAACCTTAAAGCTACTTTATCACCTTTTTTTCTATTAATGTTTAATTGATTGCCAGTCTGCAGCGCAGCTAAATTATTGTAGATAATCATTTACTAAACTCCTTTACACATCATTTATACAAAAAGCAAAACGTCCCACACACATAAGACATTATACCTATATTACCATTTTATAATCTAAGAAATAAAAAAACTGTCGAAATTTGTTTAAATTCGACAGTTTTTATAATTCTTATATTTCTCGACGATTTTCCAACGCTTTCGATAGCGTTACTTCGTCGGCATATTCTAAATCGCCGCCAATGGGCAACCCGTGGGCAATTCTTGTCACTTTTATACCGATTGGTTTTAACAGCTTCGCAATATACATTGCAGTTGCTTCGCCTTCTACATTCGGATTTGTAGCCATAATAATTTCTTTTACCTCACCTGAATACAAACGTGCGAGTAACTCTTTCGTACGAATGTCATCGGGACCGACTCCCTCAAGTGGAGATAATGCACCATGCAGCACATGATATAGCCCCTTGAATTCACGCATGCGTTCCATCGCGGCAACATCCCGCGGCTGTTCTACAACACAAATCACTGACTTATCACGATTGGTAGAAGCACAAATATGACAAGGGTTGGTATCCGTTAAGTTAAAGCAAGTATTACAATAGCCAATTTTTTCTTTCGCATCTACTATGGCATTTGCCAGTGCCTTCGCTTTGTCACTGTCCATATCCAAGATATGATACGCTAGTCTTGAGGCAGTTTTTGCCCCAATCCCAGGCAAAGCACGAAAATGTTCTACGAGCTTTGCTAAAGGCGCTATGTATTGCATAATTAAAACATTCCTGGTGGTAAGCCAAGTCCGCCAGTCAATTTACCCATTTCTTGCGTCATCATATCATCCACTTTTTTAATTGCTTCATTTACTGCTGCTGAGATTAAATCCTCAAGCATTTCAATATCAGCTGGATCAACAGCAGCTGGATCAATTTTAAGCGATTGAATTTGTTTTTCACCATTAATCACAATTTTCACTGCACCGCCACCAGCAGACACATCAACTGATTTCTTTTTTACTTCTTCTTGCATTTTAGCCATATCAGCTTGCAATTTCTGCATCTTTTTCATCATACCAGACATATTCCCCATGTTTCCCATTCCACCAAACATTCTATATCCCCCTTAATTTTTATCATTTTATTTATAACTTATTTAAGACTACCAAAATAGTCAGTAATCGTCAAATAACATTTTACCCTTTTAACTCTTCTTTTTTTACAAAGTTATCACCGAACATTTTAACCGCTTCATCAATTACATGCCGTTCCTCAGGCGTCATATTCGCATCAATTTCTACCTTCGGTTTAGGTGGCTTTGGCGGCGCTTTAGGCGGCGGAGCAGCTACAGCATTTTGTACACACCTTATCACCGTTGGCGCATTACAAAGCCCTGTTAATATAGTTTCTAAAATTTCTTTGTAATCACTTTTTTCCGTTCTTTCTTTCGGGAAATTGGCGGTAAAAGCAATCACCATCTGACCATTATCAAAACTTTGCAATTGGCCTTGTGACACGCACGCATGTACCGATCGCTTACCCGTGCTGACTAGTTCTTTTAACATGCGATCCCAAACAGCCTTTGAATCCGCTGTATTCGCACTTGCCATTGGTTCAATAACATGCACTGGAGTTTCCACTGGTTTCACCACTGGTCTTCCTGCCCCCTGCACTTTTGCAACTGGTGCTTTATACTCTGGCGTTCTAACTTGCGATGTTTCTGTGTAAGCAGGCGCTGAAACTGATGGAATCGTTTTTATATGAACTGGCGCTATACTTAACTGCGTAATTTTTTCTTCTAACTTTTCAATCCTCTTTAATAATACATCATGATCACCACTTGCTACAGTAAGCGGGTTACAAATAGATAGCATTGCCACCTCTGTCGTAATGCGTGGTTGCGGCGACCATTTCGCTTCATTGATTGCATTATGAATCAATTGAATGTTTTTCACAAGTTCATCATGTGTAAATGCCTCTGACTGTTTTTTTAACACCTTTTCATCGATACTATATAATTCTATACTTTCAGTATCATGCGTTGCCTGATAAATCATTACGCTACGCAAATGCAAAGCAATTTCACTTAAAATTTGTTTTACATCTTTACCTCGGGCAATCAGATCATCAAGTACTGATAAAACTTCTTTACTATTTTTATCAGCCAGTTGGCTAACAAGTTTTTCAATTGACTCATTTCCAACTAAGCCCAACAATTGTCTTACTTTATCACCAGTGATTTTCTCACTATCGAGCGCACTACATTGATCTAAAATACTAAGTGCATCACGCATACCACCGTCTGCATGCATTGCGATTAATTTAATCGCCTCAGGATCCGCTTCAATTTTCATTTCACTGGCAATAAAGGTTAAACGCTTCACAATTTCATCAACACTAATCCGTTTAAAATCATAACGCTGGCAGCGAGAATGAATAGTAGCTGGAACTTTATGCGTCTCCGTTGTAGCTAAAATAAAAACAACATGACTTGGCGGTTCTTCCAGTGTTTTTAATAAAGCGTTGAAAGCTTCCGTCGTTAGCATATGAACTTCATCTATAATATATACTTTATACCGCCCATCGACCGGAGCAAATTTTACTGTTTCGCGCAAATCACGAATCTCATCAATACCACGATTAGATGCGGCATCAATCTCAAAAACATCCATTGATGAACCTGCATTGATTTTTGTACAGCTTGTACATTGATTACAAGGGGAAGGCGTTGGCCCATGCTCACAATTTAATGCTTTTGCTAAAATTTTCGCCGTGCTGGTTTTACCTGTACCACGCGGTCCAGAAAAAAGGTAAGCATGCGCTATTTTCCCCGTATGAATCGCATTGACCAGTGTTTTACTAATATGCTCTTGTCCAACTAAATTACTAAAATCACTTGGACGCCATTTACGATATAATGCAACATATGCCATACGCATCATCCACCTCCTTAAAATTAAACTAATCCCTTACGCCTAAAATCCTTCTATTACAAAGAATATATTATATATAAACTATTCAACGCATCTATATTCTTTTCCTTTGTATACGTTATGATCTTTTGATACACAAAAAAGCAACCATAGGTATGGTTGCTTATAATCACAATATTTATGCTAGTGTTTTTAATGTCGGACCACGGTACTTAGGCACCCTTACGGCACATGAAGGTTATCACTTACCGTTGCTTCCTTCCAGACCTGGCGGAATTCATGAGCCTCCATTGCGTAAGACCCAAATACCGTGATCCCACTTTAAAAACACGGCAGAAATTTTAAATTTTAATGGCGGAGAGATGGGGATTCGAACCCCAAGTACAGTTGCCCGTACATACGCTTTCCAGGCGTGCTAAATTTGCCATATTCTTAAAATTCGCTTATAGCCATAGACTAAATCAGCATTCTAGTCTATTATATTTCTAATAGAAAACACGTGCATAACTTTTAGGCTTATACACCAACCTCTGCTAGAAGATTATACTATACATAACGTAGGATTGCAAGAGGATTTATGCTTTTACAAAATTTTACATTTGGACGGAAAATAACCCCAGTCTCAATAAAAGAACTGGGGTTAATAGTATTATTCAACTGTCGGTATAACCTTAAAGCTAATAATTTTTTCAAACGATAGATATTCTTTACTACGATCCACAGAGTCATTAATCGCGTAGCTGGTAGTATCTGTACTTACATGGTTATTAAACCAAGTAACAAAACCGTCAGATTCTGTAGCAGATAAACGATATTCACGTTCACTTGAATCAATCATAGTAACTCGCAATAATACATTTACACTAGCAACTGGTGTAGCAGAAGCTTCATTTGAATTTTTGCTTTCTCCATCAGCATTTACAGCAGTCACTACATAATAATATGTGGTACCGTTCGTTACACTAGTATCTACATAAGTAGTACCAGATACATTGCTAGCAATCGTTGTATACGGACCACCTGCAGTTATAGAACGTTTTACATTGTAACCAGTTGCTCCATCAACTGCTGTCCATGATAATGTTACTTGTGAATTGCCTGCTACTGCTGCTAAATTTGTAGGATCCAAACTTATCATATAACCTGTATCATCAATATCTATGGCATCAAAAGTAAAATATTTTCCCTCTTGCAAATTTGTTATAGTTATGTAATGGTTACTCAGCTCCAAATCACTTTTTTCGAATACTAATGCTTGATGAATACGAGAAGAAGCATAATTGGAATATGAATAGCTACTTCCATCAATAGTAACTTGAATGTTAGTACTATCTGCATAATTGCGCACATTTATAATTCTTAGTTTTTGCCCATAAAATCTAAAAAAAACTTTCGCATCTTTTTTTGTTGATGAATGAACTGTTTTATCATACATTGCCGATATATTTGATGGATTGTTATTGTTCCAAGTACCCGTATAATATAAAAATTCACTTGCATCATCAATTCTTTGCCACCCTGTCTCTGGTGCTGTTAATTGTTCTCCTACTGTTGCCATTTTGCATTCCTCCAAAAATTAATTTATTTTGAAAACCAACATAACCACCGAACCTCTCAATTTTCAATTTTATTTGTCCTGTATAGCGGCTTTCAACTATATACATTCTTGTACTTGCAATTTTTAAACACAAAATAATAAAAAAAATGCAACAATAGTTACACCTATCATTTCAAACCAGAATAATCAACACATTCCTACTAATCCTCATTATATTTTTACTAAATTTCACACATGGATTAACGCTGAGTAATACCGCCCCATCAGCATATCAAAGTACCCTCTTTGGAATACAAAAAGCCCCCCCTATGACACCATAGAAGACACTATAGGGGCACCATAATTTTGTACATATATTTTACGTTGGTAATACCCCCACCATATCGCATATAAAACGCAAATTGGTATATAAAAAGACACCCGTATACCCTGATACTTATGCTTTATATGTCCATGTATTGTGTACATATTGGAACTATATAAAGAAAAGCAGAAGTGTTATACCTCTGCCTGTTGTCTCTTATACCTTATCAATGTTGACTTACTAATAGTTGTCATACGTTCAACCTCTGTATATGAATGATCCTCTAGTAGCTTCATAGCGTACTTTAATTGATGTTCATTGTACTTGGCTGGTCTACCATCCTTAAAACCTTCTTTAGTTTTTGCAATAGCTTTGCCTGCTTGTGTACGCTCTATAATCATTGACCTTTCAAACTCTGCAAATGCCAACAATACTGTAACCATTAACTTATGATACTAAAATATTTAATTCTTGTCATATTCCTGTCACATATTTCCTTTATAATGCAGACAGGAAAGAAGGTGTTGTCTTTGCATAGTACAATCATTGCAATAACAATATTTATATTTGTTTTAGGGTTAATTGACTTTCGATTCTAATATAATATCAATCGTAGTACTACATATATTTCACCTACATTATCCCCTACTAAGTACCGTACATATTGGTTTTATAGGTGTTTCTATACATATTTCATAGTAAATTAATATATTTACTTCATTTGAATACTAATGATTTGCACGTGATCATTTTAGCGCACGTACTGTAACACAAAAAAGCACGTACAACTCTATGAAAATCATAGGCTATACGTGCTAATATTTTTAATTTATATGGCTACAAATACCGTGATCCCACTTTAAAAACACGGCAGAAATTTTAAATTTTAATGGCGGAGAGATGGGGATTCGAACCCCAGGTACAGTTGCCCGTACACACGCTTTCCAGGCGTGCTCCTTCAACCACTCGGACATCTCTCCAATTGCTTAAACCAGTAAGTTTATTCATTTATCCATCGCAACTTTTCCGCTGCGACCTCTAATAGAATATCATTATATTAACCACTTGTCAACTATATTATTTGTATTTTTTTAAATATAGAACCAGTAAAGAAAAAGGGCTATCAAAACAGCCCCCAGATTGTAGACATACTATGGACAGATAGGCGGCAGGCAGGCGATAAGCCCCCATCTGCGTCGTTGCAACAAGTTGCTGCTCGTCGACGTACGAAAGTACGACTCCTTCGCAACGCCATGCTGCGCCTAGCATCTGAGCACTTCTCGCCAACCGGCAACCTATCTTCGTACTAGTTTATAAGTGGTACGAATTTAGATTACTTCTACTTATAAATATAAATATTTTTATTTTGTCGACAGTCTGAGGGCTATCAAAATAGCCCCTTTGAGACTTATTGTATGCCATCTGCTGCAATAAGTAATTGAATCAAACCATCCTTAGTATCAATGTTGATTATGACTCGTTTGCTGCCAATTGGCATAACACCCTTACTAAATTTTTGCGGTTCCAGATCCACATCTAAGTTGTTATTTGATAAAGATACAACGAACAAACCATTCACAACATTCAAAAACTCAGCAACACTATCCAGTGCCAATTGATCTACCTCAGTAATATCTTCTTTACTATATTTTTGCGCTAGTTTTACTACAACCTCGTCAGATAACAATAACCCGGTTCCTAAATTGATCTCACCATTCATCCTTTGTGTAATCAGCCATTTGCCATTGCTATCAAGTTCTGTACTAGACACAATAACGCCTTCAATACCCATAAAATTAACCAATGCTTCTAAAAATAGCGTTGTGTATTCCACGTACAACTCTCGTACTTCCTCAAAATCCTCACAACATATTTTATTAAATTCTATTTTATTAAATGATTCGTCAATACTAAGCTGATTATTGTCTCTATATTCTTCTAAGGCTTTGCCAAGCTCTTCTAAAGTCATAAAGCCTCTACTAATAATCTCTTGGGCAACACTCAGATTACTATCTTCACGTGCAGCAAGAATACTACCAACTTGCTCCTCCGTTAATAATTTTTCATTAACCGCAACTTCACCAAACAACTGGTCCTCAGCAATTTGGATTCTTTGGATTTTTTCAATTTGCTCAGCCGTTAATAGTCCTTTATGTAAAGCCACAACACCTGGTGCAACACGCTGGAATTTATCATCTTCGAGAATTTCCAAGACCTGCTGGCTACTTAGCAAATCTTTATTTAATAGATATTGCGCCAAAAATTGCCTAAGCATTGCTGTCTACCTTCTTCCTTAGATCTATCAAAACCTTGTCAATTTGCTCAACTGTATAAGGCTTTTGAATGAAATCAATTGCACCTAGCTTTAATGATTCTAATAATTTTGAAGAAGATCCTGTTGAAGACAACATAACAACATAAGCTTTTTTGTCAATTTCGCGAATTGCTTTTAAAGCCTCCATGCCACCAACCTCTGGCATAACAATATCCATAAAAATTCCATGAGGCTGCTTTTGTAAAAACATCATCACTGCCTCTTTACCATTTTTAGCTTCGATTACTTCACAATTTCTACTTTCTAATTCCTTTGTCAACTTTTTACGCAATAAACTAGAATCATCACAAATTAATATTTTCAATGTCTTTTCCAACATTTCGGCCCCCTTATAATTCAATCAACCTTCCGAAGATTTTTATCATAAGCTACAAAGTTATTTTAAGCATAGAAACGCAACTTTATATTTTATTATAGCATAAATAAGTAAATATACATAAGTATTAGGAAATTTTACAAAAAAACTTATAATATTTATATTTTATATATTATATAATTATTTATTTTCTCCTCTATCAATTAATATTTTCTTTAATATATTTACATAAATACATTCTTATCGTATAATGTATTCATAAATTTAAACTTTATCGGCAAAGACGCCTGAGTTTTGTAACTCATGGCGTCTTTTTTTATATTTATACCTATATCAACAAATACCAACAAAATATGCCGAGGGCTGTGGTACATATTTTGTCATAGCCTTCCTTTTCATAAAAAGGAGTGAAATTTTATGTTATTGGATACTACCATTATGACTTTAGCTGAAGAATTAAAAGAAATCACCATTACACGTCGCCGCAATTTACATCGCCACCCTGAATCCGCCTGGACAGAATTTCGTACAGCAGCATTTGTAGCTGATACGCTTTCGGAACTAGGTTATGAAGTTCTTACTGGTAAACAAGCAGTTGACGAGTCTGCCATGTTAGGTGTGCCTAAAGCAATCACTTTAGCCGAACATATGAAACGTGCGATCAATCAAGGGGCTAATCCAAAGTGGGTAAATAAAATGGGCGGCGGAAAAACAGGCGTTATCGGTATTTTAAACTTCAAAAAGCCTGGTCCTACTGTTGCACTTCGTTTTGATATGGATGCCAATGATATTATTGAAATCCAACAAGACCAGCACAGACCTTGTAAAGAAGGATTCACTTCTATAAACAAAGGCGTAACACATGCTTGCGGTCACGATGGTCATACAGCGATCGGTTTAGCCGTTGCTGAAATTCTAATGAAATTGAAAGATGATCTTGCTGGTACAATAAAGCTAATCTTTCAACCTGCTGAAGAAGGCGTTCGCGGTGCTAAGGCCATGGTAACGCAAGGCACTGTGGATGATGTAGATTACATTTTAGGTATGCATTTAGGTTTGCAAATGCGAAAAACAGGGCAATTTACTTGCAACGTTACAGATTTTTTAGCTACAAGTGCATTTGATGCCGAATTCATTGGCTTCCCCGCGCATGCTGGTGCTGCCCCAGAAACAGGTAAAAATGCCTTACTTGCAGCCTCTTGTGCTACCTTAAATCTTCATGCAATTCCTCGTCATAGCGATGGTGCTTCACGCATTAATGTTGGAATATTAAGTGCCGGCAGCGGTCGTAATGTAATCCCCGCAAATGCGATTTTAAAGTTAGAAACACGTGGTGCGACAAGTAAAATTAATCAATACATGGTAGATGAAGCGCAAAAAGTGATTAAATCTGCCGCGATGATGTATGATGTTGAAGTAAAAATCACAGAAATGGGCAGCGCCGCTGGCGGTAATAATACAATAGAGTTGACGAATAATATAACTCAAACAGCAGAACGTCTCTCCATTTTTGACGAAATCGTACCAACTTGCAAATTCGGTGCAAGCGAAGATTTTTCTTATTTTATGGAACGTGTACAAGCAAACGGCGGGCAAGCTGCATACATGATGATTGGCGCAAATTTAGCCGCTGGTCACCACGATTCTTATTTTGATTTTGACGAAACAGCTCTTGACCTTGCAACGAAAGTTCTTGCATCTGCTGCAGTAGACCTATTAACTAACAAAAAATAATACTGCGTAACATTTATTAGCCATTGCATTATTTTCTTTATACGTTTAACATTAAGTTAAATATGTATAGGATGGTGATACCATGATCTCCGAAAAAAGACTATCTATAAATTTTGATAAAATGAGTACAATCACAGCCCCAGGACAAGGCATTACGCGAATTGCTTTTAGTGATGAAGATTGGCAAGCGCGAAGTTTTGTTATAGAGCTCATGAGGGAAGCCGGTCTAACTATTCGTATCGATCATTTTGGTAATGTCATTGGTCGCCGCGAAGGGACAAACCCAAATGCTAAAGTTGTTATGCTAGGTTCACATATTGACAGCGTACCAAACGGTGGTAATTTTGATGGTGTCGTTGGTGTTTTAGGTGCAATTGAAGTAATCAATTGTATGAATGAAGCACACATTGAAAATTACCATCCAATTGAAGTGGTTGTATTTATGTCAGAAGAGTCAAGTCGATTTGGCGTGGCTACGCTTGGCAGCAAAACAATGCGCGGTGAAATGGATGTTCATACACTAAAGAAATTGGTCGATAAAAAAGGCCATTCTCTTTATAATATTTTAAAACTTCGTGGCTTAGATGCCGATAAAATTGACGAAGCCGTTTACCCCCATGAATTAAAAGCGTTTATGGAAATTCATATCGAACAAGGTAAAGTACTAGAAGCAAAAAATACACAACTCGGTATCGTTACTGGCATCGCAGCGCCAACTCGTATGAAAGTAATGATCAATGGACAAGCAGATCATTCTGGTGCTACCCCAATGAACATGCGCCAAGATGCACTTTGTGCTGCAGCTGAAATCATCCTACAAGTCGAAAAACTCGCGAAATCCTCAGAAGAATTTCCTGTTGTCGGTACCACCGGAATCATCCATGCACGTCCTGGTGTGATGAACGTCGTTCCTGGTAAAGTTGAGCTCGGCATCGATATTCGCAGTATCTACATGGAAACTAAAATCAAAATTGTAAAAACAGTCATGGCTAAAATCAAAGCCATTGCTGAAAAACGCAATTTAACTGTTGAAATTACGACGCTTACCAATGAAACACCTGTAAGATTAAAAGATGAAATGATTAATTTTCTTGATACGATCTGCAAAGAAAAAAATTATACCTATATGGAAATACCAAGTGGTGCTGGTCATGATGCTATGCATTGGGCCCATACTTACCCTACTGGCATGATCTTTATCCCATGTAAAGACGGCATTAGTCATAATCCAGCTGAATGGGCGGAAATGAAAGACATCATCGCTGGAACTGAAGTACTGTATACGGCAATTTGTCGCTTAGCAAGCAAAGACAAAGCTTAAAAAGTAATTTAAATATTAATTCACCTAAATATTGAGGGGCTGTATCATTTACCATATGATACAGCCCCTCTTAACGTCTATTTAAAACTCAATTCTCACTTGTTAAAAACAATTTTCCTCGTTCTGTAATTTTCGTACCGGCACGACCTTGTTGAATACATACCATCCCTTGCTCACTAAGTTTTTTAAGAATTGTCCGTACGCTTTGCTCACTAAGAAAGATATTTTCCCCCAATAATTTATCCGCAAGTTCCTTACGTCCAATATATTTTTGCTGTTTTTGCGCTTCATAAAGCAATGTTAAAATTGTTTTTATTTCATCAGTTTGACCGATCTTTTCTACTATTCTTTCTTCTTTTTTTTGTTGCTGATGAAAATGATTTAAAATGTGCATCGGCAAATTTTCCACTCCAAACCCTTCGCCCATACTGACCATATATTCGATACAATTGCGCAATTCACGAATATTTCCAGCCCATTGATGTGCAAATAATATCTGCATTGTTTCCTGTGGAAAATCTACTTTGACCTTTTTTTCATGTAAAAAGCGCTTAATCAAATACGAAATATCTGATTTTCGTTCTCTCAGTGGTGGAATTCGCAAATTAAATACATTCAAACGAAAGTATAAATCCATGCGAAATTTTTTCTCCTCTACCATTTGATATAAGTTTTGATTTGTTGCCGCAATAACACGGATATCTATTGGGATAATTTTGGTTCCACCAACACGTATGAGCTCCCGTTCTTGCAAAACACGGAGTAATTTCACTTGGGTTTCTATTGAAATTTCCGATATTTCATCGAGAAAAATTGTTCCTTTCGTCGCCATTTCAAATAAACCGCGTTTACCGCGCCGACTTGCACCTGTAAACGCCCCCTCGTCATAACCAAACAATTCACTTTCCAGTAAAGAACCACTTAGTGCAGCACAGTTAAAGGCAACAAAAGGCCCTTTACGACGTTCAGAATAATTATGAATCGCCTGCGCAAAAAGCTCCTTACCCGTACCACTTTCGGCTTCAATCATAATATCACTATCCGTACGTGCTGCTTTCTGTGCTAAAAAAATTGCTTTACGAATCGCTTGATGATTTCCAAGAATATTCGAAAAAGTATATTTGGCAACATATCCCTTGGAAGCCATTGCTTCATAAATTTTGATATTTTGATTTTGAATACTTTCACACTGACGGATCGTAAGTATTCCACCACTACTTTGTCCATTTTTCAAAATTGGCGATTTATTGATGACATAATAAGTACCATGTAAAGTAAACACAGCATCTTTTAATTCTTTGGCTTCATAAATTTCCTGTGTCGAAATTTCCGTAAACAAATTTTCCAATGGCTGATCTAATAAACTCTGTATTTGAGGAAAAAACGTTACTGCATGTTTATTATAAATTTTTACACGATGATCTATATCAAACGTCAAAACAACATAATCAATCATATCAAGAAGCTGTTCAAAATCTTCCTTCGTATCATAAAAACGATAAAACAAATTTACAAATCCCGGACTGATAGGAACCATTTCTTTCATATGAGAATAAAGCAACTGCTTCGTCACCTGATTGACCAAATTGAGCTTATGTAGAATATCAAAGATCGTAGAAACATCAACCAAACGCGTCCCAATATCAATTGTATGTTCAATATAATCTGGCACATATTCTTGCTCATTTGGTGTAATCGCGTAACGAATTTCCCGATAATTTTCTGGCTGATTATTATTGAAAGGAATTAGCTCCAACTGGTAAAGCCCTAATTCATACAATACGGCAATTGTCTGAATCGCCATCTCCCAATAGGTATTGACCACAAGAACTTTTGTATTTGAAGGTATCTGACTTAGCTTCGTCCATGCACTTTTAGAAATGGTTCGCCGTACAACCAAAAGCTCCGTCTGTGGCATAAGATATTTTTTGACAATCCCTGCAACTTCCTGTGATGGCACAAGTGCTAAATCACAATTGATGTAAGAATGAATACCTTCTTCCAAAGAATAGCTGATAAAATCAATATATTCCCCAAGTAAGGCCTGTAATTGATAAACAAAATGGAATCTCTTGCGTAATAACACAATAGCAACACGAGGCTTTCCCATAAACATCACCTTCTTCTATATTTTAAATGGTTAAATTGGATATATTATTTATTATATTTCAACCATTTTAACATGAACTTTACCTTTTTGCATACCTATGTAATTTTTAATTTACTACAAAAAGCCTTTATTTCTTGACTTTTATAAAAATAAAGATAACTTTTACTTATTGGCACATAACTTGCAAGTATATTAAAACGAGTAGACTATTGTCGAATTTTGTATAAAATGAAAAAGGAGAGATTCTCTATGGAAGAAAACAAGCAAACCACCACAACCGTTCCGGCAAGACTTACCGTACCTTGGTATGGATTTGTCGCACTTATTTTCGCTATTCTTTTTTTCTCGGGTGTATTCAACAGTGCAGGTGGCGCACTAAAAGCACTTGATTTCAGTGCCCTTCTCGGTCAATTTGGTTCTGTACAAGGACCAAACGGTGCTGTCACTACATTTACTGGAAAAGCAGGGCTCGGCGCACGCGATGGTTTCTTATTTGGACTGAGCTTAGCACCAAGTGTCATGCTTGCCCTTGGCGTTGTCGAAGTGATTACTCATCTGCAAGGTTTAAAAGCCGCCCAAAAATTGCTCACGCCAATCCTTCGTCCACTTCTTGGCATTCCAGGTATTACTGGCCTCGCACTGATCTCTAGCTTACAAAGTACCGATGCTGGTGCTGGAATGACAAAAGCAATGCGCGAAGAAGATCAAATTACTGATAAAGAACGCTTGATTTTTTGTCAATTTCAATTTAGCGCGGGTGGCACTATCACCAACTATCTAGCAACAGGTTCTGCATTATTTGCATCATTGACTGTTCCAATTATTCTACCACTTGTTATTTTATTTGTATTTAAAATCTTTGGCGCCAATCTCATGCGTCTTTATCTAAAACGTTTTAGCGAGGAGGAAGTTAAATAATGAACAAATCTCTCATTGATATATTTGTCGAAGGTGCTAAAAAAGGACTTCACATTAATCTTAACAGTATCATTCCCAATCTAGTAATGGCTTTTGTATTCATTGAAGTATTAAAAATCACCGGCTTACTCGCTTTTCTTGGCAAAGTCTTCGCTCCTATTATGGCAATATTCGGCTTGCCAGGCGAAGGAATTACCGTTTTGTTAAGCGCATGGCTTGCTATGGGGGGCGGCGTCGGCGCTTGTGCAAGTCTCTTTAACGAAGGTATTCTCACCAAAGAGCACGTGACAATCCTAATTCCAGCAATTTTTCTCATGGGAGCACAAGTACAATACATGGGGCGCTTACTCGGAACAGCAGGCATTCCAAGTCGACATTATCCAATCTTACTCGGTATCTGCCTACTAAACGCCGCACTTTCCATGCTGGTTATGCGCTTCCTTGCATAATCATAAGCATTTTCTTAATCTATAAATGAAAGGACTCCTATCTTATGAAAATTTTTAATTTAGATGATTATCTTGCCGATTTAAAATACCTTGTAAACTTTGACAACGGCAGTTACACCCCCTCCGGAACAGCGAAAGTTGCAGATTTCTTCAGCGAAAAATTTAAATCAGCTGGTTGGTATGTTGAAGAAATCGAAGTTAGTGATAAAGTTGGTCCTTGTCTAAAAATCACGAATTGCTCTGACGATACATACGATCTTTTACTGCTTGGGCATATGGATACAGTATTTCCCGAAGGAACTGCTACACAAAGGCCTTATAAAATAGACGAATCCGGCATCGTTACTGGCGTTGGCGTCAGCGACATGAAAGGCTGTATCTTACTTTCCTATTACGCTTTACTGGAACTTCAAGCTGCAAATAAGCTAAATAATACGCGAATTTGTTTCTTACTTAATAGCGATGAAGAAATCAGCTCGATTTATTCACGTTCACTCATTGAGGAAGTCGCAAAAAAATGTAAATATGCACTTGTTATTGAAGCTGCACGAAAAAATGGTGATATGGTAAAACTCCGCAGCGGCGTTGGTCATTACAAGCTAACAGCAACAGGAGTTGCAGCACACGCTGGTGTCAATCCTCAAGACGGCTCTAGCGCACTCAACGAACTAGCACACTGGATTATTAAGCTGCATCAATTGAGCAACTACGACATCGGTACATCCGTCAATGTCGGCATTGTTCACGGTGGCAGTGCAGTCAATGTGGTTACCGATTATGCAACGGCTGAAGTAGATGTACGCTTTAGAACCTTGGAAGAAGCTGCACGTATCGAAGCTGCTATTCAAGCACTTACTGAGCAATCTTTTACTGCTGGTGGTGCAAAAGTTACTTATGAAGGCGGAATCAATCGTCCAGTGATGCTGCCTAGCAAAGAAACTTTAGCTCTTTGCGATACCATCTCGAAATTTGGTAAAGAGTTAAACATTGACTTCAATTGGGTAGAAACTGGTGGCGGCTCTGACGGTAACTTTACTGCTGCCCTTGGTCTACCAACAGTAGACGGTATGGGACCAATCGGCGCAGGCGGACATAGCACGAAAGAATGGCTCGATACAAAATCTGTAGAGCCCCGCCTAAAATTACAAATGAAAACAATTGATTATATTGTTCACAATTTGGAATAAAACTTTGACAAAAAACATCCTATCGTTTTTATCTACGATAGGATGTTTCAGACTGTCGACAAAATAAAAATATTTATATTAATAAATAGAAACAATCTAAATTCGTACCACTTATAAACTAGTACGATGATAGATCGCCGGTTGGCGGCCTCTCTTTCCATAGTATGACAATCCGAGAAGAATCCTATCGTTCCAGCTACGGTAGGATTTTTTTAATATTTATTTAGCCCTCAATCAACTTGCGTTTTTTCCATGCTCCACTACGCCAGCGATAAATAAAAATAATCGCCCGCACACATTCATCCGTTGCCATTGCAATCCAGATACCAGCGAGTCCCATTTCCATCACAATACCAAGGATATACGAAAGACCGACCGCAATACTCCACATGCAAGCAATGCCAACGGCAACTGGTGTCTTGATATCACCTGCCGCTTGCAAAGCTCTTACCATAACAATATTGATTGCCCGCCCTATTTCCAAGAAGATTTCAATAAACAAAATCGTTTTTCCTAACTTAAGTACTTCGGTATCCGTTGTAAATATACCAAGCACGTAATCACTACCCAAATAAAGCAACACAGTAAGCCCCGTACAAGCGAATAGCGAAATACGCATCGTATACCAAACTTTTTTCCCAACTTCATCAAATTTATTGCTACCAATCAAATATCCCACGACAATCTGCATTGCCGCAGATATCGCCAGAGCATAAATATAGGCAAACATTGCTGCAATCGCTACATACACTTTTGTATTAATAACGATCAAACCAAATGCATTGACCATTTTCATAATCGTCGTCTGTGATAATTGATAAGATAAAGTCTCACCACCCGAGGGTATTCCAATATATAAAATTCTTTTTAAAGATTCCCACGGAAATGGTTTTAAGTACTTCAAAGATATTTTAATACCAAGATACTTTCTAAATATGTAATAAATGATGACCAATCCGATAACTTTACTGATCGTCGTCGAAATCGCTACGCCAGCAACCCCCATCGCAGGAATGTTCCAAAACCCATAAATTAAGAGCCAGTTACCAAAAATATTAAGAACATTCATTATACTAGAAACGACCATTGTCGTTTTCATCCACGAATAGCCACGAAAAGAAGCAACAAAGGAAAAATATAGTCCTTGCACTACAATCCCACTGGCAATAATACTAAAAAAGGTACTGGTTTCATCCATAATTTCAGCAGGTACTTGCAGCCAGGCAAACAACTGCCGATGAAAAGTAATCAAGAGAACACTAGAAATAAAGCCAAATAGACCATTGAATAGAAGTGACACTGTACATACTTCCGATATTTTCTCCTGATTTTTTGCCCCCAAATACTGCGCAATTAAAATCGTCGTTGCCGTACTCATTACGGTAAGTAAGATAATGATGATATTCATAATCTGATTTCCATTACCAACCGCCGCAACAGAAGGCTGCGAATATTGACTAATCATAAACTGATCGACATTACCAACCAGCATCTGTAAAAAAACTTCAATAAAAATCGGCCAACTCATCTTGATGATTGACTGTTTATTATGACCTATATCACTCTGCATAACAAGTATCGTTCCCCTTAGCACTTTATAATTACCATCTAAATTTAGTGTTAGGAAATTATAACATTATAAACATAATTTAGCAATGTGTTGTTCAAGGCAATAAGTTGCTAAAGAAAATCGTTCAACAAAGGTAATATAGACGAATCTTACTAGCACATAGCTTTGAAGGCTCATTGTTTGACCGCAGGGATTTTGAGTCTTCATTGCGTTTTTGGGATCAGCACAATCTTAAGATTCGTCTTTTGCCGACTTGTCGTTTTTCGTTGCAAATCTATTGCTTTGCTCCGATTATTCTTGTATTGGAATCAATAAAACATCTCCGGCATGAATCATATTCATATCATTTATATGATTGTACTGCACAATTCTATTCACATAAACACCTGTACCATACATTCGTTGACTAATCTTCTCTAAAGTATCATTTTCTGTCACATAATATTTGATTTCTACCTGTTCTGTTTTTTGTTGTTTCGTAATTGATTTTTGCTCTTCTGCTACTACCTCATTCGTCTTCATCTCCACCTGTGTTCCAGGCAACGCATTTTTTCCATGAAAACTCTTAATATAGGACATACTAGCAAACACTGCAATACCAACCAATAATAAAGCAAACAAACTCCGCATTACGTTTCCTTTTTTCATCTATTTAACACTCCAAATCTCCTAAATAAAATATACAATATAGTATTTAATAACTGCATTACTTCTTATTATACAAAAATATCGTTAACCTTGCATATAAGCTAAGAAGGGAATAAAATAATCTTGTCATCTTATCTAAAGGAGCTTAACCATGTCAATTCATGAAAAATTAGTAACATTTTTAGAAGAAAATCATTGTATATATCGCATCTGCACGCACGAAGCCGAAGGACGCAGTGAACAAATCGCGAAAATTCGCGGCAACGAGCCTCAGCAAGCGATGAAAGCAATCGTGATCATGGCAAAAATAAGTAAAAAAGAAAAGCACTATTATCTTGCCATCATCCCTGGTGATAAAATGCTGGATCTAGACGCCCTCAAAACCTATATAGGGGCACCAAAAGTAATCTTCGCTCCAAAAGAAAACGCCAAAGAAATCACACAATGTGAAATCGGCGCCATCCCACCTTTTTCCTTTAATGAAGAACTCCCCCTCATCGTCGATCCCCTCGTAAAACAAAATGAGGAAATCGTCTTTAATGCAGGGGAACTTACGAAATCTATTTTTATGAAATTAGACGATTATATCCGCATCGTTCAGCCAACCTTTGTACAAATTGCAAAAGAAGCGTAAAAACAACACACACAACCCCTTTGTCTCTTTTTATTTTTCAACATAAAAAGAGACAGCCTAAGCTGTCAAATTAACCTCTCCGCCTCCTTCGTCAGCACCTCTCCTATTAGGAGAGGCTTTCGCTCTGCATAAAATTACATACCAAAACAATAATTTTAGCAGCAAAACTTACCATCCCCAAAGGCTCTCCTAATAGGAGAGCTCAGACTGTCAACAAAATAAAATATTTATGTCGATAGATTAAAAAATAGCTAAATCCGTTCCTCTTATAAACTAGTACGAAGATAAGTTGCCGGTTGGTGAGAAGTGCTCAGATGCTAGGCACAGTAAGGGGATGTGAAGGAGTCGTACTTCTTGTACGTCGACGAGCAGCACCTTACCGGAGGGCGAAGATGGATGCTTATCGCCGCCCCGCGGCCTATCTGTCTATAGTTTGTCTACAAGCTGGGCTCTCCTTATAGAGAGCTGTCGCACAAGCGACTGAGAGGTTAACGCCCCCATCATCCTAAATATTCTATATCAGTTTAATATTATGAACGATCAAAAAATAATAACAATACAACCTTTTGCTGTCTACTTGACAGGGAGCAGTCCATACTTGGAGCCCTTTTAATTTAATTATTAAAGTTTAAACACTTCAAAACTAATGATCTTTTCAAAGAATAAATACTCTTCACTAGTTTGTGAACCGACAACCTTATTAAAAATATAATACGCAGTCCCCGTATCAACAGTACGATTACACCATGCAATAAACTTATCAACCTCAGAAGAAGTCACCTGATACTCACGCTCACTAGAATCATTCATGGTAATTCGTAATAATACAGTCCCTTCTGGCGTAGCAGAAGCCTCATTTGAATTGTTACCTTCACCATCAGCATTTATGTCAGTAACTACATAATAGTATGTAGTACCGTTCGTTACGCTAGTATCTACATAACTAGTACCAGATACATTACTAGCAATCGTTGTATACGCCCCCCCTGCATTTGTAGAGCGTTTTACATTGTAACCAGTTGCTCCATCGACTGCTGTCCATGATAATGTTACTTGTAAATCACCTGCTGTGGCGGTTAAATTTGTTGGTTTTGGACCAGTATAGATGCGGAATTCATCAATATAACCTGTATAATGAAAGTCCACACTGCCAGCTAGTAAGTTACCAATAGTAGCATATTTTTGCGAACTTTCTATAGGCGTCCCATTTATCGTTGCAGCAGTTCCTGCGACATCGTTTACAGCAATATTCAACACCTTTCCTCTTTTGGTAAAAGTAATATGATTCCATGTATTAAGAACTATTGTATTAGTCGCAGTGATCCAGGAATTACCACTAACAGACACACCTCCATATATTCTATTTCCTACATAATATAATGCAACTCCAGTATAAACTCCAGCTACAGTAGTGTAAAATAGTTGTGTACCATAAGAAGCCCCTGAATTACTAGTGTACATCCAAAAATCAATTGTAAAATCACTAGAAACCAACTTTAAATCCTCACTCATAGGCGTAGATATATATTGAGAACCATTCAAATATAAGCTACTTCCCCCGAATTTCGCTTGTGCGGTATTAACTGTCGCGCCACCATTAGCCGTCCATACCTTTCCCGTTTCATCTTTAATCCCATCGTCAAAATGCAATAAAGATACTGTGTAATTATCAACTTCATACATAATTATTACCTCCAAATTAATTTATTATTTTAATTACCTAATGGTATGACTTTAAAACTAATAATCTTTTCAAAAGCCAGATACTCTTTGCTATTATCAACGATATCTTTGAGTGCATAACATGAGCTACCCGTTCCAATCGTACGAGTATACCAGTTAACAAAACCATCAATTTCAGCAGTAGATACACGATATTCACGTTCACTAGAATCAAGCATAGTAACTCGCAATAATTCAATGCCCTCTGGCTTAGCTGAAGCTTCATTTGAGTTGTTACTTTCTCCATCAACATTTACAGCAGTCACTACATAATAATATGTAGTACCGTTCGTTACACTAGTATCTACATAAGTAGTACCAGATACATTACTAGCAATCGTTGTATACGGACCACCTGCAGTTGTAGAACGTTTTACATTGTAACCAGTTGCTCCATCAACTGCTGTCCATGATAATGTTACTTGGGAATCACCTGCGGTAGCTACTAAATCGATAGGTGCAGGAATCGATGAAGATGGAAGAAGTTTTCCTGTTTCATCAATATCAATTGCATCTAAAGTAAGATAATTATTTCCTGAGCCTCCATTACCGTTTATGATTTCAACTGAATGAGTTTTATTTTCTAAATCAATTTTTTCAAACTGAAGAATCAATGAGCTTATAGATCCATAAGTTGTATATGTACCTACTAATATGCCATCAATATACACAGATATTTTTTCATCTGTTCTGTTTGTATTTCTATCACTAATAATCCTCATTTTAGTTCCTATAAAATTAAATTTTATTGACGCACCGATAGTACCTGTAATGTGTTCTGCTCCATTAATAAATTGACTATTGGTTGAGTCAACACCCCAAGTTCCAATATATTTTATATTAGAATCAGTGTCATCATACCTTTTCCATCCTGCCTCTGGTGCTGCTAATTTTTGTCCTACTGTTGCCATTTTACATTCCTCCAAATTAAATTATTATTTTTTTGAATCCAATATAGCCAAGGAACTCTTATTTTAAAATTTGTATTTCCTGTATATCGGCTTTCATCTATATACATTCTTGTAATTGCAATTTTTAAACTATAAATCTACAAAAAATTTTAAAAAGCGACTATCTCAAAAAATGAGATAGCCGCTCTTTTTAGTCTAATTATTAAAGTTCCATTACTTCAAAACTGATGATTTTATCAAAAGTCAAATATTCCTTACTATTTTGTGTCCCAACCTTTTTATTGAGCATATAGCTTGTAGTATTGGTGCTTGTATGACTATTAAACCAGTTAACAAAACCATCAATTTCCGTTGTAGATAACTGATAGTCACGTTCACTTGAATCAAGCATAGTAACTCGCAATAGATTATTTTTCGGTTCTACATACGGTTTAAGTTCTCCTGTTTCATCAATATCAAATGCGTCAAGAGTGAAATATTTAGAATCTTGTAAATTAGTAATTGTTACGCAATGCTCACCTACGCCTAAATCTGTCTTTTCAAAAACAAGTACTTGCTCTGTCCACGAAGTAGAATAATCAGAATATGTATATGAAACTTCATCTATAGTTATCTCTATCGATGCACTATCTTGAGTATTATACGCTCCAATAATTCTAATTTTAGGACCTGTAAAATTAAACGTAACCTTATCATTAGCTTTCGCTGTTCTATGATGCGTTTGCAAATACGTTCCTCCACCAGTTAGAAATTCCCACTTGTCCCCAATATATTTTATATTTGCATCAGTATCATCATACCTTTTCCACCCTGCCTCTGGTACTGTTAATTGTTGTCCTACTGTTGCCATTTCACATTCCTCCAAATTAAATTATTATTTTTGCAAATCCAATATCCTCTTATTTTAAATTGTATTTTCCTGTATATCAGCTTTCATCTATATACATTCTTGTAACATCGGTTTTTAAACACATTACTACTTAGAAAATTTCATGACTTCAAAGTTTTCAATTTTATTAAAAACTATATAGTCTTCCCGACTATCGAATGGGCCTAAATTGAAGCTTTTATTAAAGATGTAATAAGGCAATCCATTCCCAGCAGAACGATTATTATACCAACTAATAAATACATCAAGTTCAGCTTTAGAAAGTTCATATTCTTTTTGCACTTCATCTGACATTGTAATAACCAACAATACTTTTCCGCTATCTACTGGCTTAGCTGAAGCTTCATTTGAGTTGTTACTTTCTCCATCAGCATTTACAGCAGTCACTACATAATAATATGTAGTACCGTTCGTTACACTAGTATCTACATAACTAGTACCAGTCACATTACTAGCAATTGTCGTGTATGTACCGCCTGAAGTTGTCGAGCGTTTTACATTGTAGCTAGTTGCTCCATCAACTGCCGTCCATGATAGAGTTACTTGGGAGTCACCTGCTACAGCTGTTAAATTGGTTGGAATTGCAATAAACGGTTTTAATACACCACTCTCATCAATATCAACAGCATCAAAAGTTTGATACGCTGATGTTTTGTTTGTCAGAACAATGTAATGCTCACCATCAAACAAATTTGATTTTTCAAACACTAACACTTGATTTTTATTAGTATAAGATGCTGAATAAGTCGATACATCTCCATCAATATTAACTTCAATATTACTTGAATTATTACTCCAGCAATAATGGATTATTCTAATAATAGCACCTGTAAATTTGAAACGCACACAATTGCCAATTGTATTATTATACATGTAACTTCCCGAATAAGCAGCTCCTACATCAGAGTTTGGTGTAGTTTCTTTCCAACTTCCTACATAACTTATATTTTGATCAGTATCATCATACCTTTTCCACCCTGTCTCTGGTGCTGTTAATTGTTTCCCTACTGTTGCCATAATTATTACCTCCAAATTAAATTATTTTTTCGAATCCAATATAGCCAAGGAACTCTTATTTACAATTGTGTTTTTCCTGTATATCGGCTTTCACCTATATACATTCTAGTAATTGCAATTTTTAAACTATAAATCTACAAAAATTTTAAAAAGGCGCTTAACTCCAAAATTGAGTTAAACGCCTTTTGTATTCTATCATGATTTAAATTTGCCTTTACATCTTCGCAATTAATTTTTCCAGTTGTGCTAATGCCTTAACACCAAGAACGGAAATTTGCGCATCGAGTTCTGCTTCGGCTGCGGTAACCAATGTAATGTATAATTGGTCACGGACTTTTACATAATTGCTTTTTGTCGTAGCAATCTCAGCTTCTTTTTTTGTCACAAAATCCGCTAATTTTGCGTCCATTTGATCTTGCAATTGTTGTTCTGCTGTTGATTCTGCTACTGTAGCTGCTGTTCCTGCGACTGCTGTCACTGTGTCTTTAAGAGTCTCCGTTGTCGATGTCGTTGTTTCTTCTGCCATTTTTGATTCCTTCTTTCTTTTTTTTAAATAATATTTTCTATTAGAACTGGTATTAATTTTTCTACCAGTTTTATCGCATAAGGTTTACAAAATTCAATGATTTTTGTTAAATATGTCATTTGTTCAGCTCCTTCAAGAAGCGATAGAGTCAGCAATTTTACCATATCCACCGTCAAGTATTGCATTACGAAGTCGCATAGGGTCTATACAACCAGCTTCAATATCCGGTAATATATCTAATTTACCTGCCCTAGCTAATCTTGTGCCTAATTCACTACAATCCATTAGCCAATCGTTGTCTGGTATCTCAATTCCTAACAGATCAAATATTCCTGCTCGTAAGCAATCTGTAAATCCATACGGTGAACCAAGTAACTTTCTAGCTTCGGCTTTAAAGCCTTCAATATCTGGTATTTCTACCTCTACAAATTCTGCGTATGGATTGTTATCATATTTATCTGGATTATGTAGCCAAACCCCAGGATACGGGTCTATTTCTTCCTTCTCTCCTGTACTTTCTAAAATACCATCAAATATTTTTATGGCTACATGAGACTTGTCTCCACCGGAAACACCGGTTATAAGCTTGTCCACTTTACTTCGTCCACCTACAAAGACAAAGGTTACTTTCATCTCTCCCTCCTCCTCTCATTGAAAGTAGTCAGTTACACCTCGAGCAATCGCTCTGGCAAAGTCATCTGATTGATTGGCTAACAAATTTTCATCATTTTTGTTAGATATAAATGCTGTCTCAACTAGACAAGCTATGCAATCGGTACGTTTTAATACATATAACGCTTTACTTTCCTTTACGCCACGATCTACAGTTCCTAAACTATTTACGATTTGCTTTTGTATGCACTGCGCGAGCATTGCACCTTCGCCATTTAGATCGTAACAATAGGTTTCTGTTCCTTTAGCCTCAGTTCTGGCTGCAGCATTACAATGCAGTGACACAAATAAATCAGCACCAAAATCATTGCTAGCGTTTGTAATATCTGCTAGCTCGTTTTCCTGTACTTCTAATACTTCATAGCCAACATTACGTAGATAGCCCGCGACCTTCTGCATAAGATTTTTTGTTACGTCTGCTTCTTGTAGATAGCTGCCGCATGCGCCACTATCTAGTCCTGGATAATGTCCTCCGTTTATACAAATTTTCATTGATAAAATCCCCTTTCCAAATTAATGAGGTAAGGCACCGTATAAAGCAATGAGCGTTGTTACTAACCATGCTATTATGCCTGCAATGTTCGTCTGTTTCTTCTCGCGTTCTTCCAGCATTGTTTCTACTCGTGCCAAGCGATCAGATAGATTGTCGATTTTGTTAAAAAGTCTTTGAATTACATCATCACCCACGACTCCCTCTCCTTTCCAAATTTATCTCCTAATATAAAACCTCCTACTATAATAAGTTCCTTGAGAATCAATTTTTAAACGGCAAAAAAAAAAATAGACGTTCTTCACGTCTAAAATTATGCTCCTACTCTATTCAATTATTCACTTTATAAATTCATCACTATTCTTTGGTATTGCGACAAATCTTTACCGACTTGGAACTTTCTCTTAGTACGCATATGGATGTATAAATATCCGATGACACTTATAATATCCTTCTTCTAGGTTTGATTCCTAGCTCTAATGCTTCCTTGTCTAACCTTTCATAGGTAATCTTTCTATACTCTTCGAATGAAACGTCGTCTACTATTTCAGTGACACGGCCAACCAGCGAGATATTATATATCAAAACTCCCTCTTGCCGCTTGACTATCACATATTCTTTGCTATCTAAATCTATAAGCAATTTAACTGTAAGATCAGCATTTTCTACTTCCTCAGCCATAATCGTGTCTCCTGTTGTTCGATATGTTCTATACATTTCCAGAACCTCTATTTCCCAAGAAAACAAATCTTGTCCCTTGTAAATAGAACGATCCTCTCCCCTTGGTTGTGGCGAGGATGGCTCCCCGCCACATGCTCATGCGCTGCCTTGACCACAATTTTTTACTAGCTTGTATTGATACCATTTTATATCCCCCTTCATCATTCTGTACGTGGTTTCTCCTATCGGCTAAGGTAGATAGAAGAAACCAACATACAGTTTGTTTCAGGGGAAATCAAAAAAACCGCATGCGAGGCTATTCTACCTACACATGCGGTTTGCTATATCTTGCATGCAGACGCTAAGCTCCTGCCAAAACTTCAATCGTATTATACCAAGCGAACGGACTCTCTCCCTTGTAATCAAGGGAAAAGCACGGTATAATAAATTGTCGTCGTAGACAGCTAGCTGTTACGTGTAGGTGCTACCACACCTGCTCGTGCCTGAGAGTGTTCCCGCACTCTTAGGACACGGCGACTTTTTTAATTTCCACCTACTACTAAGTATATTACATTTTTTAGGTATTGCAAGCAAAAATAATCCCAAACATGATTTTTTATTGTAAAAATCATGTTTTTTTATTATATTCTACCAAATTACCTTCATTGTGATAAATTTCAAAGAAAACCACAACAAAGTAGGCGATAACCAAATACATTTACTTGATTAGTATTTAATGCAAGCCAGTAATGCTACGTTACGAGGACGAGTTTCTATACCGCCTGCCGACTCCGTATTAACAAAGAAATCAGCATGCCCATCCGTTGTTGTTGTACCATCGTTACCTGTCAGCCTGAACGGTCCTCCATTACCAGTCCCGGCATAATAATCGTTGTAGTTTGATTCGATTTTGTGAGAATGTGTCTTGTTTTCATCCGCCTGAACACTTCCCATCATTCGACCACTATCTATCCCACGAGCATCATCAAATCCACGTATAAACTCACCACGTAAATCTGGCAGATTAAATGTAGTACTGCCATCACCTGCACCGAACAGAGTACCTACTGCCGCAAACAACTTATCATATTGTGATCTTGAAACCGCTGAACCATCAGCTTTTAGCCAGCCCTGCGGTGCTACTGTCATAGCAAAATACTCAACAGCACCCGTTGGAGTACACCCTGATTTTAATGCATCAATTTGAGCCTGTAAACCTTCGACTGCACTGGCCCGAGTACTTGATTCAGTTTGGTCACCATTTGTCCTTGCAGCAATTTCAGCAGCAATTTGATCTTGTAATTGTTGATCTACTACAGTTCTGGCGCTAATTTCCGCATCAATATTGACCTGTAGAGCCTTATCACCTTCAGTTCGCTCAGTAACTTCTCTACTAAGTTGATCTTGCAAGTCTTTGTCTGCGGCAGTTCTAGCACTAGCTTCTGCATCAATATTTGTTTGTAGGTTCTTATCTCCTTCAGTTCGTTCAATATCTTCTTTGTTAATTTGGTCTTGCAACTGTTGATCTGATACAGTTCTAGCACTAGTTTCCGCATCAACATTGTTTTGCAGAGCCTTATCTGCTTCAGTTCTTTCTGTAACCTCTTTTGTGATTTGTTCTTGCAAATCATCAATTACCGGAATTACACTTTTATGGAACTTCCCTTCAGCCCCTAGCATAGCCATTTTCCCTGTATCCTTTTCCCCATTGGATACTACAATAATTTCGTCTGTGATATTTACTGTTCTACACATAAAAATCCACTCCTAATAAAATATAATTTAAATCCAATATAGCCAAGGAACTCTTATTTTAAATTGTGTTTTCCTGTATATTGGCTTTCACTTATATAAATTCTTGCAATTGCAATTTTTAAACTATAAATCTACAAAAAATTTCAAAAGGTGCCTATCTCAAAACTGAGACAGGCACCTTTTAGCTAATTATATAAATATTATTTAAGTTCCATTACTTCAAAGCTAATGATCTTATCTAAAGCTAAATATTCCTTACCGCCATCAATATCTTTGTTAAACAAATAACTAGTATTGCCAACAGTGACATTACTACGGTTGAACCATTTAAGAAAAGAATCAATCATATCTGTAGTTACTTTATATTCACGTTCGCTAGAATCACTCAGGGTAAGTCGCAATAAGATTTGCTTATCATATGTGATTGTTTCAAAGCTAATAATCTTATCAAATGCCAAGTATTCCTTACCACCATCAATATCCTTATCAAACTCATAACTGCTGTTTCCAGCAACAACATCGCTACGATTAAACCATTTGATAAAGCTATCTTTTTCAGCAATAGACACTTTATACTCGCGTTCACTAGAATCACTCATAGTAATACGTAGTAGAACCTTACTATTATCTACTGGTACAGCAACAGGCGTAGCTGAAGCTTCATTTGAATTGTTACTTTCACCATTAGCTGTTACAGCAGTCACCACGTAGTAATATGTAATACCGTTAGTTACACTAGTATCTACATAACTAGTACCAGATACATCACTAGCAATCGTTGTATATGTACCATCTGCCGTTGTAGATCGTTTTACATTATAACTAGTTGCCCCGTCAACTGCGGTCCATGAAAGAGTTACTTGGGAATCGTCTGCGGTTGCAATTAAATTAGTTGGTGATGTTACTGTTGGCTCAAGATTAAAATCAGACGTCCATCTAGCTATTCCTTTAGATATTCTAAATTCATCAATGTTACAATCCGGGCTATATTCGCCAGTTGAAATTCCACCAATTAAAAATTGACTTGCTTTATTAGTAAAAGAGCTTGTGCTTGTGTACGTTGCTTTTGTTACACCATCAACGTAGATCGTAAATAAACTACCATGTCTAACTATTGCCACATGTTGCCATTCACCTGTTAATGTACCAACATCTGTTCTCACCCCAGATGTTTCCCATGTAACGTTATTGAAGCTGAGCATCATTTGTAATTGAGTTGTATTATATACCTCTAAACAAACAGGACAATAACTCATGTCAGATCTTTGTCCAAAAATTTGTCTAGCACTCTGAGCTGAATTTGTTACCTTAATCCAGAAATCAATAGTAAAATCGCCATTAAAATGCCAATCATCACTGTCTTGAACCGACAATCTGCATGTGGAAGTATTCGTAAACGCCCCACTCCCAATTCCAATTTTTTTATTAGTTGTATCCAATGTTACGTCTGAAACCGTTACTGTTTTTCCACAAGCATCAACAAAAGCACTATCATCCATATGTAATAATAATTTTGTATATGAATCTAATTCATATTGTCCTACTGTTGCCATAATATTACCTCCAAATTAAATTATTTTTTTTGCGAATCCAATATAGCCAAGGAACTCTTATTTTAAATTGTGTTTTTCCTGTATATCGGCTTTCACCTATATACATTCTTACGATTGCAATTTTTAAACTATGAATCTACAAAAAATTTCAAAAGGTGCCTACCTCAAAACTGAGGCAGACACCTTTTAGCTAATTATATAAATATTATTTAAGTTCCATTACTTCAAGGCTAATGATCTTATCACAAAGCAAATATTCCTTACTATTTTGTGTTCCAATCTCTTTATTAAACATATAGCTAACATCATCTGATTTTTAACTAAATAGCTGTTTAGTTATGCCATTTTCATGATGTATGCAAGTGCATAGTATGGTGGCATGTTGTTATGAACAGCACTTCCACCAGTACAGCCTTTACTTCCTGGTTTGTACCAACCATTTGGAGAATCGCCTGTTGATTTAGAATCCCAGTCCCAGTTACTAATGGTTTCTACCCTTTTTAAACCACACGAAGAGGATTGGAAAGCTTCTAGATATTGGTCATCACCGGGGAACACATGGTAATGACTAGGCATTTCATCTATAGTGAGTGTATGGCAAGCCTCACCACCTCTAATACCTACCTCATAGCTTCCACCAGCACATACTACCATCCTATCCAACAAATTAGGCGTACCATTACAGCCATTACATAAAGCCCAGTTGGTAGGTATTGCCGTAACAGCACCACTCCACATAATAATCCCACCAACAGGTACAGACATTTGATCAATTGTAGCAATTGTTTTACCATTCACCTGCGTAATTGTAATATCTTTCGAACCATCAAAGGACACTCCGTTAATATTAACTGCAGTTGCCAGTTTTGCAGCAGTTGCCGCATTACCTGTACAAGCTTCTGCAGTTTTTGCACTATCTGCCTGCTCCGCACTTGATACCTTCCCGGTAACTGCAATTGTAACTTTTTCGTTAGCTGTATCAGCAGTTAAAGCAATATTTGTTCCTGCCTCCAATTCAATAGTATCTTCTTGACTGTCAGCCTGAATGGTTGTCCCATTAACTACCACATTTGAAAAAGCATTTTTCCCATTTAATACATTGATCTGTTCTTGTAGATTTTGGTCTGCACTAGCCCGTGTGTTTGATTCAGTTTCATCACCATTAGTCCGTGCAGTAATTTCAGCAGCAATTTGATCTTGCAAGTCTTTATCTGCGGCAGTTCTAGCACTAACTTCCGTATCAATGTTCGTTTGTAGGGTCTTATCTCCTTCAGTTCGATCTGTGACCTCTTTTGTGATTTGCTCTTGCAAGTCTTTGTCTGCGGCAGTTCTAGCACTAACTTCCGTATCAATGTTCGTTTGTAGGGTCTTATCTCCTTCAGTTCGATCAGTAACTTCTTTTGTAACCTGATCTTGTAACTGTTGGTCCGCTACAGTTCTAGTACTAACTTCCGCATCAATATTAGTTTGTAGAACCTTATCT
>Ga0316600_10000216_pt1 | contig 32854 bp, 30 predicted proteins | sample OWC_soil_day5_CT_FD_207652 | JGI IMG/M metagenome (GOLD analysis project Ga0316600, IMG submission 207652) | Wetland soil microbial communities from Old Woman Creek delta, Ohio, United States - OWC_soil_day5_CT | ecosystem: Environmental > Terrestrial > Soil > Wetlands | place: USA: Ohio... | reverse complement strand
GCGCACCGGGCCCGCGACCGATTCCACGCGCGGGACCGCTTCCGTGAATCGCCGCTCCTCCCGGTAGATCACGGACACGACCAGCCGCGCCGGCCGCGGTTCGGACCGCACGCTCAATGCCTTGTCCCGCCGGGACGCGCCGGAATTTGCAACCCTTCCTCCCGTTCCGCTTCCCGCTCGCGATCCTGCGCCCGGAGGGCGTGGAGGAGCTTCTCCGCGGTGATCGGCGCGGTGCCCACCTCCCCCACCACGACGCTCGCGGCGACGTTGGCCAGCACGGCGGCCTCCCGCATCGAAGCGCCGGCCGCGAGACACGTTGCCAGCGTCCCGATCACGGTGTCGCCGGCCCCGGTGACGTCGAACACCTGTCGCGCCAGGGCGGGGACGTGGAAGCACGCCGGGCGGCCGCGCTCCACGAGCGTCATCCCCTCCTCCCCGCGGGTGATGAGGACGGCCTTCGCGCGGCACTTCCGCAGCAGCGTCTTCCCGCCTTCCCAGACCTCGAGATCGTCGCGCAGTTCCCGCCCCCCCAGCGCGGCCTGCGCCTCCCCCTTGTTCGGCGTGATGACCGTGCAGCCGCCGTAGAAGGAGAAATCGGTCTGCTTCGGGTCCACGGCCACGAAAAGCCCCTTGCGGCGGGCGGCCGCGGTGACCTCCGCCACCAGTTCCGCCGAGAGCGTCCCTTTCCGGTAGTCGGAGAAGACGACGCCGTCTACGCCGTCAAGGGCGGACAGGACCTTCCGCAGCAGGGCGTCGTGGGTCTTCCTCGACGGCGGCCCTTTCCGCTCCCGGTCGACGCGGACGACCTGCTGGCTGTGCGCGATCACGCGGGTCTTCACGGTGGTGGGCCGGTCCGGATCGGCGACCACCGCCGACACCCCGATCCCCTGTCCTTTCAGCATGCGCGCCACGTCGCGTCCGGTCTGGTCGCTCCCGACGAACCCCGCCATTTCGACCCGGGCCCGCAGGCCGGCGACGTTCCGCGCCACGTTGGCCGCACCGCCCGGGACCCGCTCGTCCCGCGTGACGGCGACCACCGGGACGGGCGCCTCCGGCGAGATCCGGCCGACGGTCCCGAACACGAACTCGTCGAGCATGATGTCCCCCGCCACGAGCAGGCGGCAAGAGGGGAACCGCGCGACCAGCTCCGCGGCTCGCGCGAGGAGCGCGCCGTCACTCATACGCGGAAGCCTCGTCGATCAACAGGATGGGGATCCCGTCCTCGATGCGGTAGCTCAACCGGCACGGCTCGCACCGCAGCTCGGTTTCGTCAACCGTGAGCCGGAGCTCCCCCTTGCACTTCGGGCACGCCAGGATCTCGAGCAGTTCCCTGTCCATCGGTGTCCCCCTTCCCGGGAAGGTCAATGGCCCCCGTCCGCGGACAGGATCCACTCGGCGACTTCCCGCATCCCGGGGAGAAACGTTCCCGGCGCCACCCCGAGCCGTTCCCCTTCCGATTTTTCCCGGTTGCCGTACCCCGTGCCGACCAGGATCGTCCGCGCCCCCAGCCGCACGCCCATCAGGATGTCGGTCATTTTATCACCGACAACCCAGCGGGGACACGAGTCCGGGACCCCGAGGCGGCGCAGGATGCGGTCCGCCATCCCCGTCCCGGGCTTCCGGCAGTCGCACGTCTCCCGGTACGACGCCACCACCCCCTCCGGATGGTGGGGACAGTATTCCACGGCGTCGAAAGCAACCCCCTCCCGCATGAAGGCCGAGACGAACTCCCGGTGGACGGCATCCATCTCTCCGGCGGTGAACTTCCCGCGGGCGAGTCCCGCCTGGTTGGAGACGACGGCGATCCGGTACCCTGCCGAGGCGAGTCGCTTCAGCGCCTCCGCGGCGCCCGGGAGGAGGCGGAGGGCCGCGGGGTCCCGGAGATATCCCGCCTCCTCGATCAGCGTTCCGTCCCGGTCCAGGAAGACGATCCCCTTCAACGCCCCTCCCCGTAGATGTCCGGCTCCCCTTCGGGGCGCGTCTTCCACCGTTTCTGGAACCACATCCACATCTCCGGCGCCTCCCGGACCGCCTTCTCCAGTTCCCCGTTGCAGCGGCGCGTGACCCGGATCACCTCTTCCTCCCGCGGAGCGTCGTAGTCGATCTCGACCGGCGGGCCGAACCGGAGCACGTGGTGGAATTTCCGCTTCGGGTCCCGGTAGATGAATCCCGAGACGATGGCCGCGCGCATCGCCAGCGCCAGGCGCGCGATCCCGAAGGTCGTGTACGCCTTCCGGGTGAACAGGTCCACCGGGACACCCTTCCTGCGGTCGACGTTCTGGTCGATGAGGATTCCGACGAGGACGCCGCGCCGCAGCAGCCGCATCACCTCTTTCGCGGAGTCCTCCTTCCGGATGGCGATGTTCCCGGCGAGCTCCCGTCGCTCCGTGACGATCCGGTCGAGCACCCCGCCCCGGAGCGGGCGGACGATGAATGCCATCGGGTCGAACAACCGGGCGTACGCGTGGGACTGCAGCTCCCAGTTGCCGAAGTGGCCCGTCATCACCAGGACCGGCTGCCCCCGCTCCCGCATCGCCGCCCGGACCTGCTCTACTCCTTCGATGCGCACGTGCTCCCGGAGATAGGCCTCGTCCATCCGCGGCAGATGGACGAATTCTGCGGCGGAAGTCCCCAGCTGCCGGTAACACCGCCGGGTGATCCGGGATGCCTGCGCGTCCCCCATCTCCGGAAATGCGATCCGGAGGTTGATCCGCGCGATCCTGCGGTGCCTGCGGTCGATGGCCCACACCAGCACCATCGCCGCCTCGCAGACGGCGGCGAGCAGCGCAAGGGGCACCGCCTCGAGAAGCCGGACGGCCATCTTCGCCAGCCGCTCCTTCACCGGGTCCCTCCGTCCCCGATCCTCTCGAGGATCATCCGCGACATCTCTTCCCACCCGGAGAGGAACGCTACCGCGATGCGCAGGGCGAAGACGGGAAAGGGGACCACCGGGGGGAGCCGTACCAGGTCCTTCTCGGTGGTCACCGCCGGGAGCCCCGCAGCTTCCCGCGCGATGCGCCCGAGGTCCGCGGGGGAATATTCGTGGTGGTCCGGGTACGACAGGTGGCGGCGGACCCGGTACCCCGCTTCCCCGAGGGTCTCCAGGAACTGCACGTTCCGCGCGAGGCCCGAGAAGGCGAGGATTTCCGACCCGGGCGCCACGGACGCAACCGGTTCGCCGTCCCGCCCGACGAACCCCTGCGGCACCAGCCGGGAAAACGCCTTCGGCCGCCCGGGGGGAATCGGGACGGTCCAGGCCGTCCGCTCCCCCGCCCCGGGGTCCGGGCATTTCGTGACGATGAGCCCGTCGGCGAAACGGGCGTGGGATGGCGGCTCGCGGAGCGGCCCCAGGGGGAGGGTCATGCGGTTCGAAAGCCCCCGCGCGCAGTCGACCAGGAGCAGGTCGACATCCCGGTGGAGGGAGAGGTGCTGGAACCCGTCGTCGAGGAGAAAGACGTCAACCGCTTCGCGCGCAAGGACCTCCCTCCCCGCCTCCGCGCGGGATTCCGCAACGACCACCGGAACGCCGGGGAGGGACTGCGCGAGGAGCACGGGCTCGTCTCCGCCTTCCCGGGAGTCGGCGATGCGCCCGTCGCCGCGGCCTACCCACACGACCCCGCGGCTCCTCCGGCCGTACCCGCGGGAAAGGACCGCCACCCGCCGGCCGCTACCGATGAGCCAGCGCGCGAGATGCTGCACGTGGGGAGTCTTCCCCGCGCCTCCCAGGACGAGGTTCCCCACGCTGACCACGGGGCGCGGGAGCCGTTCGCGGCTCAGGACCCCCGCCCCGTACAGTCCCCTCCGCGCGCGGGCGACGATGCCGAGGGTCACGCCGCACCCCCGTCGCGTCCGATCGCGGCGAGGACCACCGCGGCGTTCCGGTCGGAAGCTCCGTGGAACGATTCGAAGAGCTCCCTTGCCCGGCGGCCGGTTTCCACGAACACCCCGGGGTCCGCTGCGAATCGCGCGAACCGCTCCGCGAGTTCACTCTCCCCGGTCACCTGGAACAGCGCGCCCGCGGAGAGAAAGGTGGCGGCGATTTCCCGGAAGTTCTCCATGTGCGGCCCCACCAGCGTCGGAACGCCGTGCCCGGCAGGCTCCAGGACGTTATGCCCCCCTTTCGGCACCAGGCTGCCGCCGACGAACGCCAGGTCCGCCGCCGCGTATGCGCCCGCGAGCTCCCCCACCGAGTCCAGCAGCACGACCGGCGCACCCGTCGCGCGGGCGTCCGCGGGCAGTACGGTCCTCCGGGTCGACTCGATCCCCTCCCGGGCGAGCAACGCCTCCACGACGCCGAACCGCTCCGGGTGGCGGGGCGCGAGGAGCAGCTTCAGCGCGGGGTTGATCCTCCTGGCGGCGAGGAACGCCCGGAGCACCGCTTCCTCCTCTCCCTCGTGTGTGGACCCCGCGATCACCCAAAGCGCCCCGGCGGCTTTCTCCCCGGCGAGAAGGGTGGAAAGGCCGCCCGCTTTCGGCTCGGGCGGGGAAAGATCATACTTCAGGTTTCCCCCCACGGAGACGATCCCGCCGGGCGCCCCCAGTTCGACGAACCGTTCCGCGTCCTCCCGGCTCTGTGCGGAGATGGCGCGAAACGTACGGAGGACGGGGGCGAAGAACCAACGAAGCCGGAGGTACCCCCGGAAGGAGCGTTCCGAGAGACGGCCGTTCACGATCACCGCGGGGATCCCGCGGGACGCGCACTCCGCGAGGAAGTTGGGCCATATCTCCGTCTCCACGATGACGACCACGTCGGGACGGAGGCGTTCCAGGAAGCGGCCGCACAGCGACGGAATGTCGAAGGGGAAATAGAATCCCGCGTCCACGATATCCCCAAGGGCCTTCCCGCCGATCTCCCGCCCGGTGAGGGTGACGTTGGAGAGGAGAAGCAGCGCGTCGGGGGCCCGCTCCCGCAGCTTCCGGAGCAGGGGGGCCGCGGCGAGCGTCTCCCCGACCGACACGGCGTGTACCCACACCCTCGGCCGGTCCCCGGCGGACGGCAGCGAGGGGAGGCCCCGGAGGCCCAGGCGCTCCGGGAAATTCTTCCGCCGCTTGCGCGCGGAGAGGACCCAGGGGATCCACAACGGTGCGCCCACCAGGAGAGCGGCCGCGATGGCGGCGTTGTACAGGACGTGCCGCGGGCTCCCGGGGCGGAACGGCGTCGTCACCGGTTTAGTGCTCCCTTTCATAAATACGGTCAACACCGAGAGCGTCGATGCGCCGCATCCCAAGTGGAGTACCGACAAGACAACGCAACTAGGGGACGAGTGCGGAGCACTCGCCGGCAAGGCGCCCGACCGAAGGCGTATCGGGAATACGCCGAGGAAGAGCAACGCAGCCAGGGCGGATGCAGCGGCGCTCGAATGTGAGCGTATTTATGAAAGGGAGCACTTAGCCTCTCCCGGCGGCGGAGCCCGGCCCGGCCTTTCTCTCCTCGAACTGCTTCATGTAGAAGGCCCGGTACCGGGAGTCGCGGGAAAGGAGCTCATCGTGGCGCCCCCTCTCGACGATCCGTCCCCCTTCGATCACGAGGATCACGTCCGCGTTCCGGACCGTCGAGAGGCGGTGCGCGATGACGAAGGTCGTCCGGCCTTTCATCAGGGTGTCAAGCGCTTCCTGGACGACCCGTTCGGACTCCGTGTCCAGAGCGGAGGTGGCCTCGTCCAGGATGAGGACCGGGGCGTTCTTCAGGATCGCCCGCGCGATCGCCAGCCGTTGGCGCTCCCCGCCGGAGAGGCTCAATCCCTGCTCCCCCACCGCGGTGTCGTACCCGTTCTGCATCCGCTCGATGAAGCCGTGCGCGTTCGCGCGGCGAGCCGCCTCGATAATCTTCTCCATCGGGGCGTCCGGCATTCCGTAGGCGATGTTGTTCCGGACCGTGTCGTTGAACAGGACGGTGTGCTGGCCGACGATGGCGATCTGCCCCCGCAGGGAGGAGAGCGTCACGTTCCGGATGTCCACCCCGTCGATCCGCACGGCGCCCCCCTGCGGGTCGTAGAATCGCGGCAGGAGGTCCACCAGGGTGGTCTTCCCCGCCCCGCTGGAGCCCACGATCGCGACCATCGTCCCGGCGGGGACGCGTACGTCCACGTCCTGCAGGACCGGCTCTCCGTCCGGCGCGTACCGGAAGGCCACCCGGTCGAAGGCGATCTCCCGCCGCACCGGCGGAAGGGGGACGGCGTCCTCTTTCTCCCGGACCTCGGGCAGCGTGTCGATCACCTCGAACACCCGGACCCCGGCGGCGACCCCCTGCTGGATGATGTTGTTGATGCGGGAGAGCCCTTTCACGGGGGCGTACAGCATGAACAGCGCCGTGATGAACGAGAAGAAGTTTCCGGGGGTGGTGTACCCGTTCACCACGTTGTACCCGCCGTAATAGATGACCGCGGCCGCACCCAGGCCGCCGAACACGTCCGAGAGGGGGGAGGTCACGGCCTGGACCTTCGCCACCTTCATGCTCAGGCGGAACAGTTCCTGGTTCCGCACCGTGAACCGGTCGACCTCGTACCCCTCCGCCCCGAACGACTTGACGAGCTTCGCCCCGCTGATCGTCTCCTGGAGGTGCGAGGAGAGCGCCCCCATGACCTCCTGCGTCCGGGTGCTGGTCCTGCGCAGCCTCCGGCCGAACCGGGCGATCGGCCAGATGGCCATGGGGAACACCACCAGCGCCACGATGGCCATCTTCCAGTCCCGGTAGAACACGACGCCCACGAGGAACAGGACGGTGAAGACGTCCTTGATCAGCCCGGTGGCGGCGTCGGTGATCGCGGACTGCATCAGAGCCACGTCGTTCATCACCCGGGACATGAGGACGCCCGCGGGGTGGCGGAGGTAGAACGACAGGGAGAGCGACTGCATGTGGTTGTAGAGGTGCTGCCGGATGTCCCGGACCACCCGCTGGCCCACCCCGCTCATCAGGTAGATGTGGGAGAACTCGAAGAGGGCGCGCACGAGATAGATTGCCAGGACGAGGAACGGCACGTAGGCCAGCCGCGCGCCGTCCCGCCGGATGAAGATGTCGTCCAGGACCGGCTTGACGAGGAAGGCGACCGCGCCGGTCAGGGCGGACACCCCGATCATCAGGAGCATCGCGAACCCCAGCCGCGGGACGTAGGGGCGGACGTACCCGAGCATCCTCCGGTACGGGGTCAGGACCATGCGTCCGCCGCCTCCCGCCCGAGCATGTCCACCACGGCCTCCGTCGGCCCCGGCCCCCGCAGGGTCTCGCGCAGCGCGAGGCACCGGCTCCGGAGCGCACCGAGCCGGTTCCCGTCCTCCAGCATCCCGCACAGGGCGTCCGCGGCGCGCGCCGGGGTGAAGTCGTCCTGGATCAACTCCGGCAGGAACGGCTCCCCCGACACGAGATTGGGCAGGCCGACGGAGTGGACTTTCGCGAGCCGCTTTGCGATGTGGTAGTTGAGCCTGCTCGTCCGGTATACGATAACCGACGGGACCCCCAGGAGGGCGAGCTCCAGCGTGACCGTGCCCGAGACCGCCACTGCGGCCTCCATGCAGCGGAAGAGCCGGTGCCGGTCCTCTTCCACGAGCGTCAGGGGGAGGCCGCAGCCGGAGACGCCCCGTTCGATGGATTTCCGGAGGGAGGGTCGGGCGACGGGGAGCACGAAGTGCACATCCGGGGCCCGTTCCGCCACGAGGCGCCCCGACGACAGGAGGGCCGGCAGGTTCTTCTCCACCTCCGCCGTGCGGCTGCCCGGCAGGAGCCCGACGGCCCTCTTCCCCGGGGGGATGCCGAAGCGCGCCGGCTCGGCGGGCGAATCGAGTACGGGTGCGAGCACCTCCAGCAGCGGATGGCCCGCGAAAACCGCGTTCACCCCGTACCGTCTCAGGAATCCCTCCTCGAAGGGAAACAGGACGACCGCCCCGCGGGTGAAGCGCGCAAGCGTCCTGGCTCGTCCGGCCCGCCAGGCCCATACCTGGGGCGGAATGTAGTAGACGACGGGAACCCCCCGTTTCCAGGCGGCCAGCCCGACGCGGAAGTTGAAATCCGGGAAGTCGACCAGCACCACCGCGCCGATGTCCGGTCGGGACACGCGGTCCTTCGCCGCCCGGAGGGCGCTGCGGATCTCCGGGAGGCGTCTCACCACCCCGGTGAACCCCATTACGGAGATGTCGCCGTAATCCCGCAGAAGCCGGACTCCCTCGCTTTCGAGGCGTGCGCTGCCGATCCCTTCCAGCGGAACCCCCGGATACCGCTCGCGGAACGCCCGCGCGACCCGCGCCGCGTATACCTCCCCGGAGGGCTCCCCGCAGAGGAGGAACAGGGTCCGCGGCATCCGCTACCTCAGGACCCCCCGCTTGCTGGACCGGACGAAGTCGATCATGTGCCGAACCTCCGGCAGCGGCGGCAGTTCGGCCTCCGCGCGCGCCAGGGAATCCTTGATGGGGGTGTCCGACCGGAAGAGGATCTTGAACGCCTGCTTCAGCGCCGCGATCGTCTCCTCGGAAAACCGGTTCCGCTTCAGGCCGATCAGGTTCAGCCCGTACAGGGAGTACCCCCGCTGCGGGCGGGACACCACGGCGGTCACGTACGGCGGGACGTCCTGGCCGACCCCGGAGAGCGCCCCGATCATGCAGTGCGCCCCGATCCGCACGAACTGGTGGACTCCCGTCAGCCCTCCGATGATCGCCCCGTCCTCCACCGTGACGTGGCCGGCGAGGGTGGCCGAGTTCGCCATGATGACGCGGCTGCCCACGTGGCAGTCGTGGGCGAGGTGGCTGTACGCCATCACGAGGGTATTGTTCCCGATGCTCGTCAGCCCCCCTCCCCCGGCGGTACCCCGGTTCACCGTGGCGAACTCCCGTATGATGTTCCCGTCCCCCATCTCCACCCACGACTCCTCGCCCCGGTACTTCAGGTCCTGCGGGATCGCGCCGACGGAAGCGAAGGAGTGGATCCGGTTCCCCTTGCCCATGCGGACGTGGGACTCGATGACGGCGTGCGACCCGACGGTGCACCCGTCCCCGATCGTCACCTTGGGGCCGATGACGGCGTACGGCCCGACCGTTACCTCCTTCCCGAGTTCCGCCCCCGGGTCGATGATCGCGGTGGGGTGGATCATTGCCCCCCCCCTTCCGCGGGCGTCTCCACCCCGTCGGGGATCGTCGCGGTCACGTCGGCCTTCGCCGCGACCGCGCCGTCTACCAGCGCTTCGCCGTGCATCTTCCAGACGGGCCCCTTGTGGGCGAGCACGGTCACCTCGAGCCGGAGCTGGTCCCCCGGGACCACGGGCCGTCGGAACTTGCAGTTGTCGATGCCGGCGAAGTAGGCAATCCGCCGTTCTCCCCCCATCGCCTTCAGGGCCAGGATGCCCCCGGCCTGCGCGACGGCCTCGACGATCAGTACGCCGGGCATGATGGGATGCCCCGGGAAGTGGCCCTGGAAGAACGGCTCGTTGATGGTTACGTTCTTTATTCCCACGATCCGTTTCCCCGGCTCCCACTCCACGATCCGGTCCACGAGGAGAAACGGGTACCGGTGCGGCAACAGCTCCATGATCTCCTGGATCGAGAACACGTCACTCCTCCCCTTCCGGGGGGGGTCCCCCCTCGAGCCGCTTCACGCGCCGGAACAGCTCCGGGAGCTTCGGTAGCAGCGTCACCATCCGGAGCCACGTCTTGTGGGGCATCGCCGGGTTGCCCGACCATGCGGGCGACGCCGCGGACGAGAGCGACTGCGACACGCCGGCCTTGCCCCCCAGCATCACGCCATCGCCCACCTCGATGTGTCCCGCGAGCCCGACCTGGCCCCCCATCATGACCCGGCTCCCGATGCGGCAGCTGCCGGAGATGCCCGTCTGGGCTGCGATCACGGTGTCCTGGCCGATGACGACGTTGTGCCCCACCTGGATGAGGTTGTCGAGCTTGGTCCCCCGCCCGATGCGCGTGACGCCGAGGGCGGCCCGGTCGATCGTAGTGTTCGCCCCGACTTCCACGTCGTCCTCGATCTCCACGGTCCCCACTTGCGGGATCTTCCGGAACCCCTGTGGCGAGGGGGCGAAGCCGAAACCGTCGCTCCCCACGACGCACCCCGCGTGGAGGATGACCCGCTTCCCGACCCGGACGTCCTCGTATAGGGTCACGTGGGGATACAGGAGGCTGTCTTCGCCGACCCGGGCGCCTCTCCCCACGTAGACCCCGGCCAGCAACGCGACCCGGTCCCCGAGGACGGCGCCCGCCTCCACGACGGCGAACGGGCCGACCGACACGTCCTTCCCCAGGGAGGCCCGGGAGTGCACGCTCGCCTGCGGCGAGACGCCCGGGCCCGGGCGGACCGCCGGGTGGAACGCTTCCACGGCGCAGGCGAAGGCGAAATACGGGTTCGGCGTCAGCAGGAAGGCGCAGGAGGCCCCCGGGATAGGCTCCTTCGCGATGACGGCGGAAGCTTTCGTCTCCCGTGCGAGATGTGCGTATTTCGGGTTCGACAGGAACGTGACCTGCCCGGGGCCCGCCTCCTCCACGGGGGCGATCCCCGTAATCCGGGAATCCGGGCCCGACAGGACAGCGCCGATCTTCCCCGCAAGCTCGGAGAGGAGGAGGCTACTTCCCACCGCCCCCCTCCTTTTTCTCCGCCGCGGGCTTCGGCGCCTTGTTCACGAGGTCCAGGACCCGCCGGGTGATGTCGAGCGAGTCGTTGAAGTGGACGACGCCGGCGGAACGCTCCAGCACCAGGTCGAGCTTCTCGGCCTTCACCACGGCATCCAGGTGCACCTCGACGATCTTGAGGACCTCACGCGTCTGCTCCCCCTGCCGGGCCTGCATCTCCTTCTCCCCGTCCTGGGTCAGCTGCCGCAGTTCGTTCACCTTCGCCTGCAGGGCGTCCTCCTTCTCCTTCAGCTTATCCTTCCCCAGCATCACCTTCTGCTTGTCGATCTCATCCTTGAGCTTTTTCGCCTCCTCCTGCTTCGCGTCGATCGCTTTCTTGATCTCCTCGTAGCGGGCCTCCATCTTCTTCTTCGCCGCCTGCCCCGCCTCGGACTCGTTCAGGATCTTGTTGACGTCGATGACCGCCACGCGGATCCCCTCCGCGCGGGAGGTCCCGGCGGCGAAAATCCCCGCCAGGATGACCGCCAGCACCGCAACCCGGATTCCCCTGCTCTTCCCCATCGGTTCGCTCCTTGTCTCCTGTAATGTCAGAACGGCGTTCCGACCGTGAACTCCATCACCCGTTTCGGCGCTCCGGGGGGGGCGTCGTAGTTCCACCCCACCTCGAACCGCAACGGCCCCATGGGGGAGTACCACCGGACACCCACCCCGTACCCGATCCAGACCCCTTGTCCGCCGACCCAGTCCCCGTCCTGGAACGGCCAGACCCCTTGCGCCCATGCGTTCCCCAAGTCGGTGAACAGGACGCCCTTGAACCCGATCTCGCTGACCAGAGGGAACGTGTACTCCAGGTTGATGATCAGTTCCTTGTTTCCCCCGACCTGCTCCCCCGTTACGGGGTCGACCGGGGAAAGCGACCGGGATTTGAATCCGCGGACGCTGTATGGGCCCCCGAGGAAGAACCGCTCGTAGAGGGGCACCTCCCCGTCGCCCAGCCCCCCGTAGTTGGGTATCACGTGCCCCCAAAGTGCGTTCCAGGAGAACGTCGTGGTGGCCGTGACCGGGTAGAACGCCCTGGCGTTCAGGAAATATTTGACGACCTGGGTGTTCCCGCCCAGGAATCCTCCGGCGTACTCCAGACTACCCGATTGCACGCCCCCGCGCGAGGGGTCTATGTTCCGGTCCGTGGTGTTCCGGATCGCGTTGAGGCCGATGCTGCGGGTCTTCTGTACCCCCAGGTCGATCGCCTGCTGCACCGTCTGGGTGGTGGGGACTCCGGAGATCGCGAAGATCTGCGAGTCGTCCACCCGGTAAGCGACCGATGCGCTCAGGAACCGGGTGAGGTTGTACCCCCGCGCCCCCCCCCCCCCCGTGGACTTCTTCTCGAAGTCGGTGTACTTGATGTCCGTCTTGTAGCCGGTCAGGAGGAGGTTGTAATCGGTGTCGAGGAAGTACGGGTCCCGGAAGTCGAGCGCGAACGTCGTACGGTTCGCGCCGAACTGGGTGTTCAGCGACACCTTCCAGGCCCGCCCGAACAGGTTGTTCTCGCTCAGGTTAACGACGCCGAAGATCTTGTCCACGGAGCTGTACCCCGCCCCGCCGGACAGGGTCCCGGTCGGCCCTTCCTGCACGTCCACCTTGACGTCCATTTCCCCCGGCGTCTTGGACGGCGCGGTGGCGATCTTGACGTCCTTGAAGTAGCCGATCCGCGTGAGGTTTTCCTTGGTGGTCTTCAGGCCGGTTGCGGTGTAGGTCGCCCCGTCGGCGACGTCGATGTTCCGCCGGACGATCCGGTCCAGCGTCTTCGTGTTCCCGGAAACCTCCACCTTGCCGAACCGGAACTTCGTTCCCCGTTCGAATCGGTACGTCACGTCCGCGAGGGGATACTCCTTCCGCTTCTCCACCCCCGGGGAGACGATCGCCTGCGCGTATCCCTGGTCGTTCACCATGCCGGTGAGGGCGAGCAGGTCCGCCAGGAGGATCTCCCGGTTGAACACCTCCCCCGGCGCCAGCTTCACGGTTTGCCGGAGCCTCGCCTCGGGAACCCCCGCCTCCCCGGCGAACCGGATCGCGCCGACGCGATACTGCCTCCCCTCGAATACGCGGATCGTGACGACCAGGCCGTCCTTCCCCCGGGAGATCGTGGGGTCGAAGACCTTTGAGTCGAGGAACCCGCTGTTCTGGTACAGCGCCTCGACCCTCCGGACGTCGTTCTCGAGAACGTCCTTCTTGAAGACGCCCGAATCCGTGATGAAGGAGAAGAATCCCTTCGCCGAGGTCTCCATCACCTTGAGGATCGCCTTCTCCGGGAAGTAGACGTTTCCCGCCACGCCGATCCGCTCAATCTTGAGCTTCACCCCTTCCGTCACGCGGAAGGTCACGCGGATCGCCCCCTCGGCGTCCTCCGACACGGCCGCCTCCACCGCGGCGTCGATGAATCCCTTGTTCTGGCACACCTCCTGCATTTTGAGGACGGACTCCTTCACCTTCTCTTCCTGGAACAGCGTCCGCTCCTTCAGGGTGACGGCGGCCCTCAGGTCGGCGGTGTCCACGTCCTTGTTTCCCTCGATCTGCACCGAGCCTACGATCGGTTTCTCGGCGACGATGACAGTGAGGCGGTATCCCCCTGCGACCTCCTCCACGTCGAACGTCACATCGCGGAAATACCCCAGGCGGTAGATCGACTTGACGTCCTCCCTCACTTTCGCGAGATCGAGCTCCTCCCCCGTCCGCGTCCCCATCGCCTGGCGGATGATATCCGGCGACACGCGCCGGGCGCCCTGCACCACGATGTCGATCACTCGGAATCCCTGCGCCGCACTGGAGGCGAGGGAGCCCGCCCAGAGAAGGCAGGCCAGCAGGGCGGAATAGGACCGGCGGCGGATCACGGGACGATGCGCCCGTCGTCGATCCGGATCACCCGGTGGAGGCGCTCGGCGATCCGCTCGTTGTGGGTCACCATCAGCAGCGAAAGCCCCTGCGTGCGGTTCAGTTCCACCAGGAGGTCGACCACCCCCGCCGCTGTCTTCCGGTCCAGGTTCCCGGTGGGTTCGTCGGCCAGAAGGACCGAAGGCTCCATCACGAGCGCGCGGCAGATCGCCGCCCGTTGCTGCTCCCCCCCCGAGATCTCCCCCGTGCGGTGGGCGATGCGGCCGGAGAGTCCCACGTCGGAGAGCAGCCTCGAAGCCCGCCCCCTCGCCACCTCGGGATCGATGCGGGCGATCAGGCACGGCAGCATCACGTTTTCGAGGACGGTGAATTCCGGCAGGAGATTGTGGAACTGGAAGACGAACCCCACGGAGCGGTTCCGGAACGCCGCCATCTCCTCCTCGGGGAGTGCCGACACGTCGCGGCCGCCGTAGAGCACCCGGCCGGAAGTGGCCCGGTCGAGGGTTCCCAGGATCTGGAGAAGGGTGGTCTTCCCGGCGCCGGAGACGCCGACCACGCCCGCCATCTCCCCCCTTGCGATGGAGAGGGAAACCCCCTTGAGGACCTCCAGGTCGTACCCGTCGCGGCGGAAGACCTTCCGGACGTCCTCGGCGCGGAGAGCCGGGGCGTCACTCATACCGGATCGCCTCCGCCGGGTCGACGCGCGATGCCTGGCGCGCGGGGTACACGGTGGCGAGGAAGCAGATCAGTATGGAACTGGCCATCACGAGGAGGACCGTCCCGGTCTCGAGGGAAACCGGGAGCGTGGAGATGTAGTACACATCGCTGGGGAGGCGGATGAACTCGTACCGCCGCAGGAGGTGGCACAACAGGCCCCCCAGCGCGGTGCCGGCGGTGGTGCCCGCCACGCCGATGATCAGCCCCTCGAGGGCGAAGATCCGGCGGATGGTGCGGCGCGTCGCCCCGAGAGTCATCAGGATCGCGATGTCCTTGGTCTTCTCCATCACGACCATGATCAGGGTGCTGATGATGTTGAACGCCGCCACCATCACGATGAGGACGAGGATGATGAACATCACCACCTTCTCCAGCTTCAGGGCCGAGAAGAGGTTCCGGTTGCTCTGCATCCAGTCCTTTGCCCAGTAAGGGTACCCCAGCTCCGACCGCAGGGCCTTTGCCACGTCCGCGGCGGCGTAGACGTCGTGCACCTTCACCTCCACGCCCGTCGCGCGCCCCTCCATCCCGAGGAGACGCGCCGCCTCCTCGAGGGCGATGTAGGCGAAGGTGGCATCGTACTCGTACATCCCCGCCTGGGAGATGCCCACCACCCGGAAGCGGGCGGTGCGAGGGAATGCGCCCAGCGGCGTCACGGAGCCTCCCGGCACGAGGACCTCCACCACGTCCTTCGGTCCGACGCCGAGATTGCCGGCGAGCTCCCGCCCCAGGATCACTCCCGGGAGGCCGTCGGCCGTCTTCCGGGGCAGGTCGGACAGTTTCCCGACGCGCAGGTCCTTCGTGAGGCGGGTGACCTCCCCGATCGTGGCGATGTCCACCCCGCGGAGCACTCCGCCGAGGGCGCCGCTGCCCGAGGTGATCATCATCTGCGTGAAGATGTAGGGGCTCGCGGCGGCCACCCCCTTCACCCCCCGGATCTTTTCGGCCAGTTCGAAGGGTTTCGCGATGCTGCCGTCCGCGCTGGTGACGTGGGCGTGCGCCGTCGCGCCCAGGATCCGGTCCTTGAGCTCCCGCTCGAATCCGCTCATCACGGCGAGCACGATGATGAGGGCCATCGTGCCGACGGCGACCCCGGCGACGGAGATGAAGCTGATGATCGAGATGAAGGTCTGCTTCCGCTTCGCCAGGAGGTACTTCTTGGCGATGTAGAACTCGACGGGGAGGCGCAACCGCCCCTACCCCTCTTTCCGCAGCTGCGGGAACAGGATCACCTCCCGGATCGAAGGGGAATCGGTGAGGAGCATCACGAGGCGGTCGATGCCGATCCCCTCCCCCGCGGCGGGCGGCATGCCGTACTCGAGCGCCCGGAGGAAATCCTCGTCCATGAAGTGCGCCTCCTCGTCGCCCCGCTCGCGCCGGAGGAGCTGCTCCTCGAACCGGCCCCGCTGGTCCACCGGGTCGTTGAGCTCGGAAAAGGCGTTGGCGATCTCGCGCCCGCGGACGATCAGCTCGAACCGGTCGACGAGATGGGGCCGGCCGTCGGTGCGGCGGGAGAGGGGTGAGACCTCGATCGGATACCCGGTGACGAACGTCGGGCCTGCGACCTTGCGCTCCGCCACCTCCTCGAAGACCGCCACCAGGAGGTTCCCCGGCGGCGACGTCGCCGCGTCCGGGATCCCGAGCCGCCCGGCCATCTCCCGGAGGAATCCCTCCTCCGCGAGCCGCTCCTCGGGCACCCCCCCGTACCGCGCCACCGCCCCGGCCACCGTGAGCCGCTCCCACGGCGGAGTGAAATCCACGGTGCCGCCCTGGTACGGGAACTTCGTGTCGCCGAAGATCCCGACGGCGAGCGAGGAGAGCATGTCTTCCGTCAGCGCCATGAGGTCCCCGAAGGTGGCGTACGCCTGGTAGAACTCGAGCATGGTGAACTCGGGATTGTGCTGCGTGGAGATCCCCTCGTTGCGGAAGTTCCGGTTGATCTCGAAGACCCGCTCGAAGCCGCCCACGAGGAGGCGCTTGAGGTACAGCTCCGGCGCGATCCGCAGGTAGAGGTCCATGTCGAGGGCGTTGTGGTGCGTGACGAAGGGCCTCGCCGTGGCCCCGCCCGCCACCGGCTGCATCATCGGCGTCTCGACCTCGAGGAAATCCCTCCGGACGAGGTACTCGCGGAGGAACGAGACGATCCGGGCCCGGCGCCGGAAGATCTCCCGCACCTCCTCGTTGACGATCAGGTCCACGTACCGCTGGCGATACCGCGTCTCCACGTCCGAGAGCCCGTGCCACTTTTCCGGGAGCGGCCGGATCCCCTTGGTCAGCATCCGGTACCGCGCGGCCTCGACGGTCAGTTCGCCCGTGCGGGTCACGAAGAGGGTCCCTTCCACCCAGAGGATGTCGCCCGCGTCCACGGTCGAAAGGAACAGGTCGTACGCCGCCTCCCCCACCGCGTCGCGCTTCAGGTACGCCTGCAGCCTCCCCGCCCGGTCGGACAGGACGAGGAAGGTGGCCTTCCCGAACCGGCGCAACGCGACGATCCGGCCGGCGATGTCCACCCGGATCGACTTCCCGGGCAGATCCTCCGGCGGTATGCCGGCGGCGGGGGGGCGCGCCGCCGCCGTGGTCCACCCAACCTTCTGGTCGTTCGGGTACGCTGCCGTCCCGGAGGCCGCAAGCGTATCGACCTTCCGGAACCGGTCGCGCATCAGGTCGTTCCACTCCCCCGTCACGCCGCGCCCCCCATCTCCCCCTCCGCCCCTCCGGAGAGCAGGTACTTCCGGATGAATCCGAGGATGTCCCCGTCCAGCACGGCGTCCACGTTCCCGGTCTCGTGCCCGGTGCGGTGGTCCTTCACCAGGCGGTACGGGGCGAGCACGTACGACCGGATCTGGGAACCCCAGGCGATGTCCTTCTTCGTCTTGTGGGCCTCCATCGCCTTCTCCGCCCGCTGGCGCATCTCCAGCTCGTACAGCTTCGACCGCAGGATCTTCATCGCCAGCGCCCGATTTTTTCCCTGGGACCGCTCCTGCTGGCAGAGCACGACGATCCCGGTGGGAATGTGGGTGAACCGGACCGCGGACTCGACCTTGTTCACGTGCTGCCCCCCGGCGCCGCCCGATCGGAGAGTATCGACCTTCAGGTCCGACTCGTTGATCTGGATCTGCACGTCGTCGTCGATCTCCGGCGAGACGAATACCGAGGCGAACGAGGTGTGCCGCCGCTTGTTCGCGTCGAATGGGGAGATCCGGACCAGGCGGTGGACGCCGCTCTCCGCCTTGACGTACCCGTACGGGTGATCCCCCGAAAGGACGAAGGTCGCGCTCTTGATCCCCGCCTCCTCCCCCTCCTGCCGCTCGACCAGCTCCATCTCGAACCCGTGCCGGTCGGCGAAGCGGGAGTACATCCGCAGGAGCATCTCGGCCCAGTCCTGCGACTCCGTCCCGCCGGCGCCGGCGTGGATGGTCACGATGGCCTTGCGCACGTCGTTCTCGCCGGAGAGCATCCGGTCCAACTCGAGGGCGTCCAGGGTGCCCGACACGGCGGACAGGTGCTGCTCGATCTCCGCGTTCAGCGCCTCGTCCCCGGCCTCGTCCGCCAGGTCGAGGTAGGCCCGCAGGTCGGCCAGGGAGGAGGACAACTCCGCCCATCGGCCAAGGAGGGTTTCGATTCCCTTCCGCTCGCGCAGCGCGCGCTCGGCTCCTTCCGGGTCGTCCCAGAACCCCTCGCGGGACACCTCGGCCTCCAGCTCCTTCTGACGGGAAACCTTTGCGTCTACTTCAAAGGTAGCCCCGGAGCGCCTGGAACCGTGCTTCAAGCGCCGCGGTCTTTTCTTCCAGCCATCCGGATGCCATGGGTTCCTCGCAAGGGGAAAACAAGAGTTAAAGCAGCAATTATACTACAGGAAATCCCGAACATTTCCCCGGATTTCTCGCACGGGGTACTGCCCGATCCGGGCCGGACCACCGCCGTCACGATCCCGCGGCGGAACAGGCCGAGGGAGGCGACCACCTCCCCCCGGGAGTCGATGACCGCGCTGATCCCCGAGTTGGCCGCCCGCACCATGGGCCGGCGGAACTCCACGCAGCGCAGGCGGGCCATCGCCAGGTGCTGGTGGGGCGCCACGGTGTCGCCGAACCAGGCGTCGTTCGTCACGTTGACCAGGACGCCCGCACCAGCGGCCACCCCGTCCCGGAGGACCGGCGGGAAGATCGCCTCGTAGCAGACCGAGGCCGCCACCCGGGTGCCGGCGATCTCGAAGATGACCGGCCCCGCCCCGGCGGAGAAATCGTTCTCCCCGACCGTCAGCTTTTTCACGAAAAAGAGGATTCTCCGGAGGGGAACGTACTCCCCGAAGGGAACCAGATGCCGCTTGTCGTACCTCCCCCTGACCACGCCCCGGGCGTCCATGTGGAACACGCTGTTGTAGACCTTCCCGCCCGCCGCCGGGTCGTACCAGGGGGCCCCGAAGAGGAGCGGAACCCCCGCGCGGGCGCCGATCCCGTCGAGTCGCCGGGTAAGTCCGGGATCCCACCCGTAGAAGAACGGCGCGGCCGTTTCCGGCCACACCACCACCCGTGCGCCGGCATCGCGCGCCCGGTGGGTCAGTTCCTCGTAGACGTCGAGGGTCTTCCCCTGGTTCCCCGGGTCCCATTTCACCGCCTGGTCGATCCCTCCCTGGGCGATCCCCACCACGAGGGGCGGTTCGGCCGTGTGCCCGGGTCCCCGCGCGGCGTGGGAGGCCGCTCCGTACGCCCATAGGAACGCGACGGCCGCGACGGCGGGTATCGCGAACAGGAGACCTCTCCCCCACGCTCGCCTCGCCGCGGCGGAGGAGGAAAGGCACACCGAAACGCCCGACAAGGCGAGGAGAAACGACAACCCGAGCACGCCGGCAAGGTCCGCGGCTTGCCGGAGCAACGCGCTCCCGGCCAGGCCGTAGCCGAGCAGCATCCACGGGAAGCCGGAGAACAGGTACGAGCGGACAAGTTCCAGGCCGACCCAGACCAGGGGGAACGCCCACAGCCCGTTCCCGCCGTATCGCCCTTGCAGCCTTCTGGCGGCCGCCGCCGCGACGGAGAAATACGCTCCGATGTAGGCGGAGACCAGAAACACGGCGAGGGCCCCGAGAGGCCATCCCTGCTTTCCCGTCACGGCGACGGTGTGGGCGATCCAGTAATACAGCGGGAGGCTTCCCGCCGTCCCCGCGATCCACCCGCGCCACGCGGCGCTCCGGGCGGAGGGGGATTCGACGGCCAGGGCGAGGAACGGGGCGAGACAGACGAACGGCAACGCGGGGACGTCGTATCCCGGGGTCCCGAGGGCGTAGGACAGCACGAACAGGGCGCCGAGGAGGAGCGTTCGTTTCAAGAATGTCCCCCTCTACCCTCTGTTGCCCGTTCTGCGAGGACGCGGCGGTACAGGTGGAGCTCCTTCCGGCGCATCCGGCGGGCCTGTGCTCCGCCGGCCTCGTGGTCGTACCCGGCGAGGTGCAGCATCCCGTGGAGGACGAAGAAAAAGACGCGCCCCTCCGCCGTTTCCCTCCACCCCTGCGTCTGGGAGAGGCAGGTGGGCGCGGAGACGACGATGTCGCCGGACACCGACTTCCCGCCGGGAGACGGTTGGTCGGCGTCGGGAAAGGAGAGCACGTTCGTGGGCCAGGGCCGGCCCAGGAAATCCCGGTTCCAGCGGGCGATCGCCGCGTCCCCGACCACCCGCACCCGGACGTCCGCGGATTCCGCGCGCAGGCACCCGAGGGCGGCGAGCACGAACCCTTTCAGCGCCGCTCCGGAAAGAGGGGCGGGGCGAAGGTCCTGCCGCACGCTGACCCGGTATCCGCCGGGGGAACGGGTCAAGACACCTTGCCGGAGGCCCCTTTTCCGGCCTCGGGATAGTCCACCCGACCGTGGGATACCGCGGCGAGGACCTGGCTGATGGCCCGGCCGACGGCGTGCAGGTCACGCAGCGTCATGTCGCACTCGTTCAGCTGGCCGTCGAGGTAGACGCGGTCGATGATCCCCTGGACCGTCTCCTCCACCCCTCCGGGTGAAGGCTGGTGGAGACTGCGGACCGCCGCCTCCGCCGCGTCCGCCAGCATGACGATCGCCGCCTCGCGGGTCCGGGGCTTCGGGCCGGGGTACCGGAACATCTCCTCCGACGCCTTCCTGTCCCGGATCATCGGCCTCGCCTTGTCGAGGAAACAATACAGCACGCTGGTGCCGTGGTGCTGTTCGATGATCTCCACGATCCGGTCCCCGAGGCGGTGCTCCTTCCCCAGCCGCGTCCCCTCCTTCACATGGGACAGGATGACGGTCCGGGAGAGGCCGGGGGAAAGGGCATCGTGGACGTTCAACGCCCCCGCCTGGTTCTCCGAGAAGTAGTGGGCCTTCCCCAGCTTTCCCACGTCGTGGTACAGGGCGGCGACGCGGCACAGCACCGGGTTGGCTCCGATCGCCAGGGCCCCCGCTTCTGCGAGCGTCCCGACCACCACGCTGTGGTGGAAGGTCCCCGGCGCCTCGACCATCAGGCGCCGCAGGAGGGGGTGCCCGGTGTGGCCCAGTTCCATCAACCGGATGTCGCTGGCGTACCCGAACGCGTACTCCGCCACCGGCAGGACGGCCAGGGCGATCGGGCCCGACAGCAGGCCGTTCGCGGCGCCGAACGCCGCCGCCCAGAAGATGCTGCCCGAACCGTAGAACGCCAACTCGAGGGCGACCGCCGCCACGGCGCACACCGGCGCAGTTTGCACCCCGACCCACAGCATCCGGTAGCGGTCCTGCACCCTTCGCGACCGGGAGGCGCCCGCGGTGCCGACCAGCAGGAGGAACAGCATGGCCGACCAGCGCCCGGAGGCGGCGGCAGCGGAGAGGACGGACGCCGCCACCGTAAAGAGGATCGCCGTTTCGGAGTTGATCAGGATCCGGACGGTCATCGCGAAGGCGGGAAGCGGGATGAGGTACCCGTACACCCTCGGCGGCACGGAGCGGACAAGCGTGGGCGTTTCCGCGAGAAGATCGATCACCCCCTTGGCGGCGAAGAAGAGGAGGAAGGCGAGGGAGCACAGGAACAGGAAATCGCGCAGCGCCAGGCGTACCTTGCGCACTTCCCGCCCCGCGAAGCCGAACCATTCCGTGAGGAACAGCGCCACCGCCAGCGTCAGGGCCACGGCGCCGACGAACGGAAACGTCCCTCTCCACCGTCCCGCGGCGCGCGGGAGGAGTTCGTGCCCCCACAGGTAGAAGAGCACCGCGAAGGCCGCCGCCGAGGCCACGCTCAGGGCGAGCAGCCGGCCGTACCGCAGGCGCCGCGACTCCCCGTTGCCGGAGCGGCGGTTATCCCTGGAATCGCTTCTCGAACCGCTCATACGCCTTGATGATCTCCTGCACGAGGGGGTGGCGCACTACGTCGATCTCCGTGAACCGGCAGAAACGGATCCCCTCCACGCCGTCGAGTATGGAGATCGCCTCGTTCAGGCCGGAGACCCGGCCCGAAGGGAGGTCGGTCTGCGTGATGTCCCCGGTGATGACCGCCTTCGAGCCGAAACCGATGCGGGTGAGGAACATCTTCATCTGCTCGGAGGTGGTGTTCTGGGCCTCGTCTAGGATGACGAATGAGTCGTTCAGCGTGCGCCCCCGCATGAATGCCAGCGGCGCCACTTCGATGGTCCCCCGCTCCATCAGCTTCGCCGCCTGCTCGTACTCGAGCATCGTGTACAGCGCGTCGTGCAGCGGCCGGAGGTACGGGTTCACCTTCTCCGCCATGTCCCCCGGCAGGAATCCGAGCTTCTCCCCGGCCTCCACCGCCGGGCGGGCGAGCACGATCCGTTTCACCTCCTTCCGGAGGAGGAATCCCACCGCCATGGCCATGGCGAGGAAGGTCTTCCCCGTCCCCGCCGGGCCCACGCCGAAGACGATGTCGAAGTCCCGCATGGCGTCGAGGTACCGTTTCTGCGCCACGCTCTTCGGCGTGATCATCCGGTTCCGGGAGGATTTGAAGACGACGTCCTGGAACACCTCGGAAACGTCCGCGTTCCGGTCCGCCGAGACGATTCGGATCGCCGCGTCGACATCGTTCCCCGCCAACGGGATGCCCCGGCGGAGCACCCGGTACAGCCCGGAGAGCACTTTTCCTGCGAGCTCCACCGGGATCGGGTCCCCCGCGACACGCGCGTCGACGCTTCCCGGCCGGATCACGACGCCGAGGGCCTTCTCCAGCGCCTTCAGGTGCGCGTCGTGCGGCCCGAACAGCGTCGGCAGGACCGACGGGTCCTCGAACCGGATCGTTTCCTCCCGCGCCTCCGTCAATCCCTCACCCCCTCCTCGAGATCGCAAATCAGAAGAACCTCGTCCATTCCGAAAAGAGCTCCGCGGCGGACGGGGAGAGGAGGGAGCGGTAGAGCCAGGCCGCCGCGGCCGCCGCGCCCCCTGCCCACAGGACCGCAAGGACCGTGGCGTGCCGGCGGCGCAGGGAGAACTCCCTCCGGATCCGCAGGTCGGGGTCCTCCCGTTCCGGGACCACCGCGCGGACCTCCACCAGGCCCCGGTCCAACAGCGATACCAGCCCCCTGCACCCCTCGACCCCCGTGATGCAGGCTTTCCGGAAGACCCGGTCGGGATCGTCCGAGAACTCCAGCGCCTTCCAGACGGCGCGCTCCTCCGGGGAGATCGCGCTCGTGTCGACCTTCTCCCCCTTGCGCCGCATCGCGCGGTACGCCCCCGGCGGCAGCTTCCCGCGGTACAGGGGGTACTCGTCGAGGAACTGCATCCCCTCCATCATCAGGACGTCCGGCCGCATCGGTTCCCCTCCCAATGGGGAGGACCGGACGGCGAATCCCTCGAACCGGAACTCCCCGTCCCGCAGGGACAGCACGTCGAAGAGGCATTCCCTGACCTGCAGGGCGAGGTAGCGGGCGAGCACCTCGCGGGATATCTTCCCCTTCTCCACGAGGAGTTCCCCGATCTTCTTCCCGCCGCCGCCCTGGGCGTCGAGGAACCGTTTCAGGTCGGAGTCGGTGAGGAACCCGGCGTCCCGAAGCATGGTTCCCAGGAGGGACCGGGGCTCCCTCCGGTCGGGCTGGACGTCCACGATCAGCCCCTCCGCGAACAGGAAGATCGTGACCCGGTCGTCCCCGGAGATTGCGAGGGAGCCGCTCTTCCCCTGCGAGGAAACGAGCTGGAAGATCTCCGGGATGCTGAAATCGGCGATTTTCCCCTGCACGTCCTAGGTCCCCTCGCCCGCGATGTTGTACTGCATCTGCAGCCGGTCGAAGGAACGTCTCCCCCACCACGCACCGCCGGCCCATGCCAGCGCCACGCACGCGACGGCGACGCCGGTGGCGAGGGTCTGCAGGTCCGAGATCAGCCCCCGGGACGTCGCCCGCGCGCCCAGGGAAACCGTCAGCGCCCCCAAAGGAGTGCACAGCGCGAAGGCGTACGCCATCGCCTGCAGGTCCTTGCCCGCCCACAGGGCGCCGCTCCCGGGAACCAGGACGGAGCAGGCCCGGACGTACCGCCGATGCAGCCGGATGGTCAGGATCCTTCGCTCTCTCTCCTCCCCGCCGCGGACGCCGCCGCCGACCTGGGCCCGGCAGGAATTGCAGATGTCGGTGGTCTCCCTCGTCCGGGCGACCATCGTCAGGGTGCCGCAGGACCGGCACGCGCAGTGGAGCCAGACCTTCCGGGTGAGGAGCATCCACGCCGCCGCCCAGATGCATGCCGCGGCAAGGACCATGGGGATCCAGCTGCCCGGCAGGAGCCGGAAGAAGAGCACGTGTATCGGACTCTCCGCCGCCTCCCTCACCCAGCCTTTCCGGGGTGTGAACAGGTTCCTCCAGACCCCTTCCGCCCGTATCGGGGACGGCACCAGTTCGCCGCGGGTCATCTCATCGGCCCGGAAGTCGAACGGGGGCATCGACCCGATGCTCGACCAGGCCGCGGACTGGATCCGGGCCGCCTGGTCCAGCCGGAACGTCCCCAGGTAGAGCTGGTAGGCGTTCCAGTGCGCAGGCCCGCCCGACGGGGTTCGCCCGGCGGCGGCCTCGAAATCCGACAACGCGTCCCCGGTCTTCCCGAGCCGCGCGCGGACCACCCCGCGGTTGTTGTACGACCCGGCGACGTCCTGCCCGTCCCGGATCAGCTCCGACCACATCCGTTCCGCACTTTGCAGGTTCCCCGCCTGCATCTCCGCCCTGGCCTTGCCGAACCGCACCATGCGCTCCCACTGCGGTCCTGGAAGGGCCGGGTCCCCCGTGGAAGGGACTTCCGGCCAGGCTCCGGGGAAATACCCTTCGACGCCGAGCCACTTCCCGGTCCGGGTTCCAATGGCCAGCCGTTCGATGGACTCAAGGACCCCGCTGGAGAGGAAGACGCACGCTAGCAGGATGATCGCCGTGACCGCGATCGCCGCTTCCCCGCGCCGAAGGTACCCCGCCGATACGGCGACCCAGAACACGGCGCACGCGCCCAGCCCCGCGCCGGCGATGACGGGGGCGACGAAGCAGCCCCACACGAGCAGGGAGGCCGGAATCTCGGGATACGTGAAGGTCCGGAACAGGCGCGACGCGTCGGCGGTCAAGGCCGTCCGGGCGCGCAGCAGCAGGGAGATGGATGCCCAGGCCGCGAACCAGTACGCGGCCACCGAGACGACGAGCATCAGCCACGCGGCGCATCCCGGCAGGGCCGGGGCGAACGCCCGTGCGGCGCCGGCCAATCCCTCCACGTCGGAGAGAAACCGGTCCGGCGCGAACCGCACGGCGTCCTCGCGGGTGAGCCAGGCCCAGAGGGGAACGGACAGTGGCGCCACGCGCGTCGTTTCCCGCAATGCCCCGTACGCCTGCCGCGTCCACCCTTCCTTCACGGCACGTTCGAAGACCAGGTCCGGGATGGCGTTGAGGGACAGGATGCCGTGATCGAGCATCAGCTTCCGGAGGGAGCGCACCTCCCGCGCGAAGGCATCGGTCGGGGCGGGTGTTGCGGCCCCGACCACCCGCAGCGCCTGCTCCCGGACGTTCCGCGGATACCCCGGGAACGGTTCCGCCGCCGAGCCGGATGCAGGGACCGATAACAGAAAGATCACCAGGAAAAGGGATGCCGGTGCGCTGAAAATACCGGTCCCGTTGGGAACCCGTGGAGTCATAAAGGCATTATGTTAACATTGTCACGGGGAAAATACCCGCTATGGACGACTTCCGGAAACTCGTCGAGATCATGGCCCGCCTCCGCGGCGAGGGGGGGTGCGAATGGGACCGCGCCCAGACCCACGAAACGCTGCGGCAATACCTCGTGGAGGAGACCCACGAGGTGGTGGACGCGATCCGCCGGAACGACCCTGCCCTGCTGTGCGAGGAACTGGGCGACCTCCTTCTGCAGATCCTCTTCCACGCCCGGATCGCGCAGGAAAACCGGGATTTCGACATCACCGACGTGATCGCTTCGATTTCGGAGAAGATGGTCCGCCGCCACCCTCACGTATTCGGCGATGCCCGGGCCGACAACCCGGAGGCCGTCTCCCTCCAGTGGGAACACATCAAGCGGACGGTGGAGAACAGGGCCCACCCCTCCATCGTGGGGGGGGTGCCGCGGGAATTCCCTTCCCTGTTGAGGGCGTCCAAGATGTCGAAGAAGGCCGCCCGCGCCGGCTTCGACTGGGAGCGGACGGAGCAGGTGCTGGAAAAGGTGGAGGAAGAGCTCGGGGAGCTCAAGGATGCCATGTCCGGGACGGACCCCGGCCGCATCGAACACGAGTTCGGGGATGTCCTGTTCGCACTCGTCAATCTCGCTCGTTTCCTGGACCTGAACCCGGAAGTCGCGATGATGTCCGCGAACGACCGGTTCGAGCGGAGATTCCGGGAGATGGAAAAAATCGCTTCGGAAACGGGTAATTCCATCGAAGCAGCCGACATGGCCACCCTCGAAACCCTCTGGCAGAAAGCGAAGAAGGCCACCTCCTGAGCGGCATCCCGTTTTCCACACCTGTTGTGGAAACCCTGTGGAGTCCCTTGTGGAATTTCCGGGCCGTGCGCGCCCGGAGGGACCGTTCCGCAGATTGCCTGTTTATTGGGCATTCCATCCGCTCGCCGCTTCCCCGCGCATTGCCGTCCTCCCCGGGAAAATCCCCTTTTCCTCTTTGACATTTCCGGGTCCATGGTATTAAATGTCACTTTCGATAATACCGATGATCGGATCGCAAGGAGGAACAGGTTGGCCAAGCTCAAGTCCGCCGTGAAGCGGCACAAGCAGAGTCTGAAGCGCCGCGCGCAGAACCGCCACGTCCGCTCCACCGTCAAGAGCGCCGTCAAGGAGGTCCGCGCAGGGATCGCCGAATCCGGCGACAAGGCCGCCGAGCTCCTCCGGAACGCGTCGTCCCTCATCGCCCGCGCCGGGTCGAAGGGCGTGCTGCACAAGAAGACGGCGTCCCGCAAGATCTCCCGGCTCGCCAAGGCGGTCCGGAAAGCGACCGCGGGGACGTAACCGCAAGGGCCACTAAGACAGCGCCAGCAGAAGCCGGATCTCGAAGACCTGCCCGGGGGAGAGCCGGCTCTCCCCCTTCAACTCCCGGTCGATCCGCGACAGGGTGCGAAACAGCACCGCGGCCCGTCCCGGCGCGACCGTCACCGACCTGCCCCTGCCCTGTATGCAGCTCCGAAGGTACCAGGACAACGCCCCGTTCAGCCTGTGGTAATCATCCGCGTCCGCGGTGACAGCGAAGCGGCGCAGGAGCGCGATGCATGCGGGGCCGTCCTTCCTCACCAGCGCCTCCGCCATGCGGAACGGGTCCACTTCACCGCGGGATACGCAGACGGCGCGGATGTCCTCCTCGACGATCTCCTTCCGCCCCCGGGCGTACGCGATGAGTTTCCCGACCTCGGCGGCGAGCGGTTCGAAGGAAACGCCGACCCACCGGGCGAGGAAGGATGCCGATTCCCGGGAGAGGGACACTCCGGCCTCCCGGACAGCGCCGATGGCGTACTCCGCAAGGGAATCCACTGCCTGCTGCTCCCTCGGGGCGGCGGACAGGAGGTTCGGGGCACGGGAGAGCCCCTGCGCCTGGCGGAAGTCGGTGCCGTGCAGGACGAGCGTCGCGGAAGGTTCCGGCGCTTCGAGGTAGTCGCGGATCGCATCCCGGTGAACTTTCTTCATCTCCGTGAGGTCCGGGAGGACGAAGATGCGCACCCGTGCGAAAAAGGAGGGGGAGCGCCAGACAGTCACGGGGGATTCCCGGTCGAGGTCCGCCGGCGTCCAGTGATGGGTCTCGAAGCGCACTCCCCCGGCGCGCAGCCGCCGCTCCCACGCGTCCACGAGGCACCCCGCCAGCCCGGCGCCGTCCCCGTACAGAAGGTATGCGGGGGCCGGCACCTTGCCGATCCAGGCCCTGAAAACCGGTGGAACGGAAGCGTCGTTCACAGGACCACCCGGATCGTCTGGGCGAGGCGGATCGCGAGGCGACGGGCCGCGTCCTCGAAGGCAGCCCTCCGGTTGGCTTCCGTGTACTGGGGGTCCGGGCCGGAATAGAATGGAGCGGTCTCGGAGATTCCCGTTTCCTTCCAGAGGACACGGCCGTTCGCCACATCCACCACCCGGATGTCCAGGACGACGACGAGGCGGTATTCCAGGCCGAACCGGCTGTCCACCGCGTGGGAGACCACGCTCTCGCGGGTCTCCTGCACCTTCCCGTCGACCAGGAAGTCCGCGCGCGGCCGTTCGAATCCCCCCCGGTACCCCCCGCGGCGCAATTCCTCGCGAAGGCGGGCGGCGACGTAGGATCCCGCGTCCGGAATCGTGGAGGCGTTGGAGAACGGCGTGACGTCCATGCGGACCTTTGCGTCGGAGAAACGCGAATTGGCCTCGGTCCGGAGCCGGTACCCGCAGCCGGAGGCCGCCATGACCGCCAGGAGTATGGCCGCGACGGTGCAGGCACGGATGCGGGTACGGTCGAATGCCAGGGTGTTCGCGGGACGGGACACTGTCAGGCCGCGACGATGCTGAACAGTTTGCCGGGGACGTACACAGTCTTGCGGATCTCCTTCCCCGCCGTGTGCTCCAGGACCCTCGGGTCGGACGTCGCCAGGACGCGGATCTCATCCTCCCCCGCCCCCGCCGCCACGGTGAGCCTCGTACGGACCTTTCCGTTCACCTGGACGACCACCTCCACCGTGTCCTCCCGGGCGGCCGCGACGTCCGCCTCCGGCCAGCGACGGGTGCAGATCAGGTCGGCGTTCCCCACACGCTGCCACAGCTCCTCCGCGACGTGCGGAGCGAAGGGGGAGAGCATGTGAAGCAGCAGCTCCACCGCCTCCCGCAGCGCCCCGGCCGTGGCAGGGGCTCCCCACGCCGCGTCGTCCACGAGGTAGAGGAAGTTCACCATCTCCATGACGGCGGAGATGGCCGTGTTGAAGTGGAACCGCTCCTCCACGTCGCCGGTCACTTTCCGCAAGGTACGGTGGGTCACCTGGCGGATACGGCGCACCTCCTCCGACCCGTCCCACTGCCGCGGCGCGGCGGAGACCGCCCCCGCGCGCAGGGCGACAAGGCGGTATACCCGCCCGAGGAAGCGGAACGCCCCTTCCACCCCCTGCTCGCTCCAGTCCAGGTCCTTCTCCGGCGGCGCGGCGAAGAGGGAGAAGATGCGGGCGGTGTCCGCGCCGTACCGCTCGATCAGGGCGGACGGCTCCACGACGTTCCGTTTGGACTTGGACATCTTCATCGAACGGCCGACGCTGACCGTCTCGCCGCACTGGCGGCACGCGCCGCTCTCGTCGACCTCCTCCGGGTACCGCCACCCGTGCTTGGGGCACTCGAGGGTCTGCATGCAGACCATCCCCTGGGAGAGGAGCCGGAGGAACGGCTCGTTCCCCGGGGCGAGCCCCTTGTCGCGGAGATATCTGTGGAAGAAGCGGGCGTAGATCAGGTGCATGCAGGCGTGCTCGACACCCCCCACGTACTGGTCCACCGGGGCGAAGCGCCGCATCTTCTCCGGGTCGAGCGGCGCCCGGTCGTTCTTCGGGTCGATGTAGCGCAGGAAATACCAGCTGGACTCGAAGAAGGTGTCGAAGGTGTCCGTCTCGCGGCGGGCGGGCTTCCCGCAGGATGGGCACGGGACCCGGAGCCATCCCTCCGCGCCTGCGAGGGGGTTCCCACGCTCGCGGGTGTAGGGGAGGTCCTCCGGAAGCACCACGGGGAGGTCCTTCGCGGGCACCGGGACGACGCCGCACGCCTCGCAGTGGATCACCGGGATCGGGCACCCCCAGTACCGCTGGCGGCTGACGCCCCAGTCCCGCAGGCGGTACCGGACCGTCCCCCGGCCCTGGCCTTTCCCCTCGAGATGCCGCGTGATCGCAACCTTCCCGTCCCCGCTGTCCAGCCCGGAGAATTCCCCGGACCGGACGAGCCGGCCGGCCCCCTCGTGGGCCGCCGTCATCGTCTCCGGGTCGAGCGCCTCCCCTTCCGGCTGGACGACGACCACGACCGGCAGCCCATACCGCCGGGCGAACTCGAAGTCCCGCTGGTCGTGCGCGGGAACCGCCATGACCGCGCCGGTTCCGTATTCGTAGAGGACGAAATTGGCGGCGTAGACGGGGATCTTCTCCCCCGTCGCCGGGTTGACGCAGTGCCCGCCGGTAAAGATCCCCTCCCTGGCCATGTCCTCGCCGGTCCGCTCGACCCGGTCCTGCCGCGCCACACGGTCGACGAATTCCCGGACCTCCACCTCGCGGCCCGACTTCCGGGCGAACTCCATCACCATCGGGTGCTCCGGCGCCATGCTCATGAACGTGGCGCCGAACAGGGTGTCCGGCCTCGTGGTGAAGACGGTGATGTCCCCGGCCCCTTCCGCGAGGGGAAAGCGGATCTCCGCGCCCTCGCTGCGCCCGATCCAGTTGCGCTGCATCTCGAGGATGTTCTCCGGCCACCCGCCCGCGAGCTCCCCGTGCCCCGCCAGCAGCTCCTCGGCGTACTTCGTGATGGCGACGAACCACTGGTCGAGCTCCCGCTGCGTCACCTGGGTCTGGTCGTGGATGAAGCACGTCCCGTCGCGGTTGACCTGCTCGTTGGCGAGCACGGTCTGGCACTCGTCGCACCAGTTCAGGGTCGCGCGCTTCCGGTAGGCGATCCCGTCCTCGAGCATCCAGAGGAAGAACAGCTGCTCCCACCGGTAATATTCGGGGGAGCAGGTGGAGAACTCCCGCTCCCAGTCGTAGGAGATCCCCATCTGCTTGAGCTGTTCCCGCATGAAGCCGATGTTCTCCCACGTCCACTTCGCGGGGTGCGTCCCGTGGCGGAACGCGGCGTTCTCGGCGGGCAGCCCGAAGGCGTCCCACCCGATGGGGTGGAGGACCTGGTAGCCGCGCATCCGCTTGAACCGCGCGAGGAGGTCGCCGATGGTGTACACCCGCACGTGGCCCATGTGGATCCGGCCGGAAGGGTACGGGAACATCTCGAGGCAGTAATATTTCGGGGCGGACAGGGCGTCGGGGCAGCGGAACACCCCGGCCTCCTCCCACGCCTTCTGCCACTTCCCCTCGATGTCCCGCGGCCTGTACTTCATCCCGAACCCTCCGTCGGCGTCATTTTACACCTCACCGGAGGCGCAGCGGGGGGTTCCTCGGAAGCGGCGTATGGAGCGGAGGCAGAAATTGCGTCGAGCGGAATCGCAGTGAGCGGGCGAAGGTCGCGAGCGTAGCTTCCGAGGAAGCCCCCCGCGAGCCGCAGGTGTCCAGTTGTAATATCCGTCACACGTTGATCCTTACCGGGCTGGTGTCTTCTTCCGGACGAGCTCCGCGATGCGGTCGAGGATGCCGTTGACGAACGCGCCGGACTCCTCCGCGCCGAACCGCTTGGCGAGATCGACCGCCTCGTTGATCGCCACCGCGAACGGGATGTCCCTGCCGTGCCGGATCTCGTACGCGCCGAGGCGGAGGATGTTCCGGTCCACCAGCGCCATCCGCTCGAGGCGCCAGTTCTCCGCGGCGTCGCGGATCAGCCCGTCGATCTCCACGCGGTGCTCCCACACCCCGCGGACCGTTCCGTCGTAATACTCCGCGTCGCGGGGCGGGGAGGAGGCCAGCGCGAACAGGGGGATGGCCTCGTCCGGACCAACCCCCAGGGCGTCCATCAGGAACAGCGTCTGGAAGGCCTTTTCTCGGGATTCCCGGCGCACGCGAATGCTGTTTCGCCCCGGGAATCCCGGGGCTAGTGTTCCGTCTCGCAAATAGCTTGACGCACCGAGAGCGCCGATGCGCCGAGTCCGGCAAGGCGCACGACCGAGCCGTACTTACAAGTACGGAGAGGGAGTGCAACGACGCCGGCGCGGATGCAGCGGCGATCGAATGCCGAGGTATTTGCGATACGGGACACTACATCCTCCGGAGGAGGCTGACCATTTCCAGGGCGGACTGGGCCGCCTCGGCGCCCTTGTTTCCCGCCTTCGTTCCGGCCCGCTCGATCGCCTGTTCCACCGTGTCGGTGGTGAGCACGCCGAAGGCGACGGGGACGCCCGTGTCCAGCATCACCTGGGCGACGCCCTTGGTGACCTCGGCGCTGAGGTAGTCGAAGTGGGGGGTTCCTCCCCGGATCAGCGCCCCGAGGGCGACCACCGCGTCCACCTTCGTCCCGGCCGCCCGCCGTACCCCCAGCGGGATCTCGAAGGACCCGGGGACCTTCACGACCGTGATCCCCTTCTCTTCCACGCCGTGCCGCCTCAGGGCGTCCAACGCCCCTTCGAGCAGCCGATCCGTGATGAAGCCGTTGAACCGCGACACCACGATCGCGATCTTGACGCCCTGCCCCTGGAGATCCCCCTCGATCACACGCACCATCGGCTCCTCCTACTCGTCCACGTTCAGGATGTGGCCCATCTTCCGCTTCTTCGTGCGGAGGTAGCGCACGTTGATCTCGTTGGCGACCACCTCGATCGGCACCCGCTCCACCACCTCGAGACCGTACCCCGACAGCCCGATGATCTTCTTCGGATTGTTCGTCAGGAGCCGGATCTTGCGGACGCCGAGGTCCACGAGGATCTGCGCCCCCACGCCGTAGTCCCTCAGGTCCGGCTTGAACCCCAGCCGCTCGTTCGCCTCGACCGTGTCGAATCCCTTGTCCTGGAGGTTGTAGGCGCGGATCTTGTTCTCCAGCCCGATCCCCCGCCCCTCCTGCCGCATGTAGAGGAGGATCCCCAGCCCTTCCGCCGCGATGCGGTGCAGGGAGTTGTGGAGCTGCTCGCCGCAGTCGCACCGGAGCGAGCCGAACACGTCCCCTGTGAGGCACTCCGAATGGACGCGCACCAGGACCGGGATGTCCGTCCGCACCGCCCCCTTGACGAGGGCGATGTGCGTGTCCCCGTTGAGCTCGTTGCAGTACGCGTAGGCGGTGAACTCGCCCCCGTGCCGGACGGGCATCCGAGTCTCCCCGACCCGGTTCACCAGTCGCTCCCGGTGCATGCGGAACTCGACCAGGTCCTGAATGGAGACGATCTTCAGCCCGTGCTCCGCGGCGAACGCCTCCAGGTCCGGCATCCGGGCCATCGTCCCGTCGTCGTTCATGATCTCGCAGATCACGCCGGCGGGCACGCACCCTGCGAGGCGGGCGAGGTCGACCGATCCCTCCGTCTGCCCGGTCCGCACCAGGACCCCGCCTTTCCGCGCCACGACCGGGAAGACGTGCCCCGGCCGGACGAGGTCCTCCGGCCGGGCCTTGTCGGCGATGGCCGTGCGGATCGTCGTCGCGCGGTCGTGGGCCGAGATCCCCGT
>Ga0316600_10000215_pt1 | contig 33045 bp, 24 predicted proteins | sample OWC_soil_day5_CT_FD_207652 | JGI IMG/M metagenome (GOLD analysis project Ga0316600, IMG submission 207652) | Wetland soil microbial communities from Old Woman Creek delta, Ohio, United States - OWC_soil_day5_CT | ecosystem: Environmental > Terrestrial > Soil > Wetlands | place: USA: Ohio... | reverse complement strand
TTTGATTAATCTCATCTGAAATCACGGTGATTTCTCCCGATAAATTTTCAATTGCACTCACGATATGTTTGAATGTTTCATCTGCTGATTTTACAGCGCCAATGCCGACCGCTACGCGCTCTGTCCCCGCCTTACTTGCAACAACTGCCGCTTGCATATCGAGCAGATTACGTTTTACAAGTTCTCCGATCTTTTGTGAGGATTGATTAGATTCTTCTGCCAATTTTCTTACTTCCTCGGCGACAACAGCAAAACCACGTCCCGCCTCTCCGGCTCTTGCTGCTTCTATTGCCGCATTTAGCGCAAGTAAGTTCGTCTGCCCTGCGATATTAGAGATCAATGCAACAATGTTTCCAATTTCTTGTGAACCCTTATCAAGTTTTGTTATTGCTTGTTGAATCGCCTCCGAACCCTCGCCAATTTGTTGCATTTCATCAACCGCCTTAGCGATTGCTTCGCGCCCTTGTCCTGCATTTTGTGATGTTACCTTGGCAATTTCTACGATGCCTTGCGCTTTTACAGAAATTTGCTCGGCACTGCTGGAGAAGTTTTTTGCAACCCCATTCACACCATCTGCGGCAGCAGATTGTTTTTCCACCCCTTGTGCTATATCAGTAATCGAAGTTGCGACTTGATTGGCGGCTTCAGCTGATTGCTGCGCACCCGCGGTAAGTTCCTCACTGGCAGCGGCAACTTGCTGCGATTGATCCTGCACTTTTTGGATTAAGCCACGCAAAGTTTTACGCATTTCATTAAAACTTTTTGCCAGTTGTCCTATTTCATCCTTAGAATTTACACTCACATGATTTTGCCGAAGATCACCATCATTTAAAACAACGCATTCATCACGAATTGCTTCAATCGGTTTTGAAATCCGTTTTGCAAAAAAATAAATTACAACAATTGCAAGGACAATAAAGAAATTTGAAATGACAGACATGACTTTAAATAACAAACTTGCTTCTTCTTGCACTTCTGCTTTCGGTGCCGTAACAACCATAACCCAATGACGTCCATCTAATGCTATTGGCGTCATCACCGTTACTAGCTCAACGCCTGATGGCGATACATATTCTGAAGATATTTGTTGTCCTGATTCAACAACTGCTTTAAAATTACTCATTAAACGCGCATCTAACTCTGTACCAAAATCTTTTATCTCAGAATTTACTTTTTTTTCTGTTAAATTTAACTTTCCTGCTAAATCTGGTCTACTACCATGTCCTAAGATAATTCCAGAACTATCGACAAGATAACCATACCCTGTTTTTTCATATTTTACTTGTTCCATTAATTTTGATATATTATCTAAACTAATTGTGCCAAAGACATAACCGACTAAATTTCCATTATTAATGACCGGGCGTGCCAAAATGGTAATTAACTTTCCTGTTGTCCCTGAAACAGACGGATTAGATACATAAGGTTTTTTCGTCTCTTTTACTTTTTTTATGTATTCGCGATCACCACGTTCCATCCGTGCCCCTACTTCATTAATAGCTACCCCATTCAAATCTGTAAAGCATAACATATCGAACTCAGGACTGCGTTTTTTTGCTTCTGCCAAAACTTGAATTTTCGCCGCATCATCTCCTTGAATAATCACCGGCGATGATGCCAATTCATCCAAACGAATCATTTTTTCATTTATATTCTTATCAATTTGCAAAGCAAATTTGTCACCTACACCACGAGCAATTTCATCAGCCCCTTTTAGTAAGGCATTATTTGCCACATAGTAACTAATTCCCGACAAAATGACAAAACTTAAGATAAACAAAGGAATTAGCACAATTAAAAACTTCGCTCTAACCGTGTTCAATTGTTTATTTAATTGCATAAAAACACTCCCCAATAAACGTTTATTACAAGAAAAATAATAGCCCCTAAATTATTTTCTCCCTTTATTCCCCCTTAAACGTCACATTTTCTCAATTAATTATATCATAAGCTAAATTTACGTCTATAAAGTAAAACCATAAATTACGAAACATTCATATTGTATACTGTATACTTTTACAAATAAAATATGGATGGGGTATCGCGCTAAAGGCAATACTCCATCCATATAAATTTTGTATATTAAACTTTAAATTTAGCGATTGCACTTTGCAACTCATTGGCAAGCATAGCCAAACTTTGACTGGCTGATGCAATTTCCTGCATAGACGCTGATTGTTCCTCTGTAGCCGCTGATACAGATTGTACTTCTACAGCGCTATTTTTACTTACTTCATCAATTTCCTGCATGGAGATTAGCATATCTTTACTGCCGTCTGCCATCATATTGATCGACCCAGAAATCGCTGCAATTTCTGCCGATAAATGAACAATTGCCTTAACAATTGTTTTAAAGGTTTCATCTGCTGTATTGACTGCTTCAATTCCTTGACCAATTCCAGCTGTACCTGCTTTACTTGCAGAAACTGCCTTATCCATATCGACTTGATTACGTTTTACAAGTTCTCCAATTTTTTGTGAGGACTGATGAGATTCCTCAGCCAGTTTTCTCACTTCTTCAGCTACAACGGCAAAACCACGACCATGCTCACCAGCACGCGCCGCCTCAATTGCCGCATTCAGTGCCAAAAGATTGGTTTGTGCCGCAATATTAGAAATCAACTCAACAATATTGCTAATTTCTTGTGATCCCTGCGCTAATTTGCCAATTGCCTCTTGAATTTCTTCGGACCCTGATCCGATTTGCTCCATTTGTTTAACCGCACTAGCAATTGCCGTACGTCCCAATTCGACATCGCCACTTGCTTCATGAGCAACTTTGGCTACATCTTTAGATTTTCCTGCAATTTCACCAGCTATATTGGCCACTTTCTGCGCTATTCCATTTACATTTTTTGCTGAATGAGATTGTTTCTCTACCCCTGCTGCTATGTCTGTAATCGAGACAGCCACTTGATTGGATGCTTCAGCAGATTGTCCAGCACTTTCATTGAGCATTTCACTGGATGCAGCAACTTGTTCTGCTTCATTTTGAATTTTTTTAATTAACGTTCTTAAGGTCGTTCGCATTGTATGAAAGCCCTTTGCAAGTTGACCAAATTCATCCTCACTATCAATACTAATCGGTCTATCTTTAAAATCACCCTCATTTAGTCGCATGCAGTCATCACGGATTAATTCTATTTGTTTTGCAATTTTTTTCGCAAAGAAATAGATACATACACTCGCAACTAAGATAAAGAAAATAGATACCCCAAACATATAATTTGCTAATCTTTTTACGGGAGCAGTTACCTCTTGTTCTGGTGCAGTGATTACCATAACCCACCGTTGCCCAAAAAGCTCAATTGGCGTTAGTACGGCTACATCATCTCTACCAAATACATTTTTATAGTAACAACTCTCAGCCTCACCTGTTTGGACAGCATCTTTAAAGCTCTTCATCAAATTCTCATCGAGTTCACTCATGCTTGTTTTAAGCTCTGGATTTATTGTTTTCTCTGTCAAATCTAGCTTATTTATAAATTCTGGCGCTTTATTATTGGCGATTACCTTGCCTTTACTTTCGACAATATAACCATACCCAGACTCTCTAAACTTTATGCCATCTAACACTTTTGATAACTTTTCTAATGTAATACTTCCCATCATCATACCAACGAGCTGTCCATTTTCAAACGCTGGCGCTGTCAACACGAGAATTAATTTACCAGTATCTGCTGAGACTACCGGTTCTGGTACATAGGGCTTTTTAGTTTCCACTACTTTCTTAAAGTATTCACGATCTGCTCTATTGAATTTTTTTCCATCCGCACGAATACAATTTCCTTTAAGGTCAGAGTAATACATCGAGTCAAAACCTAACCGTTTTTGAGAAGCGGCTAAATAAGCAACTTTTGCTTGTTCATTGTCCGCGCGTAATACCCCATCTGTGGCTAATTCCTCTAACCTAATTATCCGTTCATTGATTCCTTCCTGTACTTGCATCGAAGATTCCTTACCCATCGCTCTTACGGTTTCATCAACGGAATCATTCAACGTTTGATTCGCAAAATAATAACTAATTACCGATAAAACAAGAAAACTCAAAATAAATAAGGGCAATAAAAAAACCAAAAACTTCGTCTTAACATTTTGAAACTTCACCATATACACATCCTTATGCTTTTTCTAGTATAAATTCTTCCAAATCGCCAGAATTCTTAATTCAATGCTACTCATGTTGCATATATGCTTTTATTTTTTAATATTTCACGCAAAAAAAGTCGAATATCACAACTATTTGTAATATTCGACTCTCATACCGTAAAACCTTTACCATAAATTGTATATTTTTTAAAAAACACCTATAAATTATCCTTTTTATCAATTAAATCCCTAGGAAATTAGTACCATATATAAAGGAATCGTAATGATTGATGCCAGCGTACTCAGCGATACGAGGATGGTCGCATATTCACTATCCGCCTGATAAAAGCTCGCCAAGATTACGGTTTGCGCCATGGCTGGCAGCGATGCCTGAATAATAAAAATCTTTCGCATCAAATCCGGAATTGGAATAAAGTAAGTAACTAGGACAATGCTAAGCGGACTGATGACAAATCGACCTAACATCACGAGTAAAATATCCTTGTCCAGACGAATTTTTTTCAAATCAATCCCATGTAAAACAATTCCGATAAAAATAATCGCTAGCGGCGTGGTCATCCCACCTAAATATCGTGCAGTTTTCACGAGAAAATCCGGCACCGAAATCTCTAATAGAATAATTACAATTGCCGTTAAAAACCCAATAATTGGTGCGGAAAAAACCTTCTTTACCGTCTCCATGCTAAATAAAGCGACTTTACGTTGGTCTCCATCAGAGCTTATATAATAGTTGCCAAAAGTCCAAAAAAACGTTGTATTCGCAAAAAAATACAATAAAGTATAGGGCAAGGATTCTTCGCCAAATAAGGCAATATCTACAGGCAGACCAACAAAAATAGAATTCGAAGCGACGAACGTACTATAAAAAATCCCGATATGCCGTTTGTTCACTTTACACAGTTTGCCTAAGCCTAGGCTAATCACAAAACAGATCATCATGGATAGCATAGGTACAATTACACCATAAATCATATGCATGAGATCATCACGATGAAAGGTGGTAATCAAGTTACACAATAGAAATAGTGGCAACGATACTTTGGTCACCAATTTGGGTAACAAAGCCGATGTTTCCTTATTGAACCACCCCTTACCAGCTAATATATAGCCGACAAGCCCCATCAAAAGCAAACTAAGCACGCCTTCAATGGCGTTTAATAATATCAATTCCATCTCCTACTTTCTCTATCGCACAACAATCATAGCTTTAAATACTAGAAAATAATTATTCTGAAATGCTTTCTCTCTCAAGATATCTTTTTAATGCCTGTAATGCACATTCTTTGGTTATGGCATTAATTTTACCAACATCGTTCGTTTCTGCTTGGAAACAATCATCTGTCCAATCATTTCGTGTAAATTTGATACGATAAAGATATTCACTTTTTGTTTGACCTGCATCAATACGATCCTCAGAATCCCACCCAAAATATTTCATAGATAAACGTACGCTCATCGCAGTGATGTCATCCACTTCCTCAAAATATTTAATTGTTTTATTCATTGATATATTAAAAAACATTGTCTAACCTCTAATCTTTATGTGATGTGTTAAAACTAACATAAATCACCAAGTGTGTAAATATTAAATTTAAAAATTAATCTTTTTTTTGCGTCCTGTAAGGATTCTATAAAGCGAAAAAACTCCCGCCTAAAAACAAGCGGGAGTCGGACTGTAGACAAACTATGGACAGACAGGTCGCGGGTCGGCGATAAGCACCCATCTGCGTCGTTGCAACAAGGTGCTGCTCGTCGACGTACGAAAGTACGACTCCTCTCCCCCCCTTGCTGCGCCTAGCATCTGAGCACTTCTCACCAACCGGCAACCTATCTTCACACTAGTTTATAAGTGGAACGATTTAGATATTTTCTAAATCATTGACACAAATATTTTATTTTGCCTACAATTATCATCGAATAAATTCAGCGATATTGCCTTTTCTACCCATAGGAGCTAGGCTTGGTTGATCAGAATACCCTACTGATAAACAACCACAAACTATTTCATTTTCAGAAACACCTAACTTTTCAAGATATTTTTTAACATTTTCATTGTCTGCTAACCATTTTAACTGATTAATCCAACAAGTACCGATATTTAACTCCGTAGCCATGAGCATCATATTGCCTAAGGCGAGAGAACAATCTGCCATTGCATTACCATAACCGCGTAAATTTGTCGCAATGATAAGGGCTGGCGCATTATACATAAAATTATATTTGCCTTTTTTTGATAAGGTAATGGACGTTTTGATACTGGCATAAGTATTTTCATCAATTTCCATTTTCGCAAATTCAGCTTTAACCAATTCTCTTAATTCATTTAAAATTTCTTGGTTTTGAATCACTACGAAGTGTGATGTTTGATTATTGTGCCCACTTGGCGCAAGCTGTCCAGCTTCAATAAGCAGTTTCATTTCTTCATCCGTAATTTGTTCTTGTTTAAACTTTCTTACACTTCTTCGTTTTTTCATCACGTCTAAAATACTCATGACACATCTCTTCCCTTCACTTGTTATTCATTATTATTATAGCATGTACAAAATAAAAAGTACTATATTTCCACGCTTAACACTGCCATCATACTATGCTATAATTTACGCTAAAAGAAGATAAGGGGCAAACTTATGAATACCATCAGAAACCGTATAATCGCTTTAGCTGACGAAAATTATCGACAATTTCACAGCCGCCTATGCCCAAATACAACGAATATCCTTGGCGTACGCTTACCATTACTTAAAGCACTTGCCAAGGAAATCGCCAAAGGCGATTGGCGCACTTATTTAGCTGTTGCACAAAATGAATATTATGAAGAAATCTTACTGCAAGGTTTAGTCATCGGCTTTACCAAGGGAGCAGTCGAGGAAACTTTGTCTTACGCAGCTGACTTTATTCCCAAAATAGATAACTGGGCGATTTGTGATAGCTTTTGTGCTAACTTAAAAATAGCAAAAAAACACCCTACCCTCGTTCTAGAGTTTCTGCAACCTTATTTAGCTTCGACAAATGAATTTGAACTTCGATTTGCCATCGTGATGCTGCTCGATTTTTACATCACGAATGACTACATTGACCAAGTATTGCTAGATCTAGACAAAATAAAACATGATGGCTACTATGTCAAAATGGCTGTCGCTTGGGCACTTTCTATCTGCTATATTAAGTACGCTGAAAAAACAATGCAGTATTTAAAACATGCAGCCTTAGATGATTTCACCTATAATAAAGCTTTGCAAAAAATAACGGAGTCACTCCGTGTCACGAAAGAAGAAAAAGCAATTATTCGTAGTATGAAACGCAAATAACTTTATACGTATTAAGAAAACGACGATTTATCCGTATGAACATACTGGAAGATCCTCGTTTTTTTTTGATTTAGAACGACTTGTATTCTTTCGTATCTTTTAACTGCAATAATAACGCTGAACTGATAATCACGGCAATAGAACCAGCGTTATGAACAAGTGCACCTACTACAGGATTTAAAATTCCTAGCATCGCTAGAATAATCGCGACAAAATTCAAAGCCAAGGACAATGCAACGTTGCGGTTAATGGTTTGCATGGTCTTTCTTGCTAAAAATAGCAAATACGGTACTTTATCAATATCATCATTAACAATGGTAATATCGGCGGCATCAATCGCAATATCACTACCGATTCCGCCCAAAGCGATACCAATCGTGGCTGTTTTTAACGCTGCTGCATCATTTACGCCATCACCAATCATACAAATTGCCTCTTTACGCTCCTCTTGATAGTGATAAATCATATTCATCTTACCTTCAGGTAAGAGTTCGCTATGCACCGTACCAATGCCAACAATTTTAGCAATATTTTGCGCGGCGCTCGCATGATCGCCCGTTAATAATAGACTTTGAACCCCCATATCTTTCAAATTTTCCACCATTTTATTGCTTGTCGGTCTTACTGTATCTGCAAGGGCAATCAAGCCAATTGCAGCTTGATTTAAACTAACAAAAATAACTGTAGCGCCTTCATTTTCATACGTCATTGCCTTACTCTTTATCAATTCTGGCACAATAATCTCTTGTTCTTTGAACAATCTTATATTGCCTGCACATAAACTAACTTGGTCAAACTGGGCTCTCACCCCACGCCCTGGCAGCATACTAAACTCTGTAACAACGGGTAAAACAGTTTTATTGCTTTGTTGATAATGTCGTAAGATCGCCTTACCAAGTGGGTGTTCCGAACGTTGTTCTGCTGCTGCCGTATATGCAAGTAAATCTTCTGCCGAATAAGCTTCCGAAAAAATTTCTACGGCGACAACACTTGGTTCACCAGATGTAAGCGTCCCTGTTTTATCAAACGCAATTCTTTTTATTTTTGCTAAATGTTCTAAGGCATCCCCATTTTTGATTAAAACTCCTGATTTCGTTGCATTGCCAATCCCCGCCATAATCGCTGTCGGCGTTGCCAATACAAGCGCGCAAGGGCAAAACACAACCAAAATTGTCACAGCCCTAACAACTTCTCCTGTAATAAACCAAGTTCCAATTGCAGAGACGAAGGCAATAATCACAACCCAAGTTGCCCATCGATCCGTCAATTTAACAATTGGCGCTTTACTCGCATCGGCAGTTTCTACGAGTCTAATCATACGTTCAATTGAAGTATCGGCACCGACCTTCGTTGCTTTCATGGTAAACGTACCAAATTGATTTACAGTCCCACTAAACACTTCATCATTTATACTTTTATCAACTGGCAACGATTCTCCTGTTAAAACCGCTTGATTTATTGCACTTACCCCTTCAATGATGACACCATCCACCGGAATACTTTCTCCAGCTAAAACGCGCAAAGCATCGCCGACTTTTACCTCTTTTGCTGCAATGATCTTTTCCTCGCCATTTGTGAGAATGCGCGCTGTTTTTGGAGCGAGAGCTATCAATCTTTCGATTCCTGCACGCGCTTTATTTACCGTACGTTCCTCTAAAAAAGCGCCGATAGTCATAATCACCGCAACTTCACCAGCGGCAAAGGTTTCCCCTATCACAACGGAAGCAATTAAAGCAACGGCAACTAAGACATCGGCACGAATATCAAATTCTGTCACAAGGGCAATCGTTGCCTCTTTGATAATCGGTAGTCCACAAAGTACAATGGCTAGCCAAGCCCACTCAAAAGGCAGTCCTTCTTTACCAATTTGAAAAAAGCTTAAAAATAAACAAACGATAGAAACTACAATGCGTGTAATTGTAGTTTTTTCTTCGTCTTGTAAAAGCGCTCTTAATTCATTCATTCTATGACCTCCTTAGTTTCATATACACTATACCCCTATAGGGTATAACAAAGTAAGTGAGCTGTCAAGAAAAAAAAAGCAGGCTACCCATAAGGAATAGCCTGTCAGATTGGAGAAAAAATTCGTACCACTTGTAAAATAGTACGAAGATAGTTTGCCGGTTGGCGAGAAGTGCTCAGATGCTAGGCGCAGCAAGGAGTTGTGAAGGAGTCGTACTTTCGTACGTCGACGAGCAGCACCTTGTTGCAACGACGCAGATGGGTGCTTATCGCCGACCCGCGGCCTATCTGTCCATAGTTTATCTACAGCTGCATTTTGTGCTCATGTACGTCGACGAGCAGCACCTTACTGTAACGCCGCAGATGAGTACTTATCGCCGACCCGCGGCCTATCTGTCCATAGTATTTTGAGCCCTATTAACTCATCCGCGAAAAATGTTCAATTGACTTAGATAAATCTTGCAATGTTTTTTCAACATCACCCTGCTGAATTCCATCAACAACGCAATGATGTAAATGTCCTTCTAGAACAACTTGTCCCGTTTTATGTAAAGCAGCTTTTGCGGCACTAATTTGAATTAAAATTTGATCACATGGTACATCTTTTTCAATCATGGTAGAAATTCCACGTATCTGACCCTCAATACGTTTCAATCTTGCTTGTATCGCAGGAATATCCATACATTTTATCAAATTGATTCCCCCTTACCTTCTATATCTTCCATTATAACTGCTTCTATAGTGGAACATAGCAAAGCCTTTGATCATTTTTATTTGCACGTAGAAATTTAGCGAATAATAAGTAATGCAAACATTAATAGTGCAAGCCCCAATGCGCCATATTCTACTTTTTTCATATAATATAAGTATTGCATTTTTATCGGTAGTACCCGTGGAACATTACTGCATAATAGCGAAATCGCCATGAAAACATCAAATAGCACAGAATAAATTGGTAAACTGTGAAAGAATATCATCGATTTACCCAATAAATAAATCGAAAACGCGATGATAAAATAACTTATTTTTTCATTAATCAATGTTGCACATCCTATCAAACATATTAAACTAGTCTATAATAATATATCACATTTTAGCACTTTAATGCGAATCACAAAAAGTGCTTTAACTTAACGCTAAAGCACTCAGGCTGACGACAAAATAAAATATTTGTGTCAATAATTTAGAAAATATCCGTTCCACTTATAAACTAGTACGAAGATAGGTCGCCGGTTGGCGGGAAGTGCTCAGATGCTAGGCACAGCAAGGTAGTGCGAAGGAGTCGTACTTTCGTACGTCGACGAGCAGCACCTTGTAGGAGGGCGCAGATGAGTGCTTATCGCCGACCCGCGGCCTGTCTGTCCATAGTTTATCACACAACTTTATTCTTTTGTTTCTTTCACCTTAAACCAAGCTGCATACATTGTTGGTAAAACAAGCAAGGTAAGAATGGTAGCGCAGAACAAACCACCAGCAATAGCAACCGCCATAGGGCCCCAAAAATTACTGCGCATCAGTGGAACCATACCTAAAATAGCTGCAGCAGCAGTTAACATGATTGGTCTAAAGCGAAGAATCGCCGAATTGATAATTGCCTGCCATATCGGCTGACCATCCGCAATATGTTTTTCAATTTGATCAACCAAGATCACGGAGTTACGAATAATCATTCCACTGAGTGCTAAAATACCAAGTTCCGCAACAAATCCCATCGATTGATTGGTAATTAACATTCCAAGACTAACCCCAATAATTCCAAGTGGTGCGGTCATCAAGGTTAAGAACATCAACGACATCCGTTGCAATTGCAGCATCAGCAGCGTAATTATGATGATTAGCATAACTGGAATTGGCACTAGCATAAAGTTCATTGCTTTTCCACTGTTTTCTAATGCACCATCTGCTTTAATTGTGTAGCCCATTGGCAGACTATCGCGAAGGTCCTTGGTTGCATCATAGACTTGCTGCGTCGCATCGTTTGCCGTTACTCCTTCAATCACATTAGCACGAACAGTAATCGTTGGTTTCAGATTACGGCGCCAAATAAGCCCTTCTTCAGCATCATAGCTAATCTTGGCAATTTGTTCGAGTGGTACATAGCTGCCATTTCCAATCGCAATTGGCATATCTTTAATTTTAGATAAATCATTGCCATCTTCATTGTGCATTCTAAACACAATATCGACCGTTTTATCTTGCTCATAATATTCAGCAATGGTTGCCCCTGTTAACTGTGTTTGAAGTGTAGTGGAAAGCGTCTGCCCATCAATCCCAAGTACCCGCAATTTATCTTGGTTCAAATCTAAATGCATAACTTTGCTTTTTTCATTCCAGTCAAAATTGATTTGCCGTAAGTTGCTATTGGCTACCATTTTATCGGCTACTTGATTGGCAATTTGCCGAACCTTTTCATGATCATAACCAGAAATACGAAGCATAACTGGATATGCAGCTGGTGGACCAGTTTGAATTAATTTCACATTACTACGGACATTTGGTAATTGCTCTTCCATAATCGTATGAATCTTATCCGTAAGTTTTTTTCTTGTTTCTATATCTTTGGCCACGATAACAAATTGTGCGTAATTATTGGCTGGCAATACCGGTTCGGTCGTTAGCACAAATCGAGGAGCCCCTTTACCTACATAGAAACTATAATTTTGAATGTTTTCGTCACCATCTAATTGCACAGCAAATTGTTTTGCTGCCTCTTCCGTTGCCTTAATCGATGAGCCTTCTGGCAGGTTCATTTCTACAATCACTTCTGGACGAATGGAAGGTGGAAAGAACTCCTGTTTAATAAATTTCATCATAAAAATTGATACAAAGAAACATACAACCGTCCCGATCAGCACAACCTTCTGGTGACGCAAACACCAAGTTAAAATTTTTCTAAAGATTTGATAGAACTTGCTATTGTATACGTTCTTGTCTTGTGTTTTGTCATGTACCTTTACTTTGATTAAATGGTAGCCTAATAAGGGCGCAACCATAACAGATACAATCCAAGAAATGAGTAAGGAAATGGCAATTACAGGAAACAAACTATTTGTAAATTCCGCCGCTGTTCCTTTTGAAAAACCTACTGGAATAAAGCCAGCACAGGTAATCAAAGTTCCTGTTAGCATTGGCACAGCCGTTGCAGTATACGCATAGCAGGCCGCCTTAACTCGATCATAGCCTTCCTCGAGTTTTACTGCCATCATTTCCACGGCAATAATCGCATCATCTACCAACAATCCAAGTGCAATAATTAACGCACCTAGCGAGACTTTATGCAAGTCGATACCGACAATTTCCATCGCTAAAAATACGCCTGAGATAACGAGTGGAATACATAGCGCCACCACCAGACCAGTACGTACCCCTAAGCTCAAGAAGCTAACAATTAATACGATAATAATTGCCTCACGCAAAGTACTAATAAAATCAGCAATCGATTCTTTTACAACCTCTGGTTGGTCAGAAACTTGATGAATTTCAAGACCTAAAGGCAATTCCTTTTTTACACTATCAATTGTCTTTTTGAGCCCTTCGCCTAACGTTAAGACGTTTCCGCCGTTTTCCATAGATACAGCAATCCCGATGGCCGGTACACCATTAAAATACATTTTAGGTTCAGCCGGCTCCGCATATTTACGTTCTACAGTTGCGATATCACCTAAACGAAAAGTTCGCTCACTGGCGCGAATCGGCAAACTCCGAATCGCTTCGATATCATCGAATTGACCTGTCACTCTGAGATAAACATTATCGGTAGCTGTATCAACCATACCAGCTGGATTCATCGCATTTTGTTTAGCAATCACGCTCGCAATCGTATTCGGACTGATTCCGAGTTGTGCCAATTTACTATTTTCGATTTCAATATAGATTTTCTCTGGCTGCTCTCCAACCAATTCCACTTTTTTTACACTATTTACATCGAGAAGCATTCGGCGAATCCGCTCTGCTTCGACACGCATTTCTTCATAGCTATACCCGTCTGCTGTCAATGCGTAAATAGAACCAAATACATCATCGAAGCGGTCATTAAAAAACGGGCCGACAACGCCTTGCGGCAAATCACTTTTGATATCATTGACCAAGTTACGGGCCTCCACCCAAGTTGGGCGAATCGTACTTGCTTTGCAATCTTCACGCAGCGTTACATAGATAACCGAAGAACCTGGTCTAGAATAACTTTTTAGATAATCAAGTCCGGGTAAATCTTGTAGTTTCTTTTCAATCTTATCCGTGACTTGCTCCTCGATCTGCTTGGCACTTGCGCCAGGCCAAGCAACACTTACTACCATTTGCCTGATAACAAAATCAGGATCTTCCATCCGTCCCAGTTTTGTATACGAAAAGCACCCCATCAAAAAAATGACGAGCATAAAATAATAAACCAGCGATTTATACTTAAGAGCAATCTCCGTTAGATTGAAGCCTTTCATTTGCCCTCACCTTCCAGCAATCGTACTGCTTGACCTGCTCTCAATTTATGAACGCCTGCCGTAACAATGACATCGCCATTATTTAGTCCTGAAATTACCTTCACTCTATTATCACCAAATGCTTCGATAGTAATTGCTTGTAAACTGACTACACCATCTTTTACTACCCAAACTTGCGGTACCCCGCCCGTTTGATAAATCGCCGTTAATGGAATCGTCGTAGTAGTCAAGAGATTCTCATCCCCAGTGGCAACAGCTACATTAGCGGTCATCCCAAGCTTAATTTGTTCTGGTGGATTACTAAGTGCTATACGAACTTTGTAGGTACGCGCTACTTTATCCGCCATTGGCGCGATTTCGCGGACACTGCCATTTACCGTAATATTATTTAAGGCCCAGAAGGATACTGCAATCTGCTTACTTGCTTTGATCTCTTCCAAACGATTTTCCGGAATATTGATTTCGACTTCAAGTTCACCCGATTTTACTAACGTTACCACACTTTGTCCAGCTGAAACGACTTGCCCCACTTCCGCGTTAATGGCTGAAATAACCCCTGCTTGATCAGCAACTAATTTACTATAACCTAAACTATTGCTGCCTTGTGCATATTGCGCCTGTGCTTGCTTTAACGTTGCCAATGCAGATTCATAAGAAGTTTTATATTGGTCATATTGTGCCGCACTGACTGCTGATTCTTCATAAAGTTTCTGATAACGATTTAAGTTTGCCTCTGCCAAACTCAATTGCGCCCGTGCGGATTCCACTTGAGCTCCAGTGATATTTACATTCTGTACAATATCTTTACTATCGATTTCCATTAAAACATCGCCAGCATTTACACTACTGCCAAGGTCAACATGACGAGCCAATATTTTACCACTCACTTGAAAGGCTAATTGTGATTCATAACGGCCATGCACTTCACCAGAATAATTGGCTGCACTAGCTAGATTTCCCATCGCAATTTTTTCTGTTTTTACCAGTGGAATATCTTGACTAACTTCCGCTTGTTTCCCGCACCCACTGAGCATAAATAAACTCATACTACAAAGAATGATTCCTATTTTTAGCGCACCATTTTTCATCACAGCTTCCCACTTTCTCTATTTTTCAAATAATTGACTAAACTCTGTACTACTCGCCTTATCTGCTAACTTTTTTAAACCGTTCCGCACTGTATGAAAGGTTTCCTCATCCATACCTTCATTTAAAAATTTTATCCATTTATCTAAAATTGCAAAAACTGGTTTCTTGGTCGCTTCGCCTTTTTCTGTTAGATATAATTTTTTCACGCGCTTATCCTCATCCGTTTGCTTTCGCTTAATAAATCCCTTTTTTTCAAGCGACTTAAGGGTCCTTGCCACTGCCGCTTTATCGATAAATAAAACTGCCGACATATCCTCTTGATTAATCCCTTCGCGGCGATATAAAGCGATTAATAATACACATTCTGAAAAACCAATTCCCATATCCGCACAAGCCCCGCCAACGAAGGTTTGTGAACGCCTATTTAATATACCAAACTGGCTCGCAATATCTAAATTATCCATCGTGATTTACTCCATATCATTGATTTATTTGATTTTATTATACAGCAATATAGTTGACCGAATCAACTATATTGCTAAAATAACACCATAAAACATAAGATTGATCCATTGTAAACCCAATCAATTGCTTTATTTACAATATCCTCTAACATTTTATGGTGAATGAGTCAGTCGCTTAATTTATTTTTTGTTTATTAATAAATCGATTGCTGACGCCGCAATCATTTTTGTTGCAAGATCAAGGGCCGTTTCATCAAAATCAAAATAAGAATCATGGTGACCGGCGGCTAAATCTGCACCAATCATCATATATGCAGCCTGCCCGCCATTTTCTTGTACCCGTTCCATGAAATAAGAGAAGTCTTCACTTGCTCCAAAGTTACAAGTTGCTACAATTTCTTCAAAAATACCAAGCCGCTCTGCTGCTCTCGTTATTTTGTCAGCAAGTTCCACTGTATTGTTACCACCAGCGGCACCACCCATCTCCGTGATTTTCACTTCAACATCATACATCTTAGCAGCAGCTTCAATGATTCTTTGCGCTTCAGCCGCCATATATTGATTAATTTTGCTCGTTGCACCACGTGTTTCTAATTTTAAAATTGCATTGGCTGGGATAACATTACGGCCACTGCCGGCATTTAATACCCCCACATTAATCCTCGATACCCCATCGCTATGGCGAGAAATCGCATGTAAATTAACCGCTGCAATCGCTGCTGCTAGCAAGGCATTTTTGCCTGTTTCTGGAGCTGCGCCAGCATGGGCTGGTACACCGATAAAGGCAGCATCATATTTACTTGTCGCCAAAAAGCCAGTCACATTACAAGCGATTTGCCCTGTCTTTTTCATCTGAAAACCAAAATGCGCCCCTAGCATATAATCGACATCATCGACAATGCCTTTCTCCACCATTGCTTTTGCACCGCGTACACCTTCTTCGGCTGGTTGGAAGATAAATTTTACACAGCCTGCAAGCTCATCTTTTAGTTTTAGCAATATTTCGGCAACTGCTAAGCCCACAGCGGTGTGACCATCATGTCCGCAAGCGTGCATTGCCCCTTGATTGACAGAAGAAAATCCGTCTTTTGTAGGCCGATGCTTTGGATCTGTGGTTTCAATCGCATCATTGGAATCCATATCAAAGCGAAGCGCTACTGTTGGCCCTGGTTTGGCAAATTTTAAAAGCCCGACAACCCCGGTTTTGCCGCCCGTCATTTTTTCTACCCAACTAGGATTTGCTCCCTGCGCGATTGCACGCTTCTGCTGTTCTTCTAAGACCACAGCACTCGGAACGCCCATCATACCAGTTTCGGCAATCGTATCCGCACCAACATGAACTTCATAGCCTAATGAGGTAAGGACATCTGCTACAAAAGAAGCTGTCCGAAACTCTGTCCACGCTGGTTCTGGATGCTGATGCAAATCGCGACGACGTTTCTTTGTCACTTCCTTTAAATTTTCTGCTAAATTCATAATTTTTTGATCTTCCATAATCAAACTCTCCTTCAAAAGCAACCCGTTATTTTAACTTTTATACAAAGAGACTGTTACAGCATTCTGCAACAGCCTCTTCTCTTTTACCTGAACGATTGATTTTACTGCTTAGATTAATATAAAAGAAGCAACATTGCAACGATCATTGCGCAAACCATACCAAGGGAGTTACGTTTTGCAACTTCCATTGGATTTACGCCTGCAATACCCGCACAGATGATAGTTGCCCCCGTAATTGGTGACATCGTTCTACCAAGCGCGCCACCTAAGGTTGCCATACTACCCATTTGTGCTGGCGTTAAACCAAAGTCTGCTGCATGTGGTGTTACTGCTTCATTGAAAGCAAACGCAGCCGCATCGCCTGAACCACAGATGATACCAAGTACAAATGGACCAACTGCTGCACAAAGTTTTACGATTCCTGGCGAATTCAGCATTGCAGCGATAAAAGCTTTTACTAAGCCCATTGCTTCCATCCCTGATACAAATACACCAGCAGCAATAATAATCCCCATAATCGAGGCATACGCTTGGCCCATGCCATCAAAGAATGATTTTGTTAAACCGACTGGATTTTTTCTAGTTACAACCAATGCAATGATCGCCCCAATTACCATTGCTGGTGGTACACCCATTTTAAACATCGGTGCCACCCCAGTTGAACCTAATAAGAGCATTCCAATTGGTAATACTGGCACAATTGCATATAAGAAATTCACTTTGAAATTGGTATCCGCTTCAAGCCCTGCTGCTTTATGACCTTTATTTTCTTTCAATACATAAGCTAAAAACGCCAACGAAATTGCCGCAATCACAACAGATGCAATATCTGCTTTATAATGCACAGCGATAACGTCCATAACGTCCATACCAGCAATTTTTGCAACAAAAGGATTATGTGATAAACCAGGACTGAGCATACTGCCATAAGTCCCTGACTTTACCGCAGCCGCAGCCATTGCCGGATGCACACCAGCCGACATCATGACTGGAATAAAAATTGCACCAACAGCGGCAGCCGTACCAGCTGCACTAGGCAGTGCAATGTTAATCGCAAAAGTACCAATCACAGCCCCAGGAATTAAAATTGGACGAACTTTACTTAACCCCCCTGCAACCAAGTTGATTAAATGTTTGTCACATTCCGTAAATTTCATTACAAGCGCAAACCCCATAACTGAACAAACTGCCTCAATCAACCCGCCGTTTGTCATGCTTTTTGAAAAAGCATCAAATGCAACCATTGGCGTGCCAGCTACACAAGCCATAATAATACCAGAAGCTAATAATACCAAACGAGAATCATAACGTTTCAACAAGAAATAAATCGTAACTGCTACCATCGCTACGCCGAACCATGTCATCATAAAAACGACCTCCCCTTCAACTAATTGGTGAAACATCCCACATACAAAATTCTCCCATAGTAAAATTTTTCTCTGCCCGAAATCTTTCGACTATGTTACCACAATGTAATTGTATAATTTTTAGAATGTTAATATTTCTTCTCTATTTTATCATGTTACGGTTTATTTCTTATATGATATTTTTATGCTAGGATAACTCGCTTTAATTTAAGCAACATTCACTATATATTTTAAAAAAATTTTTATCATCTTATGCTATAATAAGTTATATATATCTTGCTTTGCATTATTTTCTATACTAAGTTTGATTTTTTTGATTAACGGAGTAATAAATATGGAATTAAAACAGTTAGAATGCTTTCTCATGGTAAGCAAGCTAAAAAGCTTTACGCTTGCTGCAGAACAACTCTATATTTCACAGCCAGGTGTGACCACGGCCATTAAGAGACTAGAAGAAGAACTTGGCATTCAACTATTTATCCGTAATAAGAAAAATGCAATTTTGACCGCAGAGGGTCGTGTATTTTTCAATCATATTGAAATTATTATGAATGACGTGTCCAAGGCGATTACCAAGGTAACAGAACTGAAAAATCTAAATAGTGGTACAATTACGATTGGTTTATCACCAGTAACCGGAGTCTCTGTATTATCCTTTTTACTCGCAAAGTTCCGCAATCTTTATCCGTCCCTAAACTTAGTCTTTGTCGAAGAAGGTTCGACAACTATTCAAAAAAAACTTGAGGAAGATAAAATAGATTTAGCTCTAATCATTGTCAATGAAAATCTTGATATGTTAGAGACTATCGAACTCGGTCAGCAGGAGCTTGTCGCTTGTCTGCCTTCTTACCATATATTAAAAGGGAAAGAAAGCTTGCCACTGCCATCTCTACAAAATGAATGCTTGATCAACTTTAAAGAAGACTGTCCAATCCACAACATCATTTTGGACGAGTTCAAAAAATCTGGAATCTCGCCACATATCAGTTTTGAGTCAAATGCAATTCAAACAATAAAACGCTTGATCGTTTGCGGTGCTGGCATCGCCATTTTGCCAACAGAGGCAATCGAAAATGACAATAACTTTGTCGGTATTCCGTTAAACCCCCCACTAACTGTTTCCATTTGCTTAGCCCACAAAAAAAATAAACATCTTTCTCATGCCGCCCAAACCTTATGTGATTATATAAAAACCTCGTACGCTCTATAACAAAGAACAAAGGTCGCAAGTAGTAGCTTTTGCTAGTACTCGCGACCTTTTTTTATATCTGACAAGAAAGATGCGTTAACTTATCACTCAAACAATTGATATTTTCTAACGTTTTTACGATTTCATTACTTGAAGAGTTCACTTGGTTTTGCTTGCCCTCAGCTAACGATTTATGCTGGTGATCATGATCAAACATCACAATGTCTGGCGAAATCTGATTGGCAAAGGATTTCATTACGACGTCATGCATCGTGAGCATGGATGTATTGCTTTCTGCCATCAGGGCTTCTAAATCATTGGCAACACTTGCTAATTTACGTGCATAATCGCTTTCCTGCGAACTAAACACTGACGATTTCAATTTATTCGTTAGAATTGACACCTGCTCAGAAATTGACTGATGAAAATAGGTTGCTACCCATTGTATGAGCATACACGCCGACTGCATGGAGGCAACCCGAGTACTACCAATAATCACAACATCCTTCCGGAGATATGGCGCATACTTCGCTGAGAGTAACACCGTATCGCTGACCAATTTGGTAATACCAATAATGTATTTTGCCTTTTTCAGTGCCGCAATCACTTCCGCTTCGGGCATTGCTTCATACCCGATTGCAATAAAGTTCGCTTCTATTCCCAGTTTCTTGCACGCTTTTGTGAGTCTAGCTGGATAGCGCAAATTAGAATTAAAGATATACACATCCTCACTGGCAGGAATTCGCGCCACCTGCACAAAAAATTGCGAGGTCGGCATTAAATCAAGAACAATAATTTTATTTCTTGGTACAAATTTTGCTAACGCTTCGGACTGCGTTGCCGCGCAAATAAACAAGTCCGCACTATTATCATTGTCGATCTCATCTGTAATCACCGTGGTAAACGTCGCGAAGTCGCCAATAATCAATTTTGCCGCTCCCAATACTTCTTCCGCGTTTAACCAATTACTACCAGCCGCCGCTATTCTTAATTTCAAAAGACTGCACTCCTTTCTATCCAGAATTCTTACAATCAAAAAAAAACTTCCGATACCATACTTCACCATTATTATAGAGTATTTTCCTAAGAACCGTCAATTAAAGTATTTAATATACACCTGCCCAAAACAATAAAAACAGGGATATTACAAAGTTCCCTTTGCAATATCCCTATTCCAACTTACGCTTTATAAATAAAACGATGCGCTATTCCAACGGACATCAAATGTAGCATGGGGTTCTTGTACTTATAATTAAAAGAAACACAACAAAAAAAACCATGATTTTTGCGATAAAAAATCATGGTTTAGCCTACTTTTGCTTGCAATCCCCAAGAAATGGATTATAATAAAAATAGGTGGAAATTAAAAAAGTCGCCGTGTCCTAAAAGTGTGTCACCACTTTCAGGCACGAGCAGGTGGTAGTGCACCTACACGTAACAGCTAGCTGTCTACGACGACAATTTATTATACCGTGCTTTTCCCTTGATTACAAGGGAGATAGTCCGTTTGCTTGGTATAATACGATTGAAGTTTTGGCAGAAGGCTTAGCGTCTGCATGCAATCAAGATATAGCAATGCGCATGTGTAGGTTGAATAAAACCTCGCATGCGCTTTTTTGATTTCCCCTGAAACAAACTGTATGTTGGTTTCTTCTATTTTCAGCGGATAGAAGAAACCACGTACAGAATGATGAAGGGGGATATAAAGTGGTATCAGTACAAGCTAGTAAAAAATTGTGGTCAAGGCAACGCATGAGCACGTGGCGGGGAGCCATCCTCGCCACGACCAAGGGGAGAGGTTCGTTCTATTTACAAGGGACAAGATTTGTTTTCTTGGGAAATAGAGGTTTTGTAAATGTATAAAACCTACCGAACAACAAAAGACACGATTATAGCTGAAGAGGCAGAAAACGCAGAGCTTACAGTCAAATTGATTACAGATTTGGATAGTAAAGAATATGTGATGGTTAAGCGGCAAAAGAAAGCTACGATATACAATCTTTCGCCGGTTGGTGATGTCACTGAAATAGTGAACGATGTTTCCTTCAAAGAGTATAGAGACATTACCTATGCGAGATTAGACAAGGAATCACTAGAGCAGGGAATCAAGCCCAAAAGAATGGATTATAAAAAATTCGATTGGACAATTTCCGAGAAAAAAAAGTTCAACTAACTATCGTCGTTACTTTAAATAGTACCCCATAGGATAAGCACTAAAAAGAGTGTCGCCTATAGGGTACTATTCATTTTGAAGCTAAGAAGTATTACAAAGTTCTCTTTGTAATATCCCTATTCTATATAGGATGCACCAAAGATTATACATATGGCAATCATCAGAAAAGGGGTATCGGGTTAAGCAGCGTTACGTAGGAAGCAAGCGATACCCTATAGCCCCTTTCTGGCAGACTGATAAAAAGAGTCTAATGCATATATACTTACGCTTTATCAATAGAACGATGCGCTAGTCCAACGGACATCTCATTTAAATTCAGCACGCCAACGCCCATGTAAATTGCCACGCATAAATGTTCGCCATAACGGGCAATCCCGATTTTACCACCGACATTAAACCCCATCGCCTTGACTTTCACCTGTTCCAAGGCCGCACTAGCTGCACCAGCAACTGCACCAGCACCCACATGATTATCCGGTACTAAACCTTGTCTTTGCGCCGCTACCACTGCGCGTTCCACAATTTTTACAATAGAGTGAATAAATTCACCACCAAAATCAACTGCAGTAGCTGTAATCCCTTGTTTTTCTAAGAGTTGCTTCACAACATTTTCCTCGTCACGACTCGCTGTAACGGCAATTTTTAGAGCCGCCCTGCCAATATCAAGACTCGTATACTTGGCTGTTTCCAATAGGTTCTGTCTCCTTTTCCTGCGTTAATGCAGGTGTTTTTATTGGCGCTTTATCTAGTGTTGTAACAGTAAGGAAGAGTGTCCCTATATTACTTATCCTGCTGCACTGATTCTTTCAAATAAGGAATCTACAGCTTTATTATAGCAAAATTTATAGTAATAAAACAACTAAACCTAAGCTTCTTTACATCAAAAGCACCTTAAATATAAAGCTATAGTAACTAACTTAACGAGAATACGAAATTGACAAATACATAAAAAACTCCTAGTATTATTTTATACATATGAAGTTAATTAATAGAAAGAAGGCATTTCATGAAAGATGTTTTAGATACCCACACCCACACCATCGCTAGTGGTCATGCCTATAGTACATTAAAAGAAATGGCATTGTCCGCAGCCGATAAAGGACTGGAACTATTAGGTATTACTGAACATGCTCCATCCATGCCCGGAACTTGTCATGAGTTTTATTTTGGCAATCTTCGCGCCGTAGATCGACATGCTTATGGTGTTGAATTAGTTTTAGGTGCAGAGCTGAATATTATCGACTATAACGGTACAGTCGATCTTCCTGAAGAAAAGCTGAAAAGAATTGACTATGCAATTGCCAGTATGCACGATCAATGTATCCAGCCAGGTACTATGGCGCAAAACACCGCCGCAATTATCGGAGCCATCAAAAATCCTTACGTCAATATCATTGGTCATCCCGATGACGGCTATTATACACTTGATTATGAAGCAATTGTACTTGCAGCCAAAGAACATCACGTTTTATTGGAAATAAACAATAGCTCCCTGCGCCCTGATTCACATCGCAGCAACGCTTGGGAAAATGATACGAAAATGCTCAATTTCTGCAAACAACATGGAGTTTGTATCGTTATGAATAGCGATGCCCATTTCGAAACAGCAGTTGGCGCCCATCAATATTCTCAAGAATTACTTACGAAGGTTCAATTCCCTGAAAGCTTAGTCGTAAATACTTCTGTGGAAAAATTCAGATCTTTTTTAAGAAAAGACTAAATAAACTTTACTCTATTTAATTTTCATCAGCAGCTAAGTAAAGATTTAGTCTTAATATCGACGTATTTTCTTGTAATACGACGAATGTCTTAAAAATATTTATCTTTTTTTTGCCATTCGATAAAATACACCATTGTATTTTTGGCAAGAAAAGGATATTATAATAAATAAGTACCCAACTCATTTCCATTAAGAAAAAGATTTATAAGAACAAACAGAAAAAACTTCTGACTACGGTCAGAAGTTTTTTCTGTATTCTTTTTACCAATTAAGCTCTAAGCCTACACCAACCTCTTTGATCGGTAATACTTTATGTATTTCTGCCCGTGCTAAAAAAGAAGTACAATGGCAAGGATAAAATTCTTCGATATGATATTGTTTTAGATACTCTATGGTTTTTGCCAATTGCGCAGATGGATCAAATAGATGTAAACCACCGATAATCCCTAAGATATTATTTGTGCCACATACTTCTTTCGCATATTCTACAATATTACAAATTCCACTATGTGAGCAGCCTGTAATAATATAAATTCCATTATCATTTTTATAAACCAACGCCGTATCATCTTTTACATAATCATCAGTAGACGTTCCGTCAATAATTTTCTTACCAATGCATTTTCTAATTTCAAAATTATTTTTTTGTGGGATTTCACCTAAAAAAGTAATATTTCCACTCACTTTCATCGGCTCTTTAGAAAGTATTAAGTTACATTTTTCTTTTAATGCATCTGTTAAAATAGGCGATCCTATAATGAGTTGATCCATAGTTTTTTCTTCAAAAGCTTCTGGATGCGCAACAATCGTTGGCTTATTTTTATAGCCTTGCTCAAAGTAATATTGCAATCCTTTCGTATGATCATCGTGCCCGTGAGAAATAGCAATCGTATCAATACTTGCTAAATCAATTCCAAAAGCTTTTGCATTTTTAATAAATATATCAGAATAACCGACATCAACGAGCAGTCGTTTCCCCTCATCTTCAATATAATAAGAGACTGCAGGCTCCCCCAAATAATACTGATCAATATAGGTGTTGTTATCGACTAAAACTTTTAATTTCAATATCTCACCTTCTAAAAATAATCTAAATGGACCTTTTCTTTCTCATAAAAGTATACCACATAAATTCATGAAATTATTTACTTTTACATGAACTATACTTTATGAAATTTTGATAACCGTTAAATAATATTGCCTTATTTTTAACCTTATCAGCTTTTTAAAACCTCCTGTTTCATGAACTAAATATTTATAATATGCAAAAAGGCAAAGCGTGCCGTCTAAACACACTTTACCTTTATATTTTTATAAAAACAATTTATTTCTATTTAGTCCCAGATAGTTTCTCTGCAACGATTGCCGTCGTCATTGCCCCGCTGACGTTTAACGCGGTTCTGCCCATATCGATCAATGGTTCAATGGCTATCAACAACCCCACAAGACCTACTGGGAGTCCCATCGTAGAAAGTACAACCAACGCCGCAAAGGTTGCCCCGCCGCCTACACCAGCAATTCCAAATGAACCTAATGCAACGACAACCACTAATTTTATTAAAAACATTGGTGTTAACGGATCAATGCCTACGGTCGGTGCAATCATAATCGCGAGCATTGCTGGATAAATTCCTGCACAGCCATTTTGTCCGATACTTACCCCAAATGAAGCTGATAAATTCGCAACACCTTGTGATACCCCCAATTTATTGATTAGTGCATCTACCGTAAGTGGCAATGTGCCTGCACTCGTCCGTGAGGTAAACGCAAATGCCAATACAGGAAACGAATTTTTCACATATTGGACTGGGTTGAAGCCCATGATCACTAATAAGAGCAAATGTACAATAAACATTAAAATGAGTGCGACATAAGACGCTAACACAAATTGCACCAGTTTAAGGATTTCCGCTAGATTACTTGTAGAAATAAACTTCGTAATCAACACCAATACGCCATATGGTGTAATCATAAGGACAAAATCAACCACTTGCATAACAATCTCTTGCAATGCTTCAATCCCTTTGGTCAAGAATTCCGCAGTTTCTGGTTTATACTGTCTAATCTTTAAAATACTAATACCTATTAGTGCCGCAACGAATACAACGGATAAGGTATCGGCACTGCCTTGCCCCGTCATTGATTGGAAAATATTTGTCGGAATGATTTCAATCAATTGTTGCTGCATTGGTTTCGCTTGGAAACTGCCTAGCTTTGTTTCGATGCTCTTCGCTGCACCAAGCTCTGCATCGCCTGCTTCAATCCCGCTAGCTGATAAATTGAAGCCAATCGCGGAAGCAGCCCCAATCGAAGCCGCAATTGCAGTCGTAAATAATAAAATCCCAATAACTAGTACACCAGTTTTTCTAAACGTTTTTAAATCTTTAATCTGAATGATCGATGAAGTAATCGATACGAGAACAAGTGGAACAACAATCAGTTTAAGAAGTCTCACATATCCAGAACCTACAATATCAAACCAACTATTGGTCTCTTTCACAATCGGTGATGCTCCGCCAAAAACCCAATGTAACCCTATGCCAAACACAACACCGGCAAGTAAACCGGTGATGACACGCTTACCAAAATCAATCTGTTTTTTTTGCATAGCATATAGTCCATAAAATAATATTAAAAGAAGAAAAATATTAATAATAACTGTAGCAACCATAAAAAACCTCCTCAAATTCTTAGAAACAATGTGCGATCAACTATTTTCATAGTCAAAACTATACCATGGATAGAAGGTTAGGTCAATAAAAACATATATGAAAACAATGTATTGTTATATGGGCTGTATTTTCACATCTGCAATCTATCTAATCCATAATTCGATTAACTTATGAAACAAAAACATCATTGGAATTCTACAGATAGAATTCCAATGATGCTTTTGTTGCTATTAAGCACTTTCTCAGTCATTCAGATAGCCAAACTATGCAACTATTAAAGATATTCAACTTGTAAGGTTAGCAATTTTTTCAATTTCTTCCCACCTTCGCCTATCAGAGGTAGATTCAATTGTCAACGTAAGCATTTTTTCGGCACGGGTGGCAGAAGTGTAGAGCCAACGAGGATTGTTTTTGAAAGCATCTTGATGGACAAAGACTTTTTCCCATTGACTCCCTTGTGCTTTATGAGCCGTGATGGCATAAGCGTAGGTTGCGATGGAAACATCTTTAGAAAGCTCATATTTGCGTGAAAATTTATTTTTCTCATACCAATCTATAGGAAGGTACTTATCAGGTTCTATGAATTGACTATGATAGACTGATGACTTTTCGATTGTGGGAAGTAGAATAATTTTATGGTTTCTGTTCTTCAGCAGATAGGCCTCAAGGAATCTAGGCATGTCTTTTTCATTTTCTTTCACTGGAAGCTTTTTAGCAGTGATTAAATCTGGATAATCTAGCGTAAGCCTATCGCCATTAATAAAAAAATTACCATTGCCAATGAAGATGATATAGTCTCCATGCTGAGGAACATATCCCACTTCTTTGCCAAATTTTTCTTCTCGCGCTTTTTTATTTAATACAATCCGCGCTTTATTGGTGCCAACAATGAATATGCTATTTTCATTCTGAAGGACAGATTGCAAAAATGCTCTAGCTGCGAGTTGTTTTCCCAGCAGAGTGACTTCTCCCCTAGATTCATTTGGAATGACGATTTGTCGAAGCGTTCGAAGGCATGTAGCATATAAAAGAATCTCACTGCCGACACCTTGGCGTTTAACTTCAGTAAGTTCAAACTGTCTATTATTTAAAATTTTAGGATCATCACCGACTGGTTCAAGTTGAAAATCATCACCGAGGAAAATTACTTTGCCCTTAGCTTTCTCAATTTCTTGCATCAAGTCTGTATAAACAGCTCGACTGATCATGGATGCTTCATCCACAATAATAATGTGATCTGCCGTAAAATTGACACTTGGCACCCAGTTTCCGTTTTCATCAGGCATACCATATAAAATTGCATGCAATGTTTTGAAAGCTATGTTGTTATTGTCTCCATCAAGTTTATCCTTTAACACTTTGACGGCTTGGTTAGTCGGGGCTGTAATGATGCACTCTTTATGTATGGCTTCAATATAGTTCATGACATTCTCCGCGATTGTTGTTTTCCCTGTGCCAGCATATCCCGCAAGAATATAGGACGCTTTATCCTCCCTATGGATAAAGGCTGCAATTTCACGAAGCGCTGTTTCTTGCTGCATAGTATATAGGATAGAATTTTTGCGAAGCGCAAGAATGTTTGGCAACTCTTCCAATGCTTTTGGCGCAGCCTGTACTTTGGCTATAGGTTCAGTTTTTTCTATCATAAACATATCTATTTGTTTCATCCCAACAACTCCTACAATATGTAAAATAAATTATAGCACAGGTTTATTCTCCATTTTTTACTCTTTCTTAAGCTCTGAAAAATATCTAAACTAATGGATTGAGATTGTCGCACTTTGCGTTCCTGCTATGCATAAAAAGCACTCCTATCTGTGTGATTATTATACCACGCTTAGGAGTGCTTTTTATGAACTCATTTACAGTCTCGAAACTTCCGATTTATAGCAAAAGCTTTTCTACTTTAATATAAAGCCAATTTATTTTTTATTCAAACGTTGATAATTCTCTACAATTAATTTAAATAATGGATGATCCACGGCAATACCAGTATATTGTTCAATCGTTTTTTCTACTCCATTTTCTTTAATAGAGTTTTGAACTTCTACAGCTTCTGTATCTTGCTTATAATCAAAGAGCAGTGCTGCTGCAATCACAGTCGGCAATCCAGTTAAAGCAATATCATGCTTCATTGCTTGCATCGCCGGACTAACTAGACGATCTTTCGCCGATAGTTTTCGAATTGGCGAACGACCTACACGAGTAACTTCATCCGAGATATACGGATTTTTGAAGCGTTTTATAATTTTTTGAATATAGGCTTCATGCTGATCTTTATCAAAATCATATTTGGCTACCATAAGTGCGCCAGTCTCATGTAAAGTCTTTTCCGTTACCGCTAAAATATGCTCGTCTTGGATCGCTTTGTCAATACTTTCAAAGCCATTCAGATAACCAAGATACGCAACAGTTGCATGTCCCGTATTTACAGTGAACAATTTACGCTCAATAAACGGTTCTAAATCATCAACATACGTAATGCCTTCAATAGCCGGAACTTCTCCCACCATTTGTGATCTATTGACAACCCATTCATAAAAAGGTTCCACCATAACCAATAGTTTGTCCTCATTTTTCTGTAAAGGAACAATGCGATCAACCGCAGCATCCGGGAAACCAATTTTTTCTGTTGCCTTTTTTTTATCTGCATCATCAAGTGAAGTATACACGAACGATTTAAGTGCCGAGCTGCCACCGACCATGTTTTCGCAAGCAATCACATTCAGTGCTTTGTCACTTTGCTTTAATCTGAGCGAAATCCCTTTAGCAATGACTGGAGCAACAAACTTAAGAATATTCGGGCCAATAGCAGTCGTAACAAGGTCAGCCTTAGCTATCGCTTGAATAACCGCTTCTTCATCTTTTCCATCAATAGCGCTTACATTTTTTACGGTAAAAGCCGTCTTCTCTTCAGCAGCCAGCATCACTGTATATTCTTTCCGATTTTTAATTTCGTCCACAAGTTCTTTACTCACATCGACAAAAGAAACTTCATAACCTGCTTGATATAACAATTGCCCAATAAAACCACGGCCGATATTACCAGCACCAAAATGAACTGCTAACATATTATAGCCCCCCTTCAAGAATCTCAATAATTTCTTCTTTAGTGCTTGCCTGCACGAGACTCTTGACATTCTCTTCTTCCGAGCATACGATTGCGATATTTGATAAAATTTCTAAATGTTCATCACCGACTCCAGCGATCCCAATAATAAGATATGCTGTATTGCCACCACCAAAGTCAACGCCGCCAGGCACTTGTACAATAGAAATTCCCGAAGACTTAATAAATGGTTTGGATTCGTTTGTTCCATGCGGAATAGCTACTCCATTACCAATATACGTAGTCGTCAATTCTTCACGTTCATACATTTTATCAATATACTCTTTTGCTACATGCTGTCCATCAACAAGAAGGTTACCAGCTAAAGCAATTGCCTCCCGTTTATCAACAATACTAGCATTTAACATAATTTGCTCTTTAGCTATTAAAACATTACTCATGATGATCTCCTTTTTTTATCTTTGCTAAAATATATTTATATAGGTGTCTGACAAAGAACGCAGTAATCTGCTGATGATCTTTTAATGCCAGAATTGCAGCAAACTCTTCTTCAATTAAAAGTGAACTAATCTCACTTAGTACCTCTAGCCCTTCTTTGTTAATGTCGGCAGGTGCCAACAATAACAGAATTTTATCTACATCAATATAGGTCTCATCCATCGATTTTATCAAGATAGGCCTGTCTAAATAATATAATCGGACAAAGGGTGCTGCGATTGCCTCCGCTTTACTATGAAACAATGCCACCCTCGCATGAGGAATGCCAAGTCCTCCTAAACGTTGCCGTTCCATTAGTTTTTTAGCCACGTGCTGTTTATCCCTAATAATCTGTTCCTGCTCCAATTGACCACAAATCTGGTCAATAATTTCTGCTATATTCATGTTCAGATTCTGCATTGCATCAAAGCGAAAGTTTTCAACAATTGAAAGAGTATGAGCAATATAAGTTTGCCAAACTTTTAAATTTCCAAGCAAACAGTCGCTGCTTAATTGCTCTGTAGGCTCTAACTGCTCAGCCTGCGATATGTCTCTGAGGAAAAGATTAATATTGTGAATATCATCTTTGGTTAATAACGGGGTTACTAAAACGTAATCATTTTGGGGTAAGGACAGCGGTACCGTTGAAATAATAAAATCATAGTCCTGCTTTGGCACCTTATCAATATCGAACAATGAAATATTCTTAGCCAAAGCGATATAGGGCAGTTCTTTTTCAATTCGACTTGATAGTATTTTCGACGATCCAATTCCACTAGAACAAACGACTAGTACACGGTATTGCTGATGCTTCGCTTGCCCCATACGCTCTAATGATGCCCCGATATGCATCACCAAATAGCCGACTTCCGCTTCAGGAACAGTTAGCTCCGAAAAAGTCACTTCGACAGCTTCTTTCAACACTTGAAATAAATTGCTATACCGATCTTTGATCTCCTCTAAGAGAGGATTGCGGATATTCATATTCTTTTTAATACGAAATAACGCTGGTTCAATATGGGTGAGCAATCCCTGAATCAACGTAGCATCCTCGTGGAAAGAAACCCCTAACTTTTCTTCGCAATAAGCAATCATTTTGTGTATTTTTGTCGTTAACTCTAAATTTTTAAATTCAAACCAATCATCGTAAGAATTTCTTAGCTTTGCCCCTCGTAAATGCATGGTAATATAACCAATTTCCGAATCAGGAATGTTCATCTGGAAAATACTGCGCAACCGTTGAATAATAACCTCGGCTATTTGAAACTCTGGCGTTCCGCTTATTTCCTTCAGATGCTCCTCATCAAAAAGAATCTCTTCACCTTTTTCAATGCGCTCAATTGCTAGTGCCAAATGAATTACGAGCCCGATAAACGAGCTGTCTGCCAAAGGATATGGCAGTTCTTCATCTAGGGTTCGCAGAGAATCTTCGATCATAATCAGCTTCTCTTTTTCGATTAAGTTTAATAACCGTTCAGAAACCGTATTAATATTTTTTGTTGACTTACTGTGAATGTTCTCTTTTAGGACGCCTAAAAGCTCAAATTCATCTAAGTGCTCGGCAATAAGAGCGCTCATCACCTTGCGTTTGGCTGACTCTGATCCAGATAGCTCAACGCCATAACCCCGCCTGCGAACTAAGGTTAAACCATATTTATTTAACCATTCGGCAATTTCATCTAAATCGTAGCTAATGGTTGCTGTCGTAACCTTTAAATCATAAGCAAGCGCAATCAGTTTTATTGGTTCAGCAGATTCCAATAGTTGGCAGAGTATCAATAGCTTTCTTTCCTCGGGCGAGTATTCTACACTCGTTTGATTAAATAAAGATAAACGAAGTTCTTCTTTTTGTTCTACCGTGCCGTCAATTACGACACCGACGCCAGATTTTTTAAGAAGTTTTAGTTGATATTTTTTAAGCTCTGGTTCGATATCATTGAGTTCACGATGCACCGTCCGAGTACTCACCTCAACACGATCAGCAATATCTTTTATGGTAACTGCTTGTGTTTCGGTCAATAAAATATTTAAAATCGTGCGTTGTCTTGAACTGACACTCATAATCATAACCCCTTACAAATAAAAAGAGTTCACGCTAGTTAAGAAAACTAGCGTGATTTTTTATTATGATAATCGTTTAACTAACGCTTCATATTCTGGACTATTTAAAAAGTTTTCAATTGAAATATGCTCAGCTTCTGGAACTCTGTCTTTAGCACGTTCGGTTAAAGTTTTCTGCGTAACCACAACATCTGCATCCGCAGGTATTTCATTGATTGCCGTATTAATAACCGTAATATCGTCTAGCCCCGCCTCTTTAAATTTTTTACGTAAAACAGAGGCACCCATAGCACTAGATCCCATTCCTGCATCGCAAGCAAATACAACTTTGCTTACATGTTTCTTTACTGCTGATGTTTCTGGTGCTTTTGTTCCTTTTAATTCTCTCATTTTAGCACTTGCTTCTTCTAAATCTTCATCTTCTGTTTGTCCACCCATCTTGAGTAGTGCAGATGCGATAAGGAAAGATACGATAGTTGCAACTGCAACCCCAGCCAAAACTGATATCAATCCACCTTTTGGTGACATTGCAATTAAAGCGAAAATACTACCTGGTGCTGGTACAGCAACTAAGCCAGCGCCCAATAGCTGGAATGTCAAGGTTCCTGCTACACCACCACCCATAACTGCTAAAAGCAAGCGAGGGTTCATCAAAACGTAAGGGAAATATATTTCGTGAATACCACCAAGGAAATGAATGATCATCGCGCCCGGTGCAGATTGACGAGCATTGCCTTTACCAACTAAATAGTATGCCAATAACACGCCTAAACCAGGACCTGGGTTTGGTTCAAGCAAGAACACAATCGAACTTCCTGCTTTCGCTGCTTGATCCATTCCGATTGGACTTAAAATACCATGATTGATCGCATTATTTAAGAACAGAATCTTCGCAGGTTCAATAAATAGATTTGCGAGTGGTAACATGCCAGCAGCAACAACAACATCTACCGCTGCTACCAATGCTTTCGTAATACCTAACATGATTGGACTGATACCTAAGAATGCCAAAACTGCTAGAACTGCAGCAAGAATGCCGGCTGAAAAATTGTTAACCAGCATTTCAAACCCAGCGGGAATATTGCCTTCAAATAGCTTATCCACTTTTTTCATTGACCATCCGGCAAGCGGCCCCATTACCATTGCCCCTAAAAACATTGGCTGCGGTGCCCCAACGATAATCCCCATGGTTGCTATTGCGGCAACAACCCCACCTCTGACATCATAAATCATTTTACCGCCAGTATACGCAATCAGTAGAGGTAAAAGAAACTGAATCATCGGACCGACTAATTTAGCTAACTCCTCATTTGGTAACCAACCTGTTGGAATAAATAAGGCCGTAATAAATCCCCATGCAATAAATGCGGCAATGTTTGGCATCACCATTCCACTTAAGAATCTACCAAACTTTTGAACGGCAACGCGCGCTCCTACCTTTTCCGGTTGA
>Ga0316600_10000212_pt1 | contig 33089 bp, 25 predicted proteins | sample OWC_soil_day5_CT_FD_207652 | JGI IMG/M metagenome (GOLD analysis project Ga0316600, IMG submission 207652) | Wetland soil microbial communities from Old Woman Creek delta, Ohio, United States - OWC_soil_day5_CT | ecosystem: Environmental > Terrestrial > Soil > Wetlands | place: USA: Ohio... | reverse complement strand
GGAAGTCGTCGCGATGCATCCCGGCGTGCGGGAATGCGCCGCGGTGGGCGTCGCCGACGATCACTCAGGCGAGGCGGTCAAGCTCTACGTGGTGTGCACCGATCCGCAGCTGACGAAGGAAGCTATCGCGGACCATTGCCGCAAGCAGCTCACCGGTTACAAGCGACCGAGGATCATCGAGTTCCGCGACGAGCTGCCGAAGAGTCCGGTGGGCAAGATCCTGCGGCGCGAACTGCGGGGTTGAGGATCTCGATCAATAGTTCGTCGTCGATGTTTCCGCCGGACAGGACCACGGCGACCGTACGGCCGCGAGCATCGAGCTTTCCGCTCATCACGGAGGCCAGCGCCACGGCTCCGCCCGGCTCGACGATCAATTTCAGCACGCGCGCTGCATAGGCAATTGCATCGCGCACTTCATCGTCTGTGACGGCCAATCCTCCAGCCAGCAAGCGCCGATTGATCTCGAAGGTGAGTACCCCGGGAATGGGCGCGAGCAGCGCGTCGCAGATGGAGTGACCGCCGGGCGCATTGCCCAGCCGCTCCCCGGCAGCCAGCGAACGGCGGTGGTCGTCGAAGGCGGCGGGTTCGGCGCTCCAGACGCGGGCTTCCGGCGAGAGTGCCTTGACCGCGAGCGCGATACCGGCGACGAGACCGCCACCGCTGCAACAGACGACCACGTCATCGAGCACGAGTCCGCGCTCCTGCGCCTGCTGGACGATCTCGAGCCCTGTCGTGCCCTGGCCTGCAATGATGTCCGGGTCGTCGAAGGAGGGCACCAGGACGCCGCCATTGTCGCGCGCGATGCGCGCGGCAATCTCCTCGCGGCTCTCGCGCAAGCGGTCGTACTCGACGACCTGGGCTCCGAGCGCTCGCGTGTTCCGCATCTTCACGCGCGGCGCGTCCGTCGGCATGACGATCGTGGCCGGGATGCCGAGCAGGCGCGCCGCCGCAGCTACGCCCTGCGCGTGGTTGCCCGAGGAGAACGCAACCACGCCGGCGCGGCGCTCGCTTGCGTCGAGCTGCGCGAGCCGGTTGTAGGCGCCGCGGAACTTGAAGGACCCTGTGTGCTGCAGCGTCTCGAGCTTGAGCAGGATGCGTCCACCCATCTGCGTGTCGAGCGGCGTCTCGGCGAGCAGGGGCGTAACGCGAGCGTGGCCGGCCATGCGATTGGCGGCTGCCTGTACGTCGTCGAACGTGGGCAGGCGTCCCGGACCGACGGTTGCCATTGAGTGCTCCTCGGGATTCGTCGCAACATGCGGGCGTGAGCGTACACGAACCCCTCCCGCCGGGCTGCGAGCCGACCTGCCACGGCTGCCGGCATCGCCGGCTCGGCGTGGATGCAAGCCTGGCCCAGAAACGGGCCTACCTGTCGCGAGCACTGCAGCCGTGGGCGGAGCGCATCGGCCCTGTCGTGTCCGCCACCGCGCAGGAGCGCCTGGGCTACAGGGACCGCGTCACGCTCACGGCGCGCTGGTCGGAGGGATCCGGCTGGCGGTTCGGGCTGATGCGGCGCGATGAACTGATCGCGATCCACGACTGCCCCGTGCACAGCCGGAGGGTGCGCGATCTCGTCCATCACCTCGTGCGCACTTTGCCCGCGGCGGACGTGCTGCCCCTTGCGTACCTGCACGTTGCGGGGGCCCAGGCGACCCTGGTCGTCAAGGCTCACGCGGTCGACGTCGATCGGCTCGGCGCGGTGCTCGACCAGATGTCTCCCGGCATCGAGGGGCTCTGGCTGCACCTGCATCCGGCCGCGGGCCGGCGCCTGTTTGCCAGGAGCGGATGGCGGCTCCTGCGGGGACAGCCGGAGTCTCGCGACGCCAGCGGGCTGCTGCACGGGCCGACCGCGTTCATGCAGGCGTTGCCACGGCTGCACTCTCTGGCGATCGACACGGCCTGCGCGCACGTGCGTCCGGGCCCGGCGATGCACGTGGTCGATCTCTACTGCGGCCTTGGCAGCACCTTGCGCCTATGGACGCAGGCGGGCAGCGCGGTGCTCGGTGTCGAGCTCTCGGGCGAAGCAGTGGGTCTCGCGGGAAGAAACGCGCCGGCCGCTACGGTTCTGCGTGGTACCTGCGTGCAGCGCCTGCCGCAGGTCCGCGAGTGGTGGCGAGCGCAGGCCGGCGAGGGCGCCATATACGTGAACCCGCCGCGTTCCGGTCTCGAGACGGAAGTGGTCGAGGCCCTCGCCGTCGATCTCCGGCCCGTCCGCATCGCTTACCTCTCCTGCAGCGCGGGCACCCTGGCGCGCGACCTGGGCGAGTTCACGTCCGCGGGCTACTCCGTTACGGCGCTGCAGCCCTTCGATTTCTTCCCGCTCACCCACCACGTCGAGGTGCTCGCGCTCCTCGAGCGTGGCCACTGAGCTCGGCACGCGCCGCCGCGAGTTCGGCCTTCTTTGCGTCGTCCACCTTCGGATAGTGCAGGTCGAGGGACAGGAGTCCGTGGATGATCGCCCCTGCTACCACGACGCGCGTGAACCACTTGTTGTCGGCAGGCACGACGAACCATGGCGCGTGGTCCTCGGCCGTCTGCCGGATCGCGTCCTCGTAAGCGACCATGTACTCGTTCCAGTACGCCCGCTCGCGCACGTCGCCGAGGGCGAATTTCCAGTTCTTGTCCGGGTCGTCCAGCCGCTCGAGGAAACGCTTCTCCTGCTCGTCCTTCGACACGTGCAGGAAGAACTTGAGGATCAGCGTGCCGTTGCGCGCGAGGTAGCGCTCGAAGCTGCGGATGTCCTCGAAGCGGTGCTTCCAGATCTTCTTCGTCACGAGCCGCGGCGGGAGCTTCTGGGCCGCGAGCAACTGCTCGTGCACACGCACCGCCAGCACCTCCTCGTAGTACGAGCGGTTGAAGATGCCGATGCGGCCGCGCTCGGGCAGCGCCTTCATGCAGCGCCACAGGTAGTCGTGATCGAGCTCCTCCGCGGAGGGCGCCTTGAACGACGTGACGTGGCAACCCTGCGGGTTGACGCCGGAGAGCACGTGCTTGATCGCGCCGTCCTTGCCGGCGGCGTCCATGGCCTGGAAGACGAGCAGGACCGACCAGCGGTCCTGGGCGTACAGCCTGTCCTGCAGGGCGGCCAGATAGCTGATGCCTTTCTGCAGCGCCTGCTGGGCCCGCGGTTTGTCCTCGGAGACGAGGTGCAGCGTGTCTCCAGGGTCGACGTCGCGCAGCTGGAATCCCTTGCCGCGGGTCACGCGGAACGGGCTGGTGAACGAATGGATCAGCTTGAGTTCCTGCTTCGGGATTTCCATCGGCTCGGTCCCGTGTCGGCTGCTGGTAACGACATTGTAGCCATGCCGGGCCGGGAGCGCCGGGTGACGCATTGCGCTACGATGATTCGCAATGATATCGGCGAAGGCGATACCAATGATTCCCGGCTCAACGATCGCCCGATGGTGCTGCGCGTGGCTGGCGCTCGCGTCTGCCGCAGGCGGTGCTACCGCCCACGCGGAGCCTGATTCGGCAGCGCAAGGCGCGCGACCGCGGATCGGCCTCGTGCTCGGTGGCGGCGGCGCCAAGGGAGCCGCGCACGTTGGCGTCATACGCGTGCTCGACGAATTGCGCATACCGATCGATTGCGTGGTCGGCACGAGCATGGGTGCGCTGATCGGCGGCACGTATGCCTCTGGCATGACTGCGGAGGAACTCGAGACGGCCATTCGTTCCATCTCGTGGCAGGGAGCGCTCGCCTTCGAAGGCAAGCGGGAAAAGCTGCCGATGCGGCGCAAGCTCGCCGGCGTGACCTACAGCAACACGCTCGAATTCGGGGTGAAGGGCGGGCGGATCACGGCGCCCGCCGGATTCATCAATACCCAGAACATCGAGCAGACGATCCAGTACCTGGTCGCGCGCAGCCGCGGCATCACGGATTTCGACCGCCTGCCGATCCGCTTCCGCGCGGTGGCCACGGACATGCAGAGCGGCGAAATCGCCGTGCTGTCGGAGGGCGACCTTGCGCGTGCGATGCGCGCCAGCATGTCCGTGCCCGGCGTGTTTGCGCCCGTGACCATCGACGGCCACATCCTCGGTGACGGTGGCTTGAGTCGCAACGTGCCGGTGGACATCGCCCGGGAGACCTGTGCCGACGTCGTGATCGCGGTGGCCTTGCCGAATCCGGTGCCCACGCCCGAGGAGATGCAGTCGCCGATCACCATGATGAGTCGCACGATCGACGTGCTGGTCGGTGCCAACGAAAAGCAGCAACTCGACACGCTCGGACCGGACGACGTGAAGATTGTCGTTCAGACAAGCGAGATCGGGTCCGCATCCTTCGACAAGGTAAATGATGCGATACCGGTTGGCCGTGCGGCTGCGCTCGAGCATCGTGCCGAACTGGCACGGTACTCCGTGCCGGAGGCCGAGTACCTGGCGTGGCGCGGGTCCGTTGCGCGTACGAGCCGCGGCGAAGTGCAGCTCGCCGGCGTGACGATCAACGGCCTGGAGCGGGTCAATCCGGCTTACGTGCTCGACAGGCTCAACCTCGAGTCCGGGTCGATCGTGGACGAAGCCGCGGTTGCCCGGCACGTGAACGACGTGTTCGCGCTTTCCGATTTCGAGACCGCAACCTACGTCCTGTCCGGCGATCCGGGCAGGCCAAGGCTGGATCTCGCGCTGACAGAGAAGTCCTGGGGCCCCAACATCCTGCGCTTCGACGTCGGCCTGTACATGGGCACGGATACGAACACCGCGTTCACGATCGGCGGCGACTACCTGCGCACCTGGATCAACAACCGAGGTGGCGAACTGCACGGCGCGCTGCGATTCGGGCGCACCTCGAGGTTCGACGCCTCGCTGTACCAGCCAATCGATACGCCCCAGGCCTGGTTCGTCGAGCCGGGCGTCACGGCGCAGCGCTCGATCGAGGACATCTACGCTGACGGCGAGGCCGTGACCCGTTATGAGTTCAAGCAGGCCACTGGCTACTTTGACATCGGGCGCGTCTTCGGCACTCGTTCTGAGCTCCGGGCGGGCATCCGCGCGGGATCGCAGTGGGCGAAGCGCCAGATCGCGTTCACGGATCTTCCGGAGATCAACGGCGAGGGCTACGGCGGCGTGTCGTTGAGTTACACGTACGACAGCCGGGACCGCGATGCGTTGGCCAGCAAGGGCGTACTGACCCGGATCCGTTACTTCCGCGGGGAAGAGAACCTGGGAGCCATCGGCCACTACGAGCTGATCGAGGGGACGGCCACCATCGCCGTACCGGTCCGCCGCAACGTGGCCTACCTGCGGGCGAGCGGCGGTTCCTCCCTCGATACGCTGCTGCCCGTGTACGACATGTTCACGCTGGGCGGGCCGATCAGCATGCCGGGTCTCAACCTCGGCGAGCTGCGCGGCAACTCGTACTGGAGTGCCCAGGCCTCTTACCTGCAGAAGGTCGCCGACATCAGTGTCGTGTTCGGGCATTCGCTGTACATGGGGCTCACCCTGACGGCGGCCGACATGAGCGGCCGCATCGATTTCCTGTATGAGGAGCCGATCTATTCCGGCGCGATCGTGCTCGGAGGCCGCACGCCACTGGGTCCGCTTACGCTCTCGCTGGCGCTCACGAGCCAGAACGAATGGCAGTTCGTCTTTGGTCTCGGCCGCCCGATCGAGGAACGCGCCATCACCGACCCCGTGTGGTGAGGGTCAGGAAATGCCGGGCAACCAGAATTGCGCGGCCGACGGATTGCGCGGCCGGGGAAAGCGATCGGGAGTTGCGAGGCCGCCCGGCTTGGCCCGCGCGGTGGTTGCTGGCGGGATCGGGGACGCGCACTGCCCGGTCTGGATCCAGCCGAGTGCCACGGCGGTCATACCTTCTGTTGCGTCGCCCAGCGGCTTGTCGAGCGTGTCGGGGGCGGCGCACGCGAACGGCAGGGTCTCCGCCAGGCCGTCGTAGTACTCGCCCTGGCCGAGCGCGTTCTCGTTCTTGAACGTCACCAGCCGCAACCGGTCGTCACAGCCCCTCAGGTCGAACGCGTCCTGGCCTACGGGTTTGCCGAGCGTGTCGGCGCCGACGATTGCGACCTCCACCCACGGTGCCATCGAGTTGATGTTGATTTCGCTGGCCGAGGCAGTCCCGCCCGTGGTCAGGAACGCAATGCGTGCCGGCTGTACGGACTGCGGCAGCACCTGGAACAGGCGCGTGACGTTCTGGCTCGCAGCGTTTTGCGGGTTGAAGATCATGCGGAACTGCACATCCGTCGCCCGCTGCGCGCCGCCCAGCAGGTTGTTGATGAGTTCCGAAATGCTGACGAGCCCGCCGCCGTTGTAGCGCAGGTCGACGATGATGTAGTTGACGTTCTGTGCGCGGAACTGGGCGAAGGCATCGCGCAGCTGCACGTCGGCCGTGCTGATGTAGGTGCGCAGGTTCAGGTAACCCACGCCGTTCGTCCCGGCGAGCGGAAGAATCTTCGTGCCATAGATGTTCGAGACCGGGTCGATCGTGACGGTCCGCTTGACCAGCGACACGTCGCGCGTCACGCCGTCGCGCAGCAGCCTGAGGCCACGTCGCACGGCGACCTCGGCCGGGCCCAGCGCGTCGCTGATGGTACTGCCGTCGGCGAGCAGCTGGCTCACCGGCACGTAGCCTTTGCCGTCGTCCGCGTCCACGGCGACGATCTCGTCGCCACGCTGCAGTCCGCCTTCCGCTGCAGGGCTTGATTCGAACACTTCCACGATGAGCGGCCGCGGTCCGGGATCGGTGCGCGTGCGCAGGCCGAACCCGTTGAACTGGCCCTCGCCGAGCAGCGAGTTTTCCTCGGTGCGTGTCGTGAGATAGCTGAAGAACCGGTCCTTGCGTTGCTCACGCGCGGTCGCGGTCAGGTGATCGAGCAGGTCCGTGGCGGTCGCAAAGTCCGCCTGGTTGACCGTGGCCGGCAGCAGGTCCGGGAAGAGGTACCACTCGCGCGCCACGTTCAGCACGAACTGCTTCCTGGCCGTCTCGGAGCATGCGGACACGCCAGCGCCGCCGTCGCTGCTCCCACCCCCGCCACCGCCGCAGCCGGCGGCCAGCGTGAGGACGGCGCCCAGAAGGGCGACCAGCGTGCGTGCGCGGGGCGATGTGTCGGACATTTGGATCCAGCCTGGCGTGGCGGTCGGAGTATCGCCGCCGGACCCCCGGCCGGGCCAGTGGTACCCCGAACTTGCGTCGGCCGTATTCACATATCACGACGCCTGTTCGAGGAACAGTGGCATAACCCATTGAAAATAAAGGGATGTCGGTGACTGGCGTAGATCTTGCGCGATTTTGCGGCGGCGGTAGAAGAAATGACAATTCGAGTTCTCGGCCTGCTCATGCTGCTTCTCGCGCCGGCGGCAGGCGCCGATCTGGCCGGCCATGCCGAGCCGGCCCATTACCTTGCCATCGGGTCGGTCCTGGCCGGCCTCGGCCAATGGGTGCTCTGGGTCGTCAGGTCCGACTCGGGACGCGTGGCGGTCTAGAGGCCCGCCCCGCGCGGCGTCATCACGCTCAGCACGGCGACGAAATGGCAGGCGACGCCTGCGAGCACGAACAGGTGCCAGACCGCGTGGGAATAGCGCCGGTTCTTCCACAGGTAGAACGGCACGCCGGCGGTGTATGCGAGTCCGCCCGCGACCATCCATGTGATCTCGTGGCGCGTGAGCGCCTCCATGAGCGGCCGCGCGGCGACGACACCCACCCAGCCCATTCCCAGGTACAGGAACGTCGAAGTGAGGTGAAAGCGGAAGCCGAGCATTGTCTTTGCGAGGATGCCGGCGACCGCCAGGCCCCAGACCACGCCGAACAAGGACCAGCCCCAGGGGCCGCGCAGGACACCAAGTGCGAACGGCGTGTAGGTGCCGGCGATCAGCAGGTAGATCGCCGAGTGGTCCAGCATGCGGAGGCGGGTCTTGTACTGCGAAGACGACGCTGCGTGATAGAGCACCGACGTCGAGAAGAGCAGCAGTGAGCTGACGCCGAAGACGACGCCCGCAACCAGCCGCCAGGGATCCCCGCCGTGCGCCGCCACGCTGACGAGCCACGGAATCGCCACGAGGCTCGCGGCAATGCCGATCGCGTGCGTCAGCCAGTGAAGCGTTTCCTCGTGGCGGGAATAGTTGGCCTCGGCCATGGAGCAAGGGTAACCCTGGCAGTGCAGGGCGCGGAACACCGGCGCGATTGCGCCGCCCGGCGCGCCGGCCCTGGTGAACTACGCCTATGCGACTGCGAGCGCCTGCTCGAGGTCGGCAATCAGGTCGTCCACGTGCTCGATGCCGACCGACAGCCGGACCATGTCCTCGCTGACGCCGGACTTCTCGAGTTCCGCGGCATTCAATTGCCGGTGGGTCGTGCTCGCCGGGTGGCAGGCGAGCGACTTGGCGTCTCCGATGTTGACGAGACGCACGAAGAGCCCGAGCGCGTCCTGGAAACGTGCACCGGCCGCGCGGCCACCGTCGATGCCGAAGGTGAGGATCCCGGACGCGCGCCCTCCCATGTACTTCTCGGCGAGCCCGTGGCTCGGGTGGTCCGGCAGGCCGGCATAGTTCAACCACCGCACCTTCGGGTGCTTCTGCAGGTAGCGCGCCACGGCCAGCGCGTTGTCGCAGATCCGGTCCATGCGCAGTGCGAGAGTCTCGATGCCCTGCAGGATCAGGAAGCTGTTGAAGGGCGAAATCGCCGCGCCCATGTTCCGCAAAGGTACGACGCGCGCCCGGCCGATGAACGCCGCCGGCCCGAAGGCCTCGGTATAGACCACGCCGTGATAGGAGACGTCCGGTGTGTTGAGGCGCGGGAACTTGTCCGCATGCCGGGCCCAGGGGAACTTCCCGGAGTCCACGAGCGCACCGCCGAGGCTGGTGCCATGCCCGCCGAGGTACTTGGTGAGCGAGTGCACGACGATGTCCGCGCCGTGTTCGAACGGCCTGCAGAGGTACGGCGTCGGCACCGTGTTGTCCACGATGAGCGGGATGCCATGGCGATGCGCGATGTCCGCAAGCGCGCCGAAGTCGGTGACGTTGCCCGCCGGGTTGCCGACGGACTCACAGAAAATTGCACGCGTGTTGGCGTCGATCAGCGGCTCGAACGACGCGGGTTCGCGGTGATCCCCGAACCTCACCTGGATGCCGTACTGCGGCAGGGTGTGCGCGAACAGGTTGTAGGTGCCGCCGTAGAGCGCTGACGAGCTGATGATGTTCTGGCCGGCCTCGGTGATCGTGAGCAGCGCGTAGGTGACCGCCGCCTGGCCCGACGCGAGCCCCAGCGCGCCCACGCCGCCCTCCAGCGCCGCGACGCGCTGCTCGAGCACGTCGGTCGTCGGGTTCATGATGCGCGTGTAGATATTGCCCGCGACCTTGAGGTCGAACAGGTCGGCGCCATGCTGTGTATCGTCGAACGCGTAGGATGTGGTCTGGTAGATCGGCACCGCGGCCGCCTTGGTCGTGGGGTCCGGCGAGTAGCCGCCGTGGACGGCAATCGTTTCGAGCTTCATGCAGGGGTTACCGTTGAAAAGGAACCGGGGTCGGCACATCAAGGGTACGTGGTCCCGCCGGCCGAGGTCGATTTGACCTGTGTCATGGTGTCCGTGGGGACGGCGGTGCAACCTATGGCCGACAGCGCACTTCGAGCCCCGACAGTCCACAGTAAGCAGATGAATCTACTCAGGAATTCGATTGCCCTGGGGCTCGCGGCGGTGGTCCCGGCCGGCGTCTTCGCGCAGGCCGTGCCGCCGTCGGATGCAGCGGCCGATCTCGAGACGGTGACGGTCTATGCGCGCCGGCTGACACCGGTCACGCGGGTCGCGGCGGCGGTGACGGTCATTTCCGAGGATTCGATCGACGCCACGCTCGCGGCCGACGTCAAGGCGCTGGTGCGCTACGAGCCCGGTCTCACGGTGCGCAGCGACCCGTTCCGCTTCGGACTCGACACTTTCGCCGTTCGCGGGGTAGGCGGCAACCGCGTCGCCGTCGAGGTGGACGGCATTCCGGCGGCAGGTGGATTCGCGATCGGCAGCTTCTCCGACTCTGGGCGCAGTTTCGTCGACCTCGCGTTCGTCGAGCGCGTGGAGGTGCTGCGCGGGCCCGCGTCGTCACTTTATGGCAGCGACGCCATCGGCGGCGTCGTGGCGATGACGACCCTCGCCCCGCACAGCCTGCTCGGCGAAGGGCGTGGCGCGGTGCGCGCGGAGACGGGCGTCGACTCGGCGGACGACGGCTGGCATGCGGCGGTGATCGGCGCCTCGGTACTCGGGCCGGCGCAGGTCCTGCTCGGTTACGTCCGCCGTGAAGGCAGTGAGGCGGACACTGCTGCGAACGTCACGCCCGACCCGCGCGACTACGCAAGCGACAGTGTGCTTGGACGGCTGGTGTTCGCCACGGCGCCCGGAGGGCCGCTCACGTTCACCGCCGAGGGTGGGCGCGTCCGCCAGGATACGGCCGTGAACGCATTCCTCGGGCAACCCGGCCGGTTCGTGAACACGACCGAACTGCTCGGCGACGATACCGCGGAGCGTTTCCGCTTGAGTCTCGACCAGCGACTCGCGGGCCGCGCGTGGTTCGACGGGGCGGACTGGCGCCTCTACTGGCAGGGCACCGACACGCAGCAGGATACGTTCGAACTGCGCAAGGCCGTGGCGCCTCGCACGCCGCCGCTGCAGATCGAGCGCGACTTTCACCTCGAGGACCGCACCCTCGGGGTCGAATTCACGGCGGTGCGCGAGATGACCGGCGCGTCGCTGCAGCACGGCTTCGTGTACGGCGTAGAGGCGTCGCAGACGCGCATCGAAGAGCTGCGTGACGGGTTGCAGGTCAACCGGGACACCGGAGCGACGACGCCGACGATCCTCGGCGAGACGTTTCCCTTGCGGGATTTCCCACTGACGGACATCACCGAGATCGGCGTGTTCGTCCAGGACGAGATCCGTGCCGGTGAAAGCGCCTGGTCATGGGTACCCGCCTTGCGCGCGGATTACTACCGGCTCGACAGCGATGCCGACGAGATCTATCGCGAGGACAATCCCAGCGCGCCAGCGGTCGGACTCGACGAGTTCTCGATCGCGCCCAAGCTCGGGCTGACCTATTCGTTCAGCGGCACGCTCACAGGGTTCTTCCAGTACGCGCACGGCTTTCGCTCGCCGCCGCCCGAGGACGTCAATATCGGCCTCGACCTGCCGTTGCTGAACATCCGCGCCGTCCCGAATCCCGAACTGAGGCCCGAGCGGAGCAACGGCTATGAGCTGGGGCTGCGCTGGCACGGGGCTGCGCTGAACCTGACGGCCAGCGCGTACTACAACGACTACAGCGACTTCATCGAGTCGAAGGTCAATCTCGGCGCCGATCCGGAGTCCGGCGTGATCCTGTTCCAGTCGCAGAACATCGCCGAAGCGCGCATCTACGGTGCGGAGCTCGCGGCGACCGTGCGTCCGCCCGACGGCCTCCGGTGGCTCGATGGGTGGTCCGCGCGGCTGTCGGCGGCATGGTCGCGGGGCGATGACCTCGTACGGAACGTGCCGCTCAACTCGGTGGACCCGGCGAGCGCGGTGCTCGCGCTGCGTTACGACGCGCAGTCGGGGCGGTGGGGCGGCGAACTCGTGACGACGGCCGTGGACGCGAAGCGGGACGTGGACGACAGCCGGGTCGACCTATACGAGACCGACGGCTATGTGACGCTGGACCTGCTGGCGCACCTCGACCTCGGTCGCAGCTTTCGCGTCAATGCGGGCCTGTTCAACCTGACGGACGCGGACTACATCGAGTGGGCGGACGTGCGCGGCCGCACCACGGCGGATCCCTTGATCCCTTACTACACGCGACCGGGACGCAGTGCCTCGGTGACCCTGCACTGGCGATTCTGACGGGGTTGCCGGGCGCCGCTTGCGATTGACCGCGGCCTCGCGTCTACTTCGGACTCCTGCAACGGCTGCGCCAGGAGGTCCACCATGAAATCCAGGATTAATGCGCTCTGTGCGGGGCTGGCCATCGCCGCCCTGGCGCCCGCGTGCACGTCCCTCAAAGGCGACGCGCAGCCGGGAACGACTGTCCAGCTCGAAGCTCGCTCGGGGAGCAAGGTCAAGGGGACCCTGACACTTCGGGAGCAGCAGGATGGCGTCCTGATCAGCGGCGACATCAGCGGGCTCATGCCGAACAAGGCCCACGGTTTCCATGTGCACGAGAAAGGCGATTGTTCGGCGCCCGACGCGACGTCCGCCGGGCCGCATTTCAATCCGGCCGGAGCGCCGCACGGCAAGGCGTGGAGCGGTCCGCACCACGCAGGCGACATGCCCAATCTCGAGACCGACAACTGGGGCGTCGCGCACGTGAGCATCGTCGTCGCCGGTGCGACGCTCTCGCCCGGGCCGTCGTCCATCGCCGGGCGCGCGATCGTCGTCCACCGCGACCCTGATGATTATGCGACGCAGCCGGCCGGCAACGCCGGGCCGCGCATCGCCTGTGGCGTGATTCCGGGTACCGCGGCGACCAAGTAGTTCGTCAGTAGGGCGTGCCGTCGCGCCGGGTGTAGCGATCCGGCTGTCCCGGCGGGTTCCACAGCAGGTCCACGTCCGGATAGACGACGGAGTCGGCCGGATCGCGGTTGCTGACCTCCAGGTACACGGCCGGCACGCGGCCGGTGTTGACGAGTTGATGGCCGTCGCGAGAACCCGCGGGAAATCCTGCGCAGGTTCCGGCGGCCAGCGTCTGCTCTCCGGCATCTGTCCGCAAGACGAGTTCGCCCTCGAGCACGTAGATGAGTTCGTCCTCGTGCGAGTGCCAGTGGCGCATCGAGGATTCCTTGCCCGGCGCCAGGGTCGTCAGGTTCACGCCGATCCTGGTCAGCCCGAGTGCGTCTCCGAGTGCGCGCTTCTCGCGCGGCAGGACCCGTGAGCGATAGGGTTCCGGGTAGCCTGAATCCGTGTGGGGTGTCAGCGTGCGGGGGTCGAGGGACGGTCTGGTCAGTGGCATCGAAGTCTCCCGTAGTCACCTGCCGCGACGATACTCCCGGGACCGTCACACCGGCACATGAGAAAACGGCCCTGCCTCTCGCGAGACAGGGCCGGAAGCGTGCCCTCGCAGGGCTCACGCAGGGAGGATCGTCAGTACACGTCGCCCACGGTGTTGTGGACGTTGAACTTGCCGGTTGGTGTGATGATCCGCGGGTCATTGATGACCGACTTCAGCTTGAGGGTCTTGTCGTCGACCACGACGATCGCCGACTTCTGGTCCTTGCCGTTCCACACGGAGAACCAGACCTCGTCGCCCGCGGCGTTGTACTCGGGCTGCACGACTTTCTTCGGGCCCTCGCCGAGATTGGCCCACTCGGCGATCGGCAGCACCTGGTAACCCGCGTCGAGGTTGCCGATGTCGAACACCGCCACGCTCTGGGCGATCTTCGGATCCGGGTTCAGTGCCGTGTCCACGTAGAGGTGCTTCGACTTCGGGTGCGTCTTCACGAAGAGCGAACCACCGCCCTGGCCCTTCAGCACACGCACCACCTTCCAGGCATTCTCCTTGTGTTTCTCGGGGTCCGTCCCGATCGCAGTGACCTTTTCATTGCCGAGAGCACTCGTCACCCACACCGGCCCGTACTTCGGGTCGACGAAGTTCGCGCCGCGGCCCGGGTGCGGGATCTTGTCCACGTCCACCAGCGCCGTGAGTTTCTGCTCCTTCGAGTCGACGACCGCGATCTTGTTCGACTGGTTGGCCGCCGTCAGGAAGTAGCGCTTCGTGACGTCCCAGCCGCCGTCATGCAGGAAGCGCGCGGCGCCGATGGTGGTCGTCTTGAGGTTGTTGATGTCCTCGTAGTTGACCAGCAGGATCTGTCCCGTCTCCTTCACGTTGACGATGAACTCCGGGTGCTCGTGGGAGGCGACGATCGCGGCGACGCGCGGCTCCGGGTGGAACTCCTGGGTGTCAACGGTCATGCCTCGGGTCGAGACGACCTTGAGCGGCTCGAGCGTCGCGCCGTCCATGATCGTGTACTGCGGCGGCCAGTAGGCGCCGGCGATCGCGTACTTGTCCTCGTAGCCCTTGTACTTGGAGGTCTCTACCGAGCGCGCCTCGAGGCCGATCTTGATCTCGGCGACGCGGTCGGGCTTCGGCATGTAGAGGTCGATCAGGTCGATCTTGCCGTCGCGGCCGATCGTGTACACGTAGCGGCCCGAGTGCGACAGGCGCGAGATGTGCACCGCATAGCCGGTGCGGATGATGTTGATGATCTTCTTGGTGTCGCCGTCGATCAGCGCGACCTCGCCGGAGTCACGCAGCGTGACGGCGAAGATGTTGTCGATGTTGTAATCGTTCTGCTTCTTCGTCGGCCTCTCCGAGACCGGGACGATCACGTTCCAGGACGCCTTCATCTGAGGCAGGCCGAACTCCGGCGGCTGCGGCGGCTCGTGCTGGACGAAGCGGGCCATGATGTCCACTTCCTCCTGAGTGAGCTCGCCCGACTTGCCCCAGCTCGGCATGCCGGCCGGCGAACCCTGGTTGATGAACACCTTGAGGTACTCGGTGCCCTTCTTCTGGGTGATGTCGGGCGTGAGCGGCTTGCCCGTGGCGCCCTTGCGCAGCACGCCGTGGCAGCCCGCGCAGCGCTGGAAGTAGATCGTCTGCGCGTGCTCGAACTCAGGCATGGTCATGTTGGGCGCGCCCGGGGTTATGCGAACTTGCGCGCCTTCCGCGCCGGCCGGTGAGGGCGCGCCCTGGTACTTGAGCTCGGAGGTCGTCGTCGGATGCTGGGTCGGCGAGGAGGCCGTCTTCGGTTCCTTGGCTACCTGCGCCCGCACGGCGGCCACCTGGGCGGTCGAGACTGCGCCGCCCTGGTTGCCCCAGGAATTCATGGCAAAGGTGAGCGCGTCGGCAATCTCTTTGTCCGACAGCTGCGTCATGGCCGGCATCACGGAGTTGAACTTGACGCCGTTGACGACGACTTCGCCCTCGAGGCCGCGCACCACGACGCCCACGGCGCGGTCCTTGTCGCCGAGCAGGTAGTCGGAGCCGGCCAGCGGGGGGAATGCGCCGGGCAAGCCTTTGCCGTCGGCCTGGTGGCAGGCCATGCACACGGTCTGGAAGACCTTTTCGCCTTCCTTCACCTGCGCGGCGACTCCTGCGGCCCCGGCAACTTCGGCCTGATGGACCTGCTGCGCCCACGCCGTCGTGGCAAAGGCCAGCGAACCCGCGACGGCCAGCGACATCGCTGCGCGCGTGCGGAAACTCAACTTGGACATCATGGATTGCTCCCGTGGTCTGGAAAGTCCGGGTGGGCCCACGCATGCGCCCACCGACACTGGAGGGAACACTAGGCGCGAACCGTGACTCGCGCCTTGATCTCGGTCAACCGTAGAACTACGGATCCGACTATCGCGGGGTATCTAGCACGGCCAGCAGCCGCTTGCGGTCGGGGACCTGCAGGACGCGGCCCTGGACCACGATGGAGCCCTCGTCGGACAGGTGACGCAGGATCCGTGAAAGCGTTTCGGGCTTCATGGACAGCCGCGACGCCAGTTCCTGACGCGATTCCTGCAACGTGATCTCGGTGGCGCCGGTTTCGTCGGGCGGCAGACGGCTCTCGAGGTGCCGCACGAGGCGGTGTGTTGCACTCTCGAGCGTGAGGTACTCGATCTCGCGGATGCGCATGTGCAGGCGTTGGCTCACGTGGCCCAGCATGCGCAGGCAGGTTTCCGGGCTCTCCTTCAGGATGGCCAGGTACTCGCGGCTCGAGAACCTTGCCACCCGCGACTTCATGGCCGCCACGGCCGAAACCGGGTACCCCGGGCTCTCCATGAACATCACGGCCTCGGCAAAGCTGTTTCCCGGACCCAGGATGTCGACGATCTTCTCCTCGCCGGCCTTGGAGTAGAGGACGAGGTTGACTTGCCCGTCCAGCACGATGAAGAAATGCTGCGCAGGCTGGCCGCGGTCGAACAGCAGCTGTCCGGATTCACATTCGTCGACGTGGCTGGAGGCCAGGAGGCGCTGCATCTGCGTCGGGGACAAGCCGGCGAAGAGGTGGTGGCCCCGGATCGCCGCGAGGCTGGTGACTTGATCGAGCATGCTCTGCACCGTAGCAGGCTCGACCGCCACGTGGAATACCGGCGATCAGCCCGCCAGGATCCCGAGCGGGTGGTGGGCCCGCGCGACGGTCACGAGGAAGGCGATCGTCACCAGCGCTGCGGCAAATGCGTATACCCGGATTCGCTTCGTCCTGCCTCGCTTGATTGCGATGCTCCCCAGCACGATGTAAACGACGAGGAGCACGACTTTCGTCGTGAGCCAGTCCTGCACGAACGGATACTGGTGCACGATCGTGGTGAGCATGAGCGCCGTCGTCAGGAGAACCGTGTCGACCACGTGCGGCAGGAATCGCAGCACGCGTCCCTGCAGCCACGGCGACCCGACCATCATCAGCGCGCCGCGGAACACGAACAGCGCGATGGTCACGATCGCGCACCCGATGTGCACGTGACGGAGGGTGAGGTAGTACTCCGTCATCCGGGCCGGCCATCGATGCGCGGCGCCAGGTAGATGCCGCCCACGCGCGAAGTCCAGGTGACGAAGGCCAGGAGCCAGAGCGTCATGCTGCCGAGCAGCAGGTATTGGACCGCAACCGGCGCAGTCACGATCTCGCTCAGCACGCGCGATGCGGCGGCCAGCTGCACGCCGGCAAAGCAGGCGAGCGTGGCGTTATCCATGCCCAGGGGGCGGCCCGAGTGCCCCATCGTCACGCGCGTAACCATGGCGACCAGCATGCCGCTGAAGAACCCCATTCCAAGCGCATGGATCGGCGCCCGGCCGAGCGCCCACCCGCCGGTCATGGCGAAACTGGCATCCCGCGCGGTCTGCAGCGCCATCGCGACCGGCAGCCACGCGAAACCGGCGTAGAGCGTCCACAACAGCGGGTTACCGCGCGCCTTCAGGGATGTCCAGCGCACCGCACATGCAGCCGTAAGCAGGAAGAGCGCGGCATCGACGGGCACCAGCAGGGTGAGTGCTCCCGCGGTCCCGAGAAGCAGGCGCGCGTACGCCAGGGTCACGACCGCGATCAGCACCCACAATGGTCGCCAAGCAACGTACCCCGGCAAGGGTCCCTGCGAGAAAAATGGCACCATGCGGTGGCAGACGGCGAAGAAGACCGGCAGCAGGAAGCCCCACAAGGCGGCGCGGACCGCGAAGTGCAAGGCGAAGTCATTCGTGTCCCAGAGGCCGAAGCCGAATCCGGCCATCGACACCAGGCCCACGCAGAGCGCAGTGGCCGTGACCACTGCGTGGGACATTAGCTGCTGTGCGTCGACCAGCACGCGCAGCAGCGCAACGAGCCCGACGAGGAGTCCGAGGCCGCCCAACACACATGCGACGAGTTGCAGGGGCAAGCCGACATGGGCTCCCGCAATCCAGCTGATCGTCGCGGACGCCAGCAGCGCCGCGGTCGCAGCGTATGCGCCCCGCGGTACCAGCGGCCCATTCATCCAGCGCGGGAAGGTGGTGAAAAGAAAGCCAAGAATGAATGCGGGGAAGACCGTGAACAACATCAGGAAGCTGTGCGACCAGATCGGCGCGACGCGCAGGTCGAGCGCGAAGAGCGGTGTTCCCGTGTATCGCGCGAACAGGTGCAACCCCCACCACACGCTCGAGAGCAGCAGATTCACCATGCCGCAGAAGAACATCGTGCGGTGGGGTGCGGCTGTCAGGGTGGCGAGCAGCCCGGGCTCTGCAGATGGTTCGTTCATGTGTCTCCCATTGTATCCATGCGAAAAGCAACGGGCGCCCGGAGGCGCCCGTTGCAGTCACCGGGTCTGGTCAGCGACCCGTGGACTTGACGGGTGCCGCGTCCGGTGGAAGCACCGCCTCCAGCTTCTTGCCGCGGCCGAGCCACAGCTTGGCCACGAACAGCGCGAGCAGCAACACGCCGACGCTGAAGACGATGTCGCCCGGCATGCGCAGCCAGACGAGCAGCTGCATCAGCGGCTGCTGCAGGAACTGCGCGGAACGCGCGTACCAGAACCCCTCGGAGACCGCCGCGTGGACCTGGATCAGTCCGTACGGCAGCAGCGAGAAGAGGGCCATGGCCGCGAGCCCGATGTTGAGCGTCCAGAATGCGCCCTTGAGCAACCGCTCGTCCCACTGGGCCACGTTGCCGAGGCCGCGCAGGCAGAACAGCATCAGGCCGATGCCCAGCATCCCGTACACGCCGAAGAGCGCCGTATGCCCGTGCAGCGGCGTCGTGTTGAGACCCTGCATGTAATACAGCGCAAGCGGCGGGTTGATGAGGAAACCGAACAGGCCGGCGCCGACCAGGTTCCAGAACGCCACGGCGACGAAGAACATGATCGGCCAGCGATAGGCCGCAACCCAGGGCTTCGCGTGGCCGTGCTGGTAGTTCTCGTAGGCCTCGAAGCCGACGAGCACGAGGGGCACGACCTCGAGTGCCGAGAACACGGAGCCGATCGCCAGCACCGCCGTCGGCGTGCCGGTCCAGTAGAGGTGATGGAACGTGCCGAGCACACCACCCGTCAGGAACACGACCGTGGCGAACAGCACGGCGCCGGTCGCCACCTTCGCGCGCACCAGTCCGAGCTTCGTGAACAGGAAGGCGATGACCGCGGTCGCGAACACCTCGAAGAAGCCCTCCACCCACAGGTGCACCACCCACCAGCGCCAGTACTCGACCATCGCGAGGTGCGTATTGCGGCCCCACATCAGGCCGGCTCCGTAGAAGAGGCCGATCGCCACCGTGGAGAGGAACACCAGCATCGTGATCGAGCGGCTGTCGTCACGCGCCTTGAGGGCTGGCCACAGCGCGCGGCCTACGAGCAGCAGCCAGAGCATCAGGCCAATGAACAGGAAGGCCTGCCAGAAGCGGCCCATGTCGACGAACTCCCAGCCCTGGTGGCCGAACCAGAAGTTGGCCTCGAGCCCGATCTTCTGCATCACCGCGAACCATTGCCCGCCGAGCCCGCCGACCACGATGACGAGCAGGCACACGAACAGGAAGTTCACGCCGAGCCGCTGGAACTTCGGCTCGTGGCCCGAGATCGCCGGCGCGATGTAGAGGCCGGTGGCGAGCCACGCCGTCGCGATCCAAAGCACCGCGAGCTGCAGGTGCCAGGAGCGCGTGACGGAGTAGGGCAGCCAGTTGGCGAGTTCGATGCCGTAGAAGCCCTGGCCTTCGACTGCGTAGTGAGCGGTGACGCCGCCGAGCACGATCTGCACCACGATCAGCGCGGTGACGACCCAGAAGTACTTCGCCGTCGCCTTCATCGATGGCGTGGGCTTCAGGCTGCGCAGCGGATCCGAATCCGGCACCTGTGGCGCGGGTTCCTTGCCATGCGTTGCGACGTAGTACCAGGTGAGGGCACCGACGCCACCGAGCAGGCCGAGAATGCTGATGAACGTCCACATGTACGTCGCGGTCGTCGGTGTATTTCCGACCAGCGGCTCGGACGGCCAGTTGCTCGTGTAGCTGATCACGTCGCCGGGTCGATTCGTGACCGTCGACCACGCGGTCCAGAAGAAGAATGCCGTCAGTTGCTGCCGCCGTTCGGCATCCGGAATCGGGTTGTCCTGGATCGCGTACTGCGAACGCAGGGTGTCGAGGCTCACGTCGTCGCCGAACAGTCGCCGGTAGTGATCGGCCGTGGCGGCGATCGCGGCGGCGCGATCCTCCGAGACGGTCACCACACCCGTGTCCCGGTTGTACGTGTTGGTGCGCATCTCCGGCACGAGCCTGGACCGCAGCGCGGCCTGCTGCGCGGCATCGAGGTCGCCGTAGAGCCGGCCGGTCTCGCGCTGCGCCCAGCGGTCCAGTACCGCGACGGACTCGCGATGGAGCCAATCGGCCGACCAGTCCGGCGCGACGTAGCTGCCGTGGCCCCACACGGAGCCGAGCTGATGGCCGCCGATCGTCTGCCAGACCTGCCGGCCCGTCTCGATGTCAGCGCGGGAGTAGAGCGTCTGCCCGGTCGTGGTCTTCACCGCGGTCGGCATCGGGGGCGCGGCGAGGTAGATCTCGCGGCCCATGTACAGGAGGATGCCGAACGACACCACCAGCAGTGCCGCCAGCACCTTCCACAACCTGCTCGTATTCGTCATGAGATCGCTCCGGTAAAACCCGCGCGCGGTCGCGGTAGGAGCGAATGGTGCGGCGCAGCGAAGCGGGGCGCCTTGATGAAAATCAAGCGCGGTGCGCGTGAAGAAAGGGGATAGGGGTTAGGGGATAGGGGGTAGTGAGGAAAGAAAATTCATGCAGCAGTGGTGTACCCGGCGACGCATGAGGATCGCTTCTACACTACCCCCTATCCCCTTTCTTCAGATCGCTTTCGAGAACCGCTGCTGGGACGCCTGCGCGGCTGGGAGGTACGCATCGAACGCCATGCCGAGATGACGCAGCAGCAGGTGGCCGGCGGGCAGGACGCGCAGGCCCGGGGCGGCAAATTCCGCGAGGCCGTCGGCGACCATCGGCTCGAGCGCCTTGAGTTCACTCGAGAAGTAGCTGCGGAAATCGATGCCGAAGCGCTCGGCCGTCGCATCGAAATCGAGGATGCCGTAGCACATGATCTGCTGGATCACGTCGCGGCGGATGATGTCGTCGCGCGTCAGGGTGAGCCCGCGATGCACCGCCAGTTCGCCGCGATCGAGCGCGCCGTAGTATTCCGGCAGGGTTTTCAGGTTCTGCGCGAAATTGTCGCCGACCTTGCCGATCGAACTCACGCCAAGGCCGACGAGGTCGCAGTAGCCACGCGTCGAATAACCCTGGAAATTGCGGTGCAGCGTGCCGTTCTCCTGCGCGATCACGAGTTCGTCCTGCGGCAGGGCGAAGTGGTCCATGCCGATGTAGACGTAGCCTGCGTCCGAGAGCTTCTCGATCGTGAGGCCGAGCAGCGCGAGGCGCGTCTCGGGCGCCGGCAGGTCGGCGGCGTTCAGCTGGCGCTGTGCCTTGAACATCTGCGGCAGGTGCGCGTAGGCGTAGACGGCGAAGCGGTCCGGCCGGGCGGAGAGGACGGTGTCGAGCGTCTTGGCAAATCCCTCGAGGTTCTGCTTCGGAAGGCCGTAGATCAGGTCCACACTCACCGAGCCGAAGCCGAATTCGCGCGCCTCACGGATCAACCGCAGCGTGTCGGGCACGGACTGGATGCGGTTCACCGCCTCCTGGACCAGCGGATCGAAGTCCTGGATACCCAGGCTGCAGCGATTGAAGCCGACGTTGGCCAGGTCGCGCAGCGTGTCCCGCGTGATGGTGCGCGGGTCGAGTTCGATCGAGTACTCGCGGGTCGGGTCGCGCGAGAGCTTGAAGTGGCTGCCGAGCTTCTCGATCAACCGGTCGATCTCGAGCGAGGTGAGGAACGTGGGCGTGCCGCCGCCGAAGTGCAGCTGCTCCACCTCGCGGTCGCGGTCGTACAGCTGGCCTTGCAGCTCGATCTCCCGGTGCAGGCGATAGAGGTACGCTTCGGCCTTCTCGTGGTTGCGCGTGATGACCTTCGTGCAGCCGCAGTAGAAACAGGGGCTCGAACAGAACGGGATGTGCACGTACAGCGACAGGGGCCGCGGGATCGGGTCCTGGTTACTGGCGATCGCCGCCGCCCGGTATTCGTTCAGGCCGAAACGGTCGGTGAACTGTACCGCCGTCGGGTACGACGTGTAGCGCGGCCCCGAGCGGTCGTAGCGTCGAATGAGGTCAGCGTCGAACCTGATCTGGTGTGAGTGCATCTTCATCCCTGGGAGCGCGAGCACGCCGAGCCTGCGCCGGGCCGCTCCCCCTTGCCTTGACGTGCGTCAAGCATGGGAATTCCGCCCGCCCGGGCAAGAAGTACATGCCGAAGGATAGTAGCGGTTGGGGCCGGGGGATAGGGGGTAGTGGAAGAGCCGGAGCGCCGTGCCGGGGCTGAAGCGACCAATCCGTTAGAATGTGCGTTCTGGCCTGCCGACATTTCGGAGAGTCACGTTGACATCCACTGAATCCCCCGCCACACCGGTCGCGGGCGAGCCGATCGCCGCCGATGCCGTCATCATCGGCGCAGGACCCGCCGGCCTCTTCCAGGTCTTTGAACTGGGACTACTCGGCATCAAGTCGCGCATCGTCGATACGCTCAGACACCCCGGGGGACAGTGCGCCGAGCTGTATCCGGACAAACCGATCTACGACATCCCGGCCTTGCCGATCTGCGGCGCACAGGAACTCGTCGATCGCCTCATGCAGCAGATCAAGCCCTTCGAACCGCAATTCCACCTCGGTGAGGAGGTCGTGGCGCTGCAGAAGCGCGACGACGGCGCTTTCTTCCTCGAAACCTCGGCTGGCACGCGATTCGTCGCGAAATCGGTCGTCATTGCGGCGGGACTGGGGTCTTTCCAGCCGCGGCGGCTCGGGGTCGAAGGCGCGGAGGCATTCGAGGACCGGCAGATCCATTACCGCGTGCGCAACGCGTCGACCTTCCACGGCCAGCGGCTGGTGATCTTCGGCGGCGGCGACTCCGCGCTCGACTGGGTGATCGACCTGACCGGCAAGGCGAGGAGCATCGTCCACGTGCACCGGCGTCCGGAATTCCGTGCCGCGCCCGCGTCGGTGGCTCGCATGCAGGAGCTCGCGGCCGAGGGCAGGATGGCCTATGCGGAGGGCACGGCGGCGGCGCTCCGCACGTCGGACGGCCGGCTCACGGGCGTCACGATCAGGCGCACGGACGGCACGATGGCGGAATTCGAGGCCGACCACGTGCTGGCGTTCTTCGGCCTGCATCCCAAGCTCGGGCCGATCGCCGAGTGGGGCTTCGAACTGGACAAGAAGGCGATCAGGGTCGATACGGCGAAGTTCCAGACCAGCGTGCCCGGCATCTTTGCCATCGGCGACATCAACACCTACCCGGGTAAGAAGAAGCTGATCCTGAGCGGCTTCCACGAGGCGGCGCTGGCGGCATTCGCGATCGCCGAGCACCTGAATCCGGCCAAGAAGGTCCATCTGCAGTACACGACGACGAGCCCGATCATGCAGAAGCGGCTCGGCGTGAACGGTTGATCCTGCGGCGCGACACGGACGGCCACCGATGAAGAAGGTGCTCGCGGATCTCGTGCGTTTGCTGCAGCTCGAGCGGCTGGAAGTGAACCTGTTCCGCGGCGAGAGCCGCGACATCGGCAGTCCGCAGGTGTTCGGCGGGCAGGTGCTAGGTCAGGCGCTGATGGCTGCGAGCAGCACCGTCGAAGGCCGGCCGGTGCACTCGCTGCACGCGTATTTCCTGCGCCGCGGCGACTTCAATGCCCCGATCGTCTACGAGGTGGATCGCAGCCGCGACGGCGCGAGCTTTTCGAACCGGCGCGTGTTGGCGATCCAGCACGGCCAGCAGATCTTCCACATGTCCGCGTCGTTCCAGATCGAGGAGGAGGGGCCGGATCACCAGGCGCCGGCGCCGGCGGTGACCCCGCCGGAGCAATTGCCGGATCTCGCTGCGCAGATGCGGCAGCATCTGCACGAGCTGCCCGCGGAGAGGCGGCGCTTCTGGTCGCTCGATCGGCCGTTCGAGATCCGTTCCGTCGAGTCGATCAGGTCGGGCGAGCCGCACCCCGGTGTGCGCCACATCTGGTTTCGCCTGATCGACGAGGCGCCGGCCGACGCGACGATGCAGCGTTGTCTGCTCGCCTACATGTCGGACTACCACCTGCTCGAGACCGCGACACTTCCCCACGGGTTGTCACACCAGGCCGGCGACGTAACCCTCGCCAGCATCGATCATGGGATGTGGTTCCACCGGCCGATGAGGTTGTCCGAATGGCACCTGTACGCGCTCGTGAGCCCGAGCAGTTCCGGTTCCCGCGGCCTCGCATTCGGCCGGATTTTCGACCGGCGTGGGCGGCTGGTCGCGAGCACGGCCCAGGAAGGATTGATGCGGGCCAGGGACGCTACTTAAGACCGAGCTCGAACCTCACTTTGCGGTCCTGGACACTGACCTTGCCCGCGCGGGTGAGGAACACCCGGGTTGGCTCGAGCTCGGTGCCCGTCAGCAGCGCCCTCTGGATGGCCTCACCCCGTTCCTGGGCCAGCGCCTCCAGTGCCACGTCCGACACGACGATCCGCCCGCGAGCCTCCTTCGCAAGGAAATCGATTTCCGCGGCCTGGCGCATGGCCTTCGCGTCCGCCCGTGTCGTGCCCTCGGGTGGCGCCGGCGGCTCGGGAACCTTGGGTACCTTGCCGCCTTGCTGCACCAGCAGGGCCTCGAGCACCTCGATCTTCTTCCCGGGCTCGAGCGTGTCGAACGCGGGCAGGGGCGTCTCGTCCTTGCCCTTCTTGCGCAGCACGGCGCTCATCGCGTTGCCCAGTGCTTGCTCATAGGCCGTCTCGGCGAGTGCAGGCCGGTCGAGCTCGGCCACTGCGCCCAGCGGCACCTCGAGCTTGAGGTCGGGCTTCTCGACGAGGCTCTTCGACAGGTCGGCGAGTCTTTCCGCCGTCGCGGCCGACAGGGCCGCATCGCCAGGTGCGAAATCGACGAACTGTGCTTCCTCGGCCCCGGCGAACAGCGATCCCAGCAGCGCAAAGGGCGCCGTGACGGCCTTGACGATGATGTTCTTGATGATCTTCCAGACGATCGGCCCAATCCGGAACGTCGGGTCGTCGAGCGTGCCCTGCACCGGGATGTCCAGATCGATGACCCCATGGCGGTCCCGAAGCAGGACGGTCGCGAATTTGACCGGCAGCGTGGCCTCGCCTTTCGTGTCGGTCGCCTCGCCCCATTCGAGCTGGTCGATGCGAATCTTGTGGGCAGCGTCGAGGTTGCGGTCATTGATCCTGTAATGCAGCGTGGTCGTGAGCTTGCCCTTGGCAATGTTGTAGCCGGCGAACCGGCCCGAGTAGGGATTGAACACGGGCAGGGAGATGTTCTCGAACACCAGAGCGATGTCGGCGTAGTGGTCGAAGGCAAACGGCTCAAGTTCACCCGCAATGGAGACGGGCGAGAACTCCCCGACGTTGCCCTTCAGGTCCACCTTCGCGCGCGAATCGGAGGCCGACGACACGCCGCGGATGGTTCCGCGCAGGTTCCGCACCTCGGCCGAGAAGTTCGGCTGGACGAAGTCGTCGGAGAAGTTCATCACTCCGCTGTCGATGCGTACCTCGCGGACGCGGACAGGGAAGGTGTCGGGTTCCGGTGCGGGGCGCGGTCGCGCCGCGGCCCTGGCTGCGCCCTCCTTGCGCGCCTTGGCGGCGGCCTCCTCCTGTGCCTCGAGTTCCTTTTCCCGCCGCTTCTTCTCGGCGGGCGTCATGGCCGCCTCCGCGGCTGCAGCCGCGCGACGGGCGTCGAGCGCCGCGGCCGTGCCTTTCGGATCGAGCACCGCCGCAATGTTCACGATCTGGTCCTTGCTAATGATCACGCGCGCGTAGGGCGCGTTGGCCAGCACCCGGTCGATGCTCAGCGCATCCGGACCCAGGTCGAAGCGCAGTTTCTGGAGCTCGAGCCGTCGGAAGTTGACGAAGTCCTGCTTCAGCGTGTTGTCCACGGACTTGAAGCCGTCGATGGCCACGTCACCGGTGAAACTCAGATCCGGTCCCGGCCGCTCGGTCGGTTCGAGGCGCGCCTTGCCCTTCATGCCGAGCGTCCCGCCCGTGATCGTCAGGTCGGCGACCGGCAGCACGTAAGGCTGCAGGATGTCCATGTGCGCCTTCTCGAGCGACACGTCGAGGTTGGCCGCGAGCGGGTCCGGAGTGATCGTGCCGTCGACACCGAGCAGTGCGTGGCCGTTGATCGTCGCGCTGAGTGTCATCGGCAAGGGTTTCGCGAGATCCAGGCTCGCATCCCGCAACGTCAGATTCAGCGGGGCAACGGCGAACTTCGTCGCCGGCTCGGCCGAACGGTCCTCGAAATCGATCGAGGCACCGGTCAGCTCGATGCTCGAGATGCCGAGGGTCAGCGCACTGGCGGCCGTACTTTCACTCGTAACTGAGGGCTCTGTGGCGGGGGGGGTGGCTGTCGCGGGCACGCTGCCATCGTTCGTCGGCGCAGCAGGCGAGGGGGCAAACAACTGCTCGATGTTGATCGACCCGTCAGACGACATCCACGCCTGTACCTTGAGGCCCGCCACCACGATCTTCGAAATCGTGACGGCTTGCGCCGGGAGCGCGACCGACGTACCCGACATCATGACGCTGGGCATCTCGATCCAGTCCGAATCGCTGCCGCGTGCACGCAGCTTCATCCCGGTAGCCTCGACCTGCGGAAGCTGCAGGTTGAGGTTGAACTCCTCGGCGAACGACATCTTGTACGTTCCCGTAATCTGCACGAGCCCCGAACTCACGACGAACGGCAATGCCTCGCCGAGCACGTCAGCCACACCCGGCGCGCTTACGTTCCCGAGCCTGAACTCGCCCTGCGAGGCGATCTCGGGCTCGAGCGCGACGCTGCCTTTCCAGTCGATGGACTCGTCGTCCTCTGTTTGCGCCGCGAAGCTGAAATTCCCGCCTTCGCTGGTCGTGCGGAAGTCCTTGAGCGTGAACGTCGCGCCCTTGCCCTTGCGCTCGAAGGGAACCTCGCGCGACTGGTCGACGTAATCGATCGCGCCGTTTGCGACCGTCAATGACTGCAGCCAGAGCGCGGGCAGGCCGGTGTCCTCTTCCTCGGGCTCTTCCGGGAGGGCGAGGTCGGCGAGGTTGATTCTGCCGTCGGGCCTCACTACGGCCCGCACGCGCGGTCCCTCAAGGGTCAGGTCCTTGATGATGTAGGTGCGTTGCCAGAGGGAGGCGAGTTCGAAGTCGACGAGGAATCGCGAGAACCCGAGCATCGCGCTGCCGTCGGCGTCGGGGAGGGCGAGGTCGTGGATTTCGAGCTGCAGATTGAACGGGTGGACTCGAATTTCGCCCACCTGCAGTTCGCGCCCGTATTCCTCGTGCACGAACTTGATCGCCTGCGAGCGCACGATCCCCGGTGCGACCTTGAATCCGAGCAGTGCGTACAAGCCGAGCACGCCGGCGACGATTGCGCCGGCCCAGACGGCCCTGGACTTGAGTATCGGTGGCAAGGGCGCGGCAGCCTAATTGTTGTCGGTGAGCACGAGATGATTCGAAATCGGACCCCACCGCCCCGAGGCGGACTCTAGCGGGACTTGGACGGCTGAGACAAGGACTTCCTTTCGGCTCAGGCTTGCAGCAGCGTCCAGGGGTACCCGTCAGGCGCCACGAAGGAGAATGCGCGCGTGCCGAACTCGTCGGGCAGCACGTCGGTGATGGCCGTGGCTCCGCTCGTCTGCACGCGCTTCCACATGCCTTCGACGTCGTTCACGCGCCAGGTGTAGAGGGAGCACCCGAGGCAACCCGGCCGTGACCGGTCGAGCTTGTCTGCGAGGCGGCTCGACTTCGCAAAGCGGACCACCTTCAGCTTGCCGGAGCGGCGCTCCTCGAGCGAGTGCCCGGACCGCGCGTCGTCGAAGTCGACCAACCAGTGCGTCTCGCCGTCCTCGAGACCGAAGATCTGCCGCGAGCCCGTCGCCTGGGTATAGGGACGCTCGGCATCGAACCAGCGCTTCAGTCCCAGCATCTCGTCGTAGAACCGCAGCACCTGGTGATCGTCGCTGGCGATCATCATGCCGGCGTGCGTGTGCTGACTCGTCTGGAACAGGCTGTGGGGGTCGATGCACCCGTACAACGGGCTCTCGTAGCCAAAGCGCTCGAAAAAGACCTGCCGGTACAGCGGCTGGATCACGACCATTTCGCGCACGCCGACGATCGGGTCGGCGAACGGCCGCGGCGCCTGGTCCCCGGTGACCTCGCCGATCACGGCGAGGATCGGCTCGATGACGCCGATTGGCTCGCCGCGTTCATGCGCACGGGCTGCGTGGTTCGCGATATTGAGCACGCTGGCCGTCAGTCGCACGCCCCACCGGCTGCCGATGCATCGCAGGTTGGCATCGAGGCCAAGGCCTGCGTTGATCGGTCGCTCCCATTGCATCAGCCGGACCAGTCCGTGGTCGGCGCCCTGGTGCTGGAGGCGCAGCGAGCGCAGCGCCGAATCGACGCCATAGAGGGCGCGCGCGGACGACGCATCCAAGGTGCCGAAGCGGCCGGCACGGCACCCGAAGGCCTCGTAGTACGCCAATGCCTCGGCGATGTCCGGCACGCCTACGCAGATCTCGTGCAGGCCGCCGACACAGGCGGGGCGCACGGCCGATGTTCCCGGGGTCATCACGGTCATGTCGGCAATACCTTGCCCGGGTTCATGATGCCTCGTGGATCGAGCGCGCGCTTGATCGCGAGCATGACCTCGAGATCCACATGACCCTTGAATCGCGCGAGGTCCTCGCGTTTCAGCCGCCCGATGCCGTGCTCGGCGCTGATGCTACCGCCGAAGCGTTTGACCAGAGAGTACACCGCGGATTGGATCGCGTGCTCTTGCGCAATGAACGCAGCGCGGTCGCCGCCGCGCGGCTCGCTCACGTTGAAGTGCAGGTTGCCGTCGCCGACGTGACCGTAAGTCACCATCCGTCCCGTCGGCACGATGGCCAGCACCGCTTGCGTCGCGTGCGCCATGAACGCAGGCAGGGCGGCGACCGGCACGGACACATCGTGCTTGATGCTGGCCCCTTCGGCCCGTTGTGCTTCGGGGACGGACTCGCGCAGCTTCCACAGGGCGTTGCGCTGCGCCAGCGATTCGGCCAGCACTGCATCCAGCGCCAGGCCGTCCGTCATGGCTTGCTCGAGCGCGCTCTCGAGGATTGTGCGCAGGGTCGCATCCTCGCGAGCCGTGGATACCTCGCAGAGCACATACCACTCGAACGGGCGGTCCAGAGGATCCGTCACTCCCGGGATGTGGTGCGTCGTGAGTTCGATGGCAATACGCGGCAGGAGTTCGAAGCTCGTCACGTTGTCGCCGGTGGCGGCGCGCAGGCGCGACAGGAACTGCACGGCCGCCGCGGCATTCGACACCGCGACGAAGGCGGTCTCCACGGTGCGCGGCCGCGGGAACAGCTTCAGGCTCGCGGCCGTGATGACGCCCAGCGTGCCCTCGGCACCCACGAACAGGTGCCGCAGGTCGTAACCCGTGTTGTCCTTGCGCAGACTCGTCAGGCCGGCGATGACCCGCCCGTCGGCGAGCACCACTTCGAGGCCGAGCACCAGGTCGCGGGTGACGCCGTAACGCAAAGCGTTCAGCCCGCCCGCGTTGGTCGACAGGTTGCCCCCGATCTGGCAGCTGCCCTCAGATCCGAGCGACAAGGGGAAGAAGCGGTCCGCTGCCTCGGCGGCGGCCTGGACCTCGGCGAGGAGGCAGCCGGCCTCGACGGTGAGCGCGAAGTTGTCCGCATCCAGTTCCCGTATGCGATTCATGCGCCGAAGCGAGAGGACGATCTCGTCTCCCTGTTCGTGCGGCGTGGCGCCACCGCAGTAGCTAGTGTTGCCGCCGTGCGGAACGACGCCGACGCCGAGCTCGTTGCAGATGGTGAGTACCACCGCCACCTCGGCGGTGGAGGCCGGGCAGACGACCAGGGGAGTGGCGCCTCGATAGAGCGCGCGGAAGTCGACGAGGTAGGGCTCGATCTGGTCCGGCGCCTCGAGGCAGGCCGACGCTCCGATCGCGCGGCGGATGCGTTCGACGGCGTCGGTGACGTTCGCGGGGGCTGCTGGCGGCATCGGCACCTTATACCGCGGATTTGTCGCTTGCGAAGCGGGTCAGGCGTTGCGGGGCGCCACGAGCTTCGCGAGCAGGACCGCGGCGCCGACGGCCAGCAGGAGCACGACGATCGAGGCCAGGGCATTGGTCAGCAGGTTGGGAGCGAGCAGGAGCATCAGGCCGAAACCCAGCATCATGAAGCCCGACACCAGTTTCAGGATGCGGCCCTCGGATTCCGTGAGCTTGCGGGCGCCCATGGTCCTGACGAAGACGATGACGATGGCCAGCAGGGGAATCACGTAGATCAGGTTGTAGGCGGCGAGCCACGCGTAGTACTGCCAGGTTTCCAGCTGCGCCAGCGTGAGCGTGCGCGTGTACACCATCGGGAATCCAGCCGTGCACAGCAACTCGTAGGAATTGGCCACGATCGCGAGCAGGATGGTGCTGGCGAGCATCGGCCCCAGGTTTCCGGCGGCCACGATTGCGCGCATGCGCTTGAAGAGCCCGGGCTTCGCCGATTCGGGGATGGAGAGACTCGGGCCTTCCTTGAACCAGAAGTAGTCCTTGATGTTGAGCACGGCGACGAACAGTGCCAGCAGCCCCGCGATGGTCGTGATGACGCGCAGCTCGCCGGCGATCAGGAACACGTTGAGCCACGCCGCCATGAACACGAAGTAGACGATGCCGGAGAACAGCACGAACGTGCCGCCCACGACGAGCATCCGGGCGCGGCTCCTGGCGTGCACCAGCAGGCTCAACAGGAACAGGAGCACGAAGAACGCGCAGGGGTTGAATGCGTCCATGCCGGCCAGCACCAGCGTCAGGACGGGCAGGGAGAATGCCTTGGTGTCCACCGTGCCGACGATGGGCAGATGGACGGCCGTACTGGCTTCATCGCCCGCCACGGGCGCCGCGGACGTTTCAGTCGGAACGCCGGCGACAGGATGCGCCAGTCGCGCCGCGTGGCAGGCCTCCAGGGCATTCACGATCTCCGCGCCGGTGGTCGCCGCGGTGTCGAAGCCGATCAGCACCTGGCGGCAGAAGACGAAGCCGGGGACCGACAGGGCCTGCGTCCCGAGCGACAGCGCCGTTTCGTAGTAAAAGCGCGCGTTGGCCCGGTTGTCCTTTACAGCGTATTTCCTGACCTCGAGCCACGGGGAGCGCGCTGCAAAGTCGTTGATGAACGGCGCCGCCGCCTGGCAGTGCGGGCAGGTCGGTGAGAAGAAGTAATAGAGGCGGACCGTAGCCGTGCCATCCGCCGCCGTGCCGTACCAGAATTCATCCGACTTGGGATCCGGGGCCGCGCCGGCCAGGCCGGCGATCAACAGGAGCATGATGAGGGCTGCGAAGCGGGTCAGGGACATGCGATGGCGCCAGTACTGGGAACAGAAGCGCGCATGATACCGGGGGACGCCCGCAGGACTCTCCGGTTTTCTACCGATGGCGGGCGACCGGAGCAGTCACTCCTGCATGCCTTGATACAGGAGGCGCACGAGCAGCCGGGCACCGTCGTTGTCCTTGAGTTCCCGGTAGCGGGGGCCGTCCCGTTTGCCGATGTCCCGGATGTCGGTCATGAGTTCCGGGTGAAACTGGCAGGTGAACGATCGCCGGATCCGGTGGGTTTCCCAATCCTTGTAATAGATTGCGGTGGTGCTGACTTCGGTCCAGCTCTCTTCGTCCACCTGGGTCTGCGCGAGGATCTCCACGGCATACGGCAGGCTCAGCAACCAGCAGACGGGGCTCACCGCCAGCACGTGGCGGACCGGCACGATCGTGTCGTGCAGGTGCTTGTACGCCCAGTTGGCGAACAGGGCCGCTTCCTCGTTGACCTCGTCGCTGTGGAACATCTCCACGCGCAGCTCGCGCTCGATCTGCATGATGATGTCGATCACACCGTCGAGTTCGTCGGCGATCACGGCATGAGCGACGTGCAGTTCCTCGGGGACGTGAGCGCTGCTGCCGCGCCGTGCATACGGCAACAGTTTCCGGGTGCCGATTTCAGCCTTCTCGTTTCGCGCGACGGCGAAACACCGGTCGTGCCAGCCCGTCGCGCGCACCTCGCCCGCCTTGATTACCTGCAGTGACTCGCCGATCTGCACGATGCGCCGGCACAGGCGCTGCAACGATGCCAGTGCGTGACCCTGTGGATCGAGCGGCAGCCGCGTGAGGGCAAGTACCTCCGTTGCGGCGCGCCGGATCAGTCGGACGTGCGATGCCGCAGCGAGCTGGTGACCGAGACAGATGAATATGCTCGGGCCGGTCCCGGAGGAACGACGGATCAGCAGCCGGTCGATCAGGGCCAGGATGTCCTCCAGGCTCGCGCTGGTCCCGTCGAAGCTGCCCGCGTCGTGCACGGATGGATCCCCGCCCTGGACGATCGTGGCGATGCTGGCGCTCAAGGCATCGGCCAGCCGTTCGGGGTTTGCAATACCGCTGTGCCACACCGGGTACAGGGTGGTGTCGGCATCCGCAACCTGTTGAAGGATGTAAGCGATGTTCTTCGAGGCCCTGACGGCTTCGCCGTGCACGTTGTTGCCGACGTGCTCCCACGGTTCGATTACCGCGACGCTCTGTCGGTACAACTCCGGCATTCCGAGCAGGAACTGCAGGTGCTCCGGGCTCTCGACGATGCGCTCCAGAGGCGGCGCGATGCCCCACTCGAAGAGATTGCTCGTGGCGAGCATGTCGCGCCCGGGAAAAGGCGTGGGAGAGGTGCGGTCTTTCAGGAAATAGCCCAGGAGTGCGTGCACCGACTGGGGGCTGGACGCGTGCTTGCCGAGGATGCCCGGCTTCAGTCGCCAGCCGAGGCGTTCGAGGGTGAGTGGCTTCATTGGACGTGCATTGAGGGCGTTCCTTCAGGAACCCCCAAGCGAAATTCGTGCCAGCCGGCGGGGGCCGTGATTTCAGGCACGAATGCTCCCCCGGGGTGCGGCAGGCCGCACCCCGTTCCGGACGGGGCCCCAACTTGGTGCGCTGGCTCAGTACCGACCGTGGGTCTTGTAGAGGTAGTTCGTGAGTTCGGCCGTCTGCATCGACAGGCGGCGCTGGATCTCGTGAACGACCCGGACGATGGCGCGCATGACGTGGTAGACGACCTTCGGCTTCGTCTCGAGGAGCCCTTCGAGCGCATCGCGGCTCAAGCCCAGCACGCGGGTGTCGCTCAACGCCACGAGCGAGGCATAGCGCGTGCTGCCGTCGAGAAACGACAACTCGCCCACGACGAACCCGGGCCGGATCGCATTCAGCGTGACTTCACCCTCCGTGCCCACGCCCTTCACGACGCCGAGCACGCCGCTCACGACCACGTAGAGGTGGTCATCGGCCGATCCCTCCGCCACCAGCACCTCGCCGTGCTTCAGGTCGCGCAGCGTCATGGCCTTGGCCAGGGTCCGCCGTTCCTCGTCATTCAGCTCGACGGCCAGCTTCGACGTGCTGAGTCCCTCGAAAATGCCGGCTTCGCTCATGGTCGTTCGCTCCGCGGGCCCGGGTGGGTCAATGGCCGATTCTCGCGGTCCAGGCCGCCCGGCGGAAGTAGGTGAAACCCGCTAGATTACCGGTGGCAGACGGCAGCGTGGCTTGGTGAGC
>Ga0316600_10000211_pt1 | contig 33097 bp, 30 predicted proteins | sample OWC_soil_day5_CT_FD_207652 | JGI IMG/M metagenome (GOLD analysis project Ga0316600, IMG submission 207652) | Wetland soil microbial communities from Old Woman Creek delta, Ohio, United States - OWC_soil_day5_CT | ecosystem: Environmental > Terrestrial > Soil > Wetlands | place: USA: Ohio... | reverse complement strand
GAAAAATTCGAAAAGCTAATTGCTGACAATGGTGGTAACATTGATAAGGTTGATCGTTGGGGTAAAAAACGTTTAGCATATGCAATTGATGATTGCATGGACGGTTATTACTGCTTATTCTACATTACTGGTGAACCAGCACTTGTTGCTGAAATTGACCGTGTAATGAAGATTACTGACGGCATCTTAAAACACATGATCATTAAAGAAGAAGAATAATATAGGCCAGGGGGAAAGTTACCATGAATAAGGTTATATTGGTTGGTCGTCTTGCACGTGACCCAGAAGTACGTTATACGCAAAGTGGAAAAGCAAATGCTACATTCAGCCTTGCTGTTAGTCGTTATGCTGGTAATGGGCAAAATACAGCTGATTTTATACCCATCGTAGCGTGGGAAAAACTGGCCGAAATTTGTGGCAATAATCTAATCAAAGGTAGTCAAATCTTAGTTGAAGGTCGTATACAAGTTCGTAATTACGAAACACAAGACGGTCAAAAACGTTATGTGACAGAAGTAATTGCTCAAAATATTGAGTTTATGGGCAGTAAACAATCAAAACCAGGTGATGGCGGTTCTGCACCGACAACGGGTGGTGCGAATTCCTTTGGTAGTGAAGTCTTCCCTGACGAAGAAATACCATTTTAAAGGGAGGTATGTTCGGTGAGACGCGAAAGAGGAAGAAAACCTAAGAAAAAAGTTTGTAGTTTCTGCGTAGATAAAGTAGATTCTATCGATTATAAAGATGTTCCAAAATTACGCCGTTACGTTACAGAACGCGGTAAGATTTTACCACGTCGTATTTCTGGTAACTGTGCAAAACATCAACGTCAAGTAACTGTAGCAATTAAACGTGCACGTAACATTGCATTATTGCCATTTACTGCTGAATAAGATATTTAGCGAGAGAGCCTTACGGCTCTCTTTTTGTATGTAGAAAAATAATAGCTAGATATGTTTGCATGTTATATAGAAAAATACAAGATATTGTGGATAAGTAGTAGAAAATGATGTTTTAATCGCAAAATAGATGAAGTTATACACAAAATCCTGTGATTATGTTGTGTATAAGTCAATATCAATGGTTGTGATGTGCATAACATTTGAAGCGAACATAGAATTTAATGAAAATAAAAATAACCGTAGTTTTACTGAAATTCAGCAAGACTACGGTTATTTTTAAGTTTATATATTCCAATAGGTAAGTAAACTGGTCATAATGATGATGCTGATCGGAATAGCAAAGGAGCTACAAATGCCAGATAGTTTAGCATCGGCACCACATTTTTCTGTGAAGATTGTCGTGCTGATTGGAATTGGTGAGAAGGTCGTGAGAATCACGACTTGCTTAATCGCCATGGAGAACGATGTATAGTAGTAGATGGTAATAGCAAACATAGTCGCTGTAATTAGGCGAACGGCTAAAATTTTCATGACATGGATTCGTTGATATTTTTCTAGTTTACCTTCAAACAGCATGCCGATAAGTAGCATACATAAGAAGGGATTACTACTACCGATATGTGAAGTAATGAAAAAAATAAAATCAGGCAATTTTATGCCTGTTATTGTAATAAATAACATAACCATATACACATCAAAGGGAATAGAGGATAGCATTTTTTTAATAAAATTTTTTAGCTTTTGTTGTTCGCTATTCCCAGCAATTTCTGAAGCTAAAGCATACGTAACGCCTGTACACATGACGGAATTCCCAATGTCAAACATACTGGTAACAATAACTCCAAACGGTCCTAACGCGGTTTGAACAAAAGGAAGGGTAAAACAGCCGATGTTATAGCCGGGCATATTTAGCACATTAAATGCTTTAATCTCGTTATGTTGGTCGTGCGATAATAGTAAGGCTAGGATAGAAACGATAATATTAAACAGTAGGCTGACAAGGATTACATAATATAGAGATTGATCCATAGTGAAGTTGGCAAACCCTGAAATCAAGGCACAAGGCAGTGTAACCATCATGATTAGATTTGTAATTAATTTACGGCCCTCTAGCGTAACAAAGCCTTGGCTTTTCAATGTATAACCAATGATAATGATGATGATTAAGCTAAGTGCATTTAATAGAACATTACTCATAAAAACCTCTTTTAATAAATACTTATATCCTATGATAACGCCTAAAAAAGATAACTGCAAGGTAAGTTGCGAAAAGAAAGCCAGCCAACGTTAGATTTTTTGCTAACGTTGGCTGGTTTTTTAGATAATTTCAGCTAAAGGGTCGAGTTGAATGATTTCAATGCCCTTGCTGCGAAGGAGAGAAAGTTCAGCTTCGTCAGCGTCTTTATTTGTAATGACCGTTGAGATTTTATCAAGGGAACCACTGAGAAAATTATGCTGCTTGCCGATTTTTGAACTGCTGGCTAATACGAAACAAGGACCAATGCAGCGTTTTAACATCATTTCATTAATCGGCGTTTCTTGTAGTACGGAGGTGGTAATACCACCTCGAACACTAATGCCGCCGACACCGATAAAAGTTTTGTTGGCAGTGATTTTTGTTAGTGTATGAATGGCAAATTCGCCAACCATCGATTGTTTTCTTTCATAAATTTCGCCACCAGTTAGCACGATTTCCACCCGAGGATCTTTTTCAGCATTAATTGCTTTGCCGTTGTTTGTAATGACAATCACTCGTTTATTGATGAGATACTTTAAAATTAGTAAGGCAGTAGAGCTTGAGTTAATAAAGATTGTATCACCGTCATCAATTAGTGAAGCTGCATATTTGGCAATTGCGTGTTTTTGTAAGATACTTTTTGGCGATAAGGTATCTGGCGCAGGATCTTCTTTTAAATTCCCCTCTACTAACTGTGCACCGCCGTGAAATCTTTCTACGATATTTTGCTGTTCAAAGATTTGCAGGTCGCGGCGAATCGTTGTCGGAGATACTTTCAGTTTTTCTGCGAGATCATCTACTTGGACAGTTTTACTTTCTTTTAAACATTTTAAAATATATTGCTGGCGTTTAAAAACAATGCCTTTGCTATTTTTCATAATATGGATCAGTCCTTTCAATATGTGCATATAATATAATTTTATCATTCGTTAAATGTTCAAGTTTTAGCCTAAATGAATAGTGATAGGTTTGTTTTTGCGATTAGTATAAATATATTATAATGCAACCCTATAGAAATAAACAACTATTATTAATAAAAAAACATATAAACGAGCGTAAAGTAACTTACTTGTATTCAATTTACGCTCATATAAAACAAATAAGCATAAAATAGTGAATTTAAACAAAAAATATTAGATTAATACTTGTAAATTAGCAAATGTAGGTGTATTATAAAACCATAAACAATAATCATTTGAGAAAAAACAAAGCAAATGAGCGTAAAAGTAATTATATGTAGTAAAACAAACATAACGGAGGGGTATCATGAGCAAAGTTAAAGAAATTAGCAGAGAATCATGGATTTTAAGTACATTCCCAGAGTGGGGCACTTGGCTAAATGAAGAAATCGAACAAGAAGTAGTTGCTCCTGGAACATTTGCAATGTGGTGGTTAGGATGCACTGGTATCTGGGTGAAATCAGAAGGAAATGCGAATATCTGCATTGATTTTTGGTGTGGCAGCGGAAAAAGAACCAAAGCAAAACCAAATATGGATCCGCAGCATCAAATGGCAAGAATGTGCGGCGGTAAAAAATTGCAACCAAATTTAAGAGTAGCGCCATTTGTTCTTGATCCGTTCGGTATTAAACAAATTGATGCAGTATTATCTACGCATTATCATAATGACCATATAGATGTGAATGTAGCAGCGGCAGTTATGCAAAATTGTGCAAGTGATGTTCCTTTCATCGGACCTAAATATTGCGTAGAAAAATGGATGGAATGGGGCGTACCAGCAGAACGTTGTATTACAGTAAAACCTGGTGATGTAGTAAAAGTGAAAGATATGGAGATTGTAGCACTTGAATCTTTTGACCGTACTGCTTTGATTACAGCACCGCCAGATGGAGATTTAAAAGGTTGGTTACCAGATGATATGGATGAAAAAGCGGTAAACTATCTGATCAAAACTCCAGGAGGAAATCTTTATCATAGTGGTGATTCCCATTATTCCAACTATTATGCAAAACATGGTAACGATTACAAAATTGATGTTGCATTAGGTTCTTATGGTGAAAATCCTCGTGGGATTACGGATAAAATGACAGCTTCCGATATTCTTCGTATGGGAGAATCTTTAAATACAGAAGTTGTAATCCCGTTCCATCATGATATTTGGGCGAATTTCCAAGCTGATCCAGCTGAAATTACGACTTTATATGAGATGAAAAAACATCGTCTGCAATATAAATTTAAACCGTTTATCTGGCAAGTTGGTGGAAAATTCGTATTCCCAGCAGATAAAGATAAACGCGAATACCACTATCCAAGAGGATTTGAAGATTGCTTCGCTAAAGATATTAATTTACCATTCACCAGCTTCTTATAAGAAGCCGGTAAATGGTATGGCAGATAAATTCGGTTTGTGATTTCTTTAGGATTTTGCAAGCCGTATTTTGCCAAATAGTTTGAAAATTTTAAATAGGCGGTGAACTCTATGTTTCCAAAATTAATTGAAACGAAGAGATATTCCTTTCATAAAGGTTTTAAAACGTGGGAAGAAGCTGTTAGAGCGGCTTGTGAGCCACTCCTTGCTGATAAAACAATCGAACCAGAGTATCCAGATGCGATTATCAGCAAAGTAAATGAACTTGGCCCATATATCGTTATTGCTCCAAATATCTGCATTCCCCATGCACAAGAAGGCGTAGGAGTAAATGATACGGCAATTTGTTTTATGAAAACAGAGGAACCGGTTCATTTCAACGATGATCCTGATTATGATGCGAAGTTGTTTTTTGTACTAGCTTCTGTTGACAATGCAGTGCATTTAGAAAATCTTTGTGAGTTATCAGAGCTATTATCAGATGAAGAAATCGTAGAAAAATTGTTAGCGGCGAAATCGGTAGAAGACTTAAAAGAATTACCTTAATAATAAAAAATTATAATCTGAAGTATTAAAAACGCAATTATAGGAGGTATACACATATGGAAATTTTAATGGCTGTCTGGGAATTTTTCCAGAATAACGTATTAACAAAACCTCAATTTTTCGTTGGTCTAATTGTATTTGTCGGGTATTTATTATTACAAAAACCATTTTATGAAGCTTTTGCTGGATTTATTAAAGCTGTTGTTGGTTATATGATTTTAATGGTAGCGTCTGGTGGCTTGGTTGGCAATTTCCGCCCAGTACTTGCAGGATTGAAGGATAGATTTGATTTATCCGCAGCTGTTATTGATCCATACTTTGGCCAAGCTGCAGCGCAGGCATCGGTTGAAAGTGTAGGACGTTCGTTTTCCATGATGATGCTCGTACTACTCATTGCATTTTCATTTAATTTGATCCTTGTGTTATTTAGAAGATATACAAAAATCCGTACTTTGTTCATTACTGGTCACGTAATGGTACAGCAATCCTCCACGGCTTTATGGTTGGTACTTTTTTGCTTCCCACAACTGCAAGATGCTGGTGTAGTCGTGATGCTCGGTATACTACTTGGCACATACTGGTCAGTGGCTTCCAATCTTACGGTTGAACCTTGTCAAGAATTGACTGAAGGTGGCGGGTTTGCAACTGGTCATCAACAAATGTTTGGTATTTGGTTCGTATCCAAAATTGCTAGTAAAATCGGTGATAAAAAGAAATCTATTGAAAATATAAAATTACCAGGGTTTTTATCCATTTTTAATGAAAACGTAGTAGCAACTGGTATTTTAATGTTATTTTTCTTCGGTGCGATTATCACAATTTTAGGTCCAGATATGATGCATAAAATTGATAAAAGTTTTAGTCCAAACCAGAACTTTGCATTCTATATTGTTGAAAAATCCTTTAACTTTTCTGTATATTTAACAATCTTACAATTAGGGGTAAGAATGTTCGTATCGGAATTAACAGAATCTTTCCAAGGGATTTCCAACAAAATTCTTCCAGGATCAATGCCAGCTGTTGACTGTGCGGCGACCTACGGTTTTGGTCATCCAAACGCAATTACAATTGGGTTTTTATTTGGTGCACTTGGACAATTTACAGCGATTATTGGACTACTTGTATTTCAAAGTCCAATCTTGATCATCAGTGGATTCGTACCACTATTCTTCGATAACGCAACTTTTGCGGTATTTGCTAATAAATTAGGTGGTATCAAAGCAGCAGTAATTATTACGTTTTGCTCTGGTGTGATACAAGTTCTTGGTGGTGGCTTCGCCGCTTACTACTTTATGACTGGTAAGTTTGGTGGCTGGCATGGTAATTTCGACTGGGATACACTTTGGCCAGCAATCGGTGTAATCATGAATTATGGGCAATATGTTGGTGTAGCAGCTGTGGTTATCTGCTTGCTTGCAATTCCGCAAGTTATTTATCGTCAAAACAAAGATACCTATTTCTTAATCGCGGAAGATTATGATAAATATCTTGAAGTAAAAGGCGAAAAAGAATAAGCTACATTTAACTGTATAAATATTACAAATTTAAAATGAGGTGTTCATTATGTTAAAAGTAATTGCTGCATGTGGTAGTGGGATGGGATCAAGTCAAATTATTAAAATGAAATTAGAAAAAGTATTTAAAAAACTTGGTATAGATGCAAGTATTTATCATACCAATGTTGGTGATGCAAAATCGCAAGCTGCTAATTATGATGTTGTTGTTTGTTCCGAATCCTTGATTGGAACATTTACCAATGCCTCTGCAAAAGGGATTACGGTAATTGGTCTGAAAAACTTATTATCTGAAAAAGAAATCGAAGAAAAAGTAACTGAAAATATCGTAAATAAACAATAAAATAGACAGTTTAAATAATGGGAAAATAGAAATATTTTCCCATTATTTAAAGTTAGGAGTGTTTTAGTATGAAAATAGAAAAAAATTTTTTAACGAAACTGCATAGATGTTACGCGACAAGCAGTACAGTGATTGATGGCGAAAAGAAAATCTTATTTGCAACCGAAGGTGAAGGTGCTTGTTATATGTACTCTGGTCCTGAATTTGAGCAGTCGACTGTTTGGGACGGTCCTGGTGGTACGATGTCTATCGTTGCTGTCCCAGGTAAAAACGGTGATTTTTTAGCAGTGCAAAACTTCTTTCCAACGTTTCAATCGGAGAATGCAACCATCGTTTGGGGCAAACCTAAGTCGGATGGTAAGTGGCTGGTAAAAACATTATTTAAATTGCCATATATTCACAGGTTCGATATTCTTTCGGCAAATGGTGTGCACTATTTTATTGGTTGCACGCTTTGTACCAGCAAAACAGAAAAAGAAGACTGGTCAGATCCAGGGAAAATTTATGTTGCTGTCATTCCTGAAAACTTGGATGAGCCAATGGAACTTAAGATTATCAAGACAGGCATGACAAAGAACCATGGCTATAGTCGGGCGACTTGGCATGGTAAAATGGCGGGCATGGTTACTTGTGAAGAAGGCGTATTCGCAGTAACGCCACCACAAAAAACAGGCGAAGGATGGACGATTGAAACAGTGCTTGAACGTCCTGTAAGTGACATTGCGGTTATTGATATTGATGACGATGGTGAAGATGAATTGGTAACAATTGAACCATTCCATGGCAATCAATTCTTGATTAACAAGAAAACAGATACCGGTTATAAAGTTGTTTATCAATATCCTGAAGAAATGGAATTCGGACACGTGGTATGGGGCGGTCAATTAAGAGGTGTGCCAACGATAATTGGCGGACAAAGAAGACATGCAAAAGATTTGTTTTATATTCAATATCAAAATGGTAACTATGTAAAAACGACAATTGAAACTGATATTGGGCCTAGTAATGTTGCTGTCATCAATAATAAGGATCGTGATATTATCATTTCTGCTAACCGTGAAATTGGTGAAGCTGTTTTATATTTAGTTACGGATAAATGATTTTAGACTAGAGGGGATTGTAACCTATGTTAGAAGAGTTAAAACAAAAAGTGTATGAAGCCAATATGTTACTGCCGAAATATGGTCTGATCACCTTTACGTGGGGGAATGTTTCGGCGATTGATAGAGCGTTAGGCTTATTTGTGATTAAGCCATCGGGGGTAGAGTATGACAGAATGAAAGCCGAAGATATGGTGGTTGTCGATCTGCAGGGCAATGTCGTGGAAGGGAAACTAAATCCATCCTCGGATACTCCAACACATTTGAAACTGTATCAAAAATTTAAAAATATTGGCGGCGTTGTTCATACACATTCGCGCTGGGCAACCGTTTTTGCACAAGCTGGCCGGGCTATCAATGCTTATGGAACGACGCAGGCTGATTATTTCTATGGCGCGATTCCATGTACGGAGGCTATGACGAAATCGGCGATTGAAGACGAGTATGAATATAATACGGGAAATGTTATCGTTAATGCCTTCAAAGAGATAAATCCTGATCATATGCCAGCGGTTTTAGTGAAAAATCATGGACCTTTCACTTGGGGAAAAGATGCTTTTGAAGCGGTGCATAATGCGGTTGTGCTTGAAGAAGTGGCAATGATGGCTTTCAATACAGAGTTATTAAGTCAGGGAAAGGTAGAGTCAATGCCAGAGGTATTGTTAGATAAACATTTCTTACGTAAGCATGGACCAAACGCTTACTACGGACAAAAATGATGATAGATTTTTTAAAATGCTCGCTCGCTAGCCTCACTATTTCGTGGGCAAGCAGAGCGAGCAAATTTTTAACTAGGTTTATTTTAATGAAGGAAGTGAATTGCAATAATGAAAAACTATATGTTAGGCTTATATGAAAAATCTATGCCAGAGACCTTGACTTGGAAAGAAAAATTACAAGAAGCGAAAAATGCAAATTTTGATTTTGTTGAAATGAGTATTGATGAAACCGATACGAAATTGGCACGTTTAGAAATGACCAAGGATGAAAGACAGCAGCTTTGCGAGGCAATGAAAAACGTCGGGATTCCCATTCGGACGATTTGCTTGAGTGGTCATCGTAAGTATCCACTAGGAAGCAGTGATCCAGAAACTAGAGCGAGAAGCTTAACTATTATGGAAAAGGCAATTGATTTAGCCTGCGACCTAGGCGTAAGAATTATTCAACTTGCTGGCTATGATGTTTACTATGAAGAAGCTTCGGCAGAGACAAGAGCAAGGTTTGAAGAAAACCTTGCTAAGTGTACGCTTATGGCGGCTAAAAAAGGGGTATTACTCGGTTTTGAAACAATGGAAACTGAGTTTATGAATACGGTGGAAAAAGCAATGCAGTATGTAAATAAAATAAATTCGCCATATCTCCATGTATACCCAGATGCTGGAAATCTTACGAATGCTGCAGTGATGTATCAAACTGATCTTTTTGACGATATCAAAAGCGGTGCCGGCCATATTGTTGCCTGTCATTTGAAAGAAACTATTCCAGGAAAATTTAGAGAAATCCCATTTGGCACAGGTCATGTTGATTTTAAGGCAATTGTTAGCGCGATGTGGACGCTCGGGGTAAGAACGTATGTAGCAGAATTTTGGTATACGGGTAGTGAAGCATGGCAAATTGATTTAAAATATGCAAATCAATTTATCAATGCAAACTTTATCGATAAAGTTTAATAATAATGATTGCAAACGAAGATAAAATGTAGTATCTATAATATAGGAAGCAGTTCAATTTTAATGTAAGGAATGATCTAACATTGAGTAAAGTAAAAAAGATAGGTGTACTAACAAGTGGTGGAGATTCCCCAGGGATGAATGCAGTTGTCAGGGCTGTTGTTAGAAGTGCAAAGGAATTTGGTTTAGAAGTAGTTGGTATTTGCCGCGGTTACAATGGCTTAATGAATGGTGATGAGATTAAACTTGATAATCGCTCCGTTGGGGATATTATTCAGCGTGGTGGCACGATGCTTTATACAGCGCGTTGTTTAGAATTTATGGAGCTTGCTGGACAAGAGCAAGGCTATGCAATGGCGAAAAAACTGGGCCTTGATGGCTTGGTTGTCGTTGGTGGGGATGGATCGTTCCGTGGGGCAGCGGCGCTTAGCAAACTTGGGTTACCAACAGTGGGAATCCCTGGTACAATTGATAATGATATCGTTTGTACGGATTACTCGATTGGTTTTGACACTGCCTGCAATATCGCAATGGAAGCAGTGGACAGGCTTAGAGATACAACACAAAGTCATGAAAAATGCAGTTTAGTAGAAGTTATGGGACGGCATGCTGGACATTTAGCCTTAAATGTTGGCGTGGCAACTGGAGCGACAGCAGTGTTAATCCCAGAAAAAGAATATGATTTAAAAAGAGATATTTGTGAGAAAATTTTAGCCGCACAAAAATCGGGTAAAACGCATCATATTATCATCGTTGCAGAAGGCTGTAAAGATCCTGTGGCTGAAATTGCCAAACAAATCGAGGCTGATACTGGCATTAGTTCACGCTTAACAGTTCTTGGGCATATCCAACGTGGTGGTGCGCCAACTGTTATTGATCGGGTAAATGCAACAAAAATGGGGTATCACGCAGTAGAGTTATTAAACGAAGGGATCGGTAATCGTCTAGTTGCGATCAAAGATGATCATGTCGTAGATTTTGACATCGCAGAGGGACTCGCGATGAAGAAGACAATTGATGAAAAACTTTATAACGTCTGTCGTATTGTATCAAAATAAAATTTAAGTGAAAGATAAAAAACCAGCATTAAATTAAGAATGCTGGTTTTTTGCTTGCAGAAATTGATTTGACATTTTCTATAGTTTCGCTTATTATGAATTGCTTAATAAGATGATTCAAGGCGAATATGGTGCAAAAGTCGTTGCTAGGGGATTAAAATCCTAGCCTTTATTATGAATATTATGTTAGTGGATACTAACATAGCTGAATTTAATGAATTTGTACAAATAGGAGTAGATTTATTTATGGAGAGAACGATTTCAATGATCGAAAAAGAACAAGAAATAAAACAAAGTACCTTTGCCCAATCATTTACTAAGTGGTTGCCGGTGATTTTAGGTGCTTTGGTAGCGATTGGTCCATTATCAATTGATATGTATTTACCAGCCTTACCACAGTTGGCAGGTGAATTTTCTACAACGGCATCCTTGGTGCAAATGAGCTTAACAGCATGTTTGCTAGGAATGGCGGTAGGGCAGATGTTTGCGGGCCCCTTCAGTGATGTTCAAGGGAGAAGAAAACCACTACTAGCTGGATTGGTTATTTTTTCATTGGCATCCATTGCGTGCGCTTTTTCAACATCAATATGGGTGCTGTTAGGGTTGCGATTGCTACAAGGGTTGGCGGGTTCCGCTGGAATTGTAATCGCGCGGGCAATTGCACGTGATTTGTATTCTGGTTATGCGTTGACTAAATTTTTTGCGATGCTCATGCTGGTCAATGGAGCAGCGCCAATTATTGCGCCAGTTCTGGGCGGGCAGATTTTGGCTCTGTTCTCTTGGCGTGTCGTATTTATTACGCTAGCTGTTATCGGATTTTTGCTCATGGTGACCGTATTTTTCTTGGTAAAAGAAAGTTTACTTGAAAAAAATCGCCTGAGTGGGGGGCTAAAAAGCACTTTAAAAGCAGTAAATTCTTTGGTTCGGCAACGATATTTTATGGGACATTGCTTGATGCAGGGCTGTGCATTTTCAGCTTTATTTGCCTACATATCAGGTTCACCTTTTGTATTGCAAAATATTTATGAAGTATCTCCGCAAGTGTTTAGTCTTGTTTTTTCAATCAATGGGATTGGGTTAATCGTCGCGGGGCAGCTTACCGGACGATTATCAGGAAAATTTTCTGATGTCAGACTATTAGAATTTGGTGTGCTACTCGCTATTGCTGGCAGTACAGCCCTACTGTCGGGAATTTTTTTCAAAGGCAATTTATATATGATTTTAGTACCACTTTTTTTCACGGCTTCGAGTTTAGCTATCGTCGCCTCTAGTAGTTTTTCACTCGCAATGCAAGAACAAGGCAAGATGGCAGGTAGTGCTGCGGCCTTAATTGGATTCTTTTCTAATATAACGGGTGGTATCATGGCTCCACTTGTAGGAATTGCCGGTAGTCATAATGCGGTGCCAATGGGTGTGGTCATTATGGTCAGTGAAATCTGTGCAGGATTATGTTTTTGGTTCATGATTAAACCCGCGCATAAAAAGGTAAATAAAGTAGTAGTAGAATAAAATATTGTGCAAAGAAAAACAAACGTCAGCAGTAGGAGCAACTATCGCTGACGTTTGTTGCTATTGTATCAGTAAAAGGAATAAAATACAGGGGACATTTTATTATAAAGAAATCGGAGAAAAGCAGGAAGAATGATATTTTTGTTAGAATAATACTTCAGATAGGTATAAGGGGGAGTTATTTTGTTTTCCCAGGAATCAGATATTGTCAAGACGATGCGATTGATTGAAGGCTTAAAGGCGGATTTGATAAATAATATAGGAGCTCTTTATCAAGCAATGGCACAAAACAGTGAAGTTGCAATAAAGGAAGCTTTGGCAAGGCTCATTATCCATAGCTATGTACTCGGAAAACGTCTTGGTATCGGATTTGCAGATTTGGATGAAACGATTGAACATAAATTAAATGATGCTAGCAAAAATAATGATGCTTTGGAAAATCGTTTTGGTGATTTTTCCAAGCTAAAGCGGTTTTTTGAACAGAAGAGGTGAAAGAATGGAAAATAGAAGAGTGAAACCAATGGTGGAAGGCGGTATTTTAGCGGCAATTGCTGTGGCAATGTCTTTAATTAGTTTGTATGTTCCGATCATTGGTTCCTTTATGGCGTTGATTTTGCCACTACCGATCATCGTGTTGGTCGTAAGGCATGGTGTACGTTGGGGTATTATGTCAACCATTATTGCAGGGGTATTGATTTCGATGCTGATCAGCCCATTACAAGCGATTAGTATCGTGGTCGTTTGCGGTTTCATTGGTGTCGTGTTAGGATATACATACCGCAAAGGGTATAGTGCAGTGCGATGTTTGACGATTGGTTCGGTATCAGCAATTGCTTCTATTTTAGTGGTGTTTGCTGTAAGTTTACTAGTTATCAATGTCAATCCAATGAACATTCAAATGGATATGATGCAGCAGGCTTTTGAGGAATCCTTGGCGGTGTATCGTAGTTCAGGAATGAGTGAAACGGAAATTGCTGAAATTGCAGGTAAGTTTAAAACAGGATTGGATACGGTGAAGCAACTCGTGCCAGTGACGGTTGTGTTAGCAGGTTTATTTGAAACCTATATTAATTTTATCGTTGCTGGCGTGGTTTTAAGACGTGTTGGGCATATGAATATTGTAACAATGCCGCCGTTTAAGGAATGGAAATTGCCTTGGGGGCTCGTTTATATCTATGCATTTTCTTTAATTGGGATGTATTGGGGCTCTAGCCACGAGATTGAAGTATTGCTTCAAGTGTCGATGAATTTTAATATGTTCGCTGGTATTTTGAGCTTTATTCAAGGTCTGGTGATTTTATTCTATATGGCTGATAGATATCAATTGTCAAATTTTCTTCGTGGTATTATACTAATCTTAATATTAACGAGTGGACTGTTTCAGGTAGTCGCATTGATAGGATTATTTGACATTATATTTGATTATCGCAAGCGTTTTGCGCTAAAGAAGTAGAGTTTCACGCAAAACGAAGAAATGGAGGTTTGATTATGCCTCGTAACTCGTCTGTTTGGGTGGATATTCGTATTCACTTGGCTGTAGTAATTGGTTTGTTATTGGTTATTATGATTTATAATAAATATGTTGCATTTATTGGACTCATTCTACTGATTTCGCTTTTTGTTTATGGGCGACAGCGGTGTAATGATCGGCAGCAAGAGTTAGAGTACTATTATAAAAATGTGATAAAAAACATCAATGAATTATCTAACTATGCCATTGATAAGTTGCCAATTGCAATTTTGATTGTTGGTAGTGATGGTCGTTTAAAGTGGTGTAATGAAGAACTTGTGCGCTGGCTGGGAAAAAAGCCAACCATCGGGACATCCATTCATAATTTTTGGGAAAAAATTACCATTGAGCCTATTTGGGGAAAAGATGGGGAATATGTTTTTCAAGCAGAAGATAAGTTTTATCGAGTAAAGCATCGTCCAATTTTTAGTTCTGACGATGTAGATAGTTTGATGGTTTTTTATATTACCGATGTTACAACGATTGAAAAACTAAAAACGGAAAAAATATTAAATAAAGCAGTTTTTAGTTATATTCAGATTGATAATTATGATGAAGTATTGCAAGGATTAAATGAAGCACAACGTACGGTCGTTCTCGTAGAAATCAACAAATGTTTAAATGAGTGGATTGGTTCAGTGGGTGCTTTTGTAAAACGGATATCAGATGATTTGTATATTGCGATTATGGATCGGCGAGCGTTGGATAAAACGTTGAGTGATAAATTTGATATTTTAGATAAGGTACGGGCGATTCATGCCGCAAATAAATTCCCGGTAACACTTAGTATGGGGGTTGCTGTTGGCGATGGCTTAACATTGTCTCAGCTTAGTGAGAATGCCAAAGCGGGCCTAGATTTAGCCTTGGGGCGCGGTGGCGATCAAGTAGCAGCCCAAATTGATGGTAAAATGCAGTTTTATGGTGGCAAGTCAAAAGCCGTAGAAAAGCATACGCGAGTAAAGGCACGCGTTGTTGCCCACGCTTTGTATGAAATCATTGAAAACTCGGATATGGTACTCATCATGGGGCATCATAACGAAGATTTTGATAGTTTAGGTTCGGCGATTGGTGTTGCTAAAATGGCACGTTATTTGCAAAAAGAAGTCCATATTATATTGAGTGACATGAATGAGGGCGTAGATAAATTTATCGAGTTAACCAAAAATAACTCAGATTATGAAGGCTTGTTTATTCTTGCAAGCGAAGTCAACAGTATTATGCCGATCAATGCAATTTTATTTGTTGTAGACACGCATATTCCTGATATGACAGCAGCGCCTAGTTTGCTAGATCTTGTAGATAACGTTATCGTGATTGATCATCATCGCCGCTCAGAAAACTTTATTGTGAGTCCATTGCTTATTTATATTGAGCCATCCTCTTCATCAACGAGTGAACTGGTTACAGAGTTATTGATGTATTTTAGTAATGATGTTGATTTAAGCAAAATGGATGCGACGGCTCTTTATGCTGGCATCGTTGTAGATACCAAAAATTTTGCGGTGCAAACCGGCGTGAGAACATTTGATGCAGCTGCTTATTTAAGGCGTTCTGGGGCAGATCCAGCGGTGGTAAGGCACTTGTTTAGAATGGATTATGAAAGTACGAGAGCAAAAGCGAGAGCGTTGAGTCGTGCTGAATTTTTTAAGGGTGGCCTCATTGTAACCAGTTGCCCAGAAAATACGCCCAATGCCCAAGTGACTGCAGCACAAATTGCGGATGCGATGTTACGCATTGAAGATGTCCGCATGAGTTTGGTATTGTTTCAATTGGATGGCGGCATTGGTATCAGCGCTCGGTCGACAGGTGAAATCAATGTACAAGTGATTATGGAACAGTTCGGTGGCGGTGGTCACCAAAATGTGGCTGGTGCCCAAGTAAATGATGTAGAGTTAGAAGAACTAAAACGTCAAGTCGTTGAACTTAGCGTTAACTATATTGAGGAGAGTGACCAAAATGAAAGTAATTTTGCAACAAGAAGTTAAGAAAATCGGTAAAAAAGGTGATATCTTAGAAGTTTCGGAAGGCTATGCAAGAAATTTCTTGCTACCAAAAGGCTATGCTGTCGCAGCAACGTCAACGAACTTAAACGCGGTTACCCAACAAAAAAAATCCGAAGAACGCAAGCAGCAGCAAGCAGTTGATGAAGCAACGCTTATGGCTGCACAATTGAGTAAAATTGAAGTGTCTATTGCTGTGAAAATCGGTGAAGGCGGTAAATTATTTGGTTCAGTAACTGGTAAGGATATTGCGGAAGCTTTAAAGAAAGACCATAATATCGATATTGATAAACGTAAAATTGAAGTAAAAGAAGGCATAAAGGGTCTCGGTGACTACGATGCTGTCATCAAAGTGCACCCAGAAATCACAAGTAAAATTAAGGTACACATCATCGCAGGCTAGAAAGAGGAAGGCAATGAAAAAATTTTTTAGTAAACTTATCGGTAAAGGTTCAGATGAAGTAAAATTAGATAAGCAAGATCTGATCAATCGACAAGTGACAGCTTTATACGGACTGTTATCCGATGTCATCGGTTCAGAAAAGCTGGTATTAAAAGCAGGAAAGTTAGATGCATTGGAACAAATGCGTTCAGAAAACGTTGCCGAAAGAGTACTTGCTTTACAAAAGCTTGTACTAGAAAATCCAACGTTTGATAAATTACCGACAGCGGAAGAAATTCCAGGGATTTTAGACGAGTTAGAAGAAGAAATCGCGGATTCTATGGCTAGGCGTACCGTTGAAGATAAAATAGAAAAGAAAATCGTTGAAAAGATGGAGGAACGCCATCAAGAATATATTCAGGAAATCCGTACGCAAGTGTTAAAAGATGAAAACAATGCGGAAAATCCACAAACCTTAAAACGGTTTGAGGATCTTGAAAAATTAGAAAGTAAAAAACTGACAAAATCCGTGATGGAATTACTTCGTCCAGCGACACTGGCTGAAGTGGTCGGACAAGAGCGGGCAGTGCAGTCGCTTCGTGCAAAACTTAGCTCGCCTTATCCACAGCATTTGATCCTCTATGGACCACCTGGGGTTGGTAAGACAACCGCGGCACGTTTGGTATTAGAGGAAGCGCGCAAGGCGAAATTTACCCCGTTTGAAGAAGATGCACCGTTTGTGGAAACGGATGGTACGACGCTTCGGTGGGATCCACGGGATATGACTAACCCGCTACTGGGTTCAGTACATGATCCTATTTATCAAGGCGCTAGACGTGATCTTGCTGAAAGTGGAGTACCCGAACCGAAAACGGGCTTGGTAACTGATGCGCATGGTGGGATTTTGTTTATTGATGAAATTGGTGAAATGGATTCGATGTTACAAAACAAGCTGTTAAAAATTCTCGAAGATAAACGCGCTTTCTTTGAATCGGCTTATTATGATCCATCAGAGGAAACGGTTCCGAAGTATATCAAAAAGTTATTTGAAGACGGTGCGCCTGCCGACTTTGTTTTGATTGGTGCAACGACCAGAGATGCTGGCTATATTAATCCAGCACTTCGCTCACGTTGTGCGGAAATTTATTTTGAGCCACTTACGCCAAAACATATTGAGGCAATTGTTGAAAATGCGGCGGATAAACTCGAAGTTAAGATGGAAGATAACGTTGCTAGTTTAATCAGCGAATATACGATTGAAGGTCGTAAGGCAATCAATATTTTAGCGGATGCTTACAGTTTGGCCTTGCAACGCAATGGTAATGATGAAAATGCCGATATTGTGATTAATACAGAGGATATTTATAAAGTGGTGCAAGTGAGCCGTTTGTCTCAGTTTGTCATGCAAAAAGCTTCGGAAAAGGCGGAAATAGGTAAAGTTTTTGGACTTGGGGTTTCAGGGTATCTCGGTTCGGTGATTGAGATTGAAGCGGTAGTTTTTCCTGCCAGTGAAAAAGGCAAAGGGGCGATTCGCTTTAATCAAACTGCTGGTAGTATGGCGAAGGATTCGGTATTTAATGCCGCTGCAGTGGTGCGCAAAATCACTGGGGAAGATTTAAGTAACTACGATGCGCATGTGAATGTAATCGGTGGGGGAAATATTGATGGTCCGTCAGCCGGAACAGCGATATTAACAGCACTTATTTCGGCAATTACCAAACGGAAAATTCGTCAAAATGTTGCAGTTACCGGTGAAATATCCATCCAAGGCAAAGTAAAACCGGTTGGTGGTGTGTTTGAAAAAGCCTATGGAGCAAAACAAGCTGGGATTACGACACTAATCATTCCTAAGGAAAATGCAAAAGATATTCCAGAAGGACATCTAGGACTCGATATTCACATTGTGGAGACGGCTGAAGAAGCATTTCAAGTCTTATTTGAAGACAAGCCGGTAGCCGAATCGTGCTAAACGTAGTTGCTTTAATTAGCCAAGGGGGATTATAGGAATGATCGATAGAATACCACCACAAAATACAGAAGCAGAGCAAGCTGTTTTAGGTGCTATGCTTATTGAAAAAGAAGCAATTTCCAAGGTGGCTGAGTTTTTAAAAGGCAAGGATTTTTACCGAGAAGCACATAAGATTATTTATGATACAATGCTTGATATTTTTAATAAAAATGAGGCAGTGGACTTGGTTACGGTGACTGAAGCGCTGCGGAAAAATGATAAATTAGAAGCGGTAGGTGGAATCGCTTACATCACTTCTCTTGCCAATAGTGTACCAACAGCGGCGAATATCGGGTATCATGGTAAGATTATCGAAGAGAAATCGCTGCTAAGGGGACTCATCAACTCAGCAACTACGATTGCTGGTATGGGCTATGAAGATAATGAAGATGTAGAGACGATTATTGATAAAGCAGAAAAAATGATCCTAGAAGTGTCAGAGCGTAAAGTTGGTGCTGATTTTACACCAATCAAGAGCATTATCTTTGATGCCTTCGGAAAGATCGAGCAGCTTTATGCTTCCAAAGGCGGGATTACAGGCTTAGCGTCGGGGTTTAAAGATTTGGATAAACTCACCTCTGGTTTACAAGCATCTGATTTAATTCTGATTGCTGCGCGCCCAAGTATGGGGAAAACGGCATTTACCTTAAATATTGCGACACATGTTGCCATTCGTGAAAAAAAAGCGGTTGCTTTCTTTTCACTGGAAATGTCGAAGGAACAACTTGTACAACGTATGCTTTGTGCTGAGGCGACAATTGATTCTCAACGTCTGCGGATTGGTGAACTTGAGGATCGCGACTGGGGCAAACTGATCAGTGCAGCTGATCGATTGTCTTCAGCTCCGATTTTTATTGATGATACTGCTGGCATTACGGTTATGGAAATGCGTTCAAAAGCGCGTAGACTGAAAATGGAACATAATTTACAGCTTATTATCATTGACTATTTGCAGTTAATGTCGGGAAGCAGCAATAAAGGCGGCGACAATCGTCAGCAAGAAATTTCCGAAATATCTCGCTCGCTAAAGGCTTTGGCTCGTGAGCTAAATGTACCAGTTATCGCACTTTCGCAGCTCAGTCGTAGTGTAGAATCGCGTCAGGTGAAAAAACCAATGCTGAGTGACCTCCGTGAATCTGGTTCACTAGAGCAAGATGCGGATATTGTAGCCTTCCTTTATCGTGAAGATTACTACAATCCTGATACGGAGAATAAAAATATCACTGAGGTTATTATTGCGAAGCATCGTAATGGTCCAGTAGATACGGTTCAGTTATTCTTTCACAAACAATTTACTAAGTTTTGTGATTTATCAAGATTGCAAGAGTAATATAGGTTTTCAGGCTGGCAGTTGCCAGCCTTTTCTATTGCAATAGGTATACAGTTACAATTATCATTTGACACTTATCGTAGTTCAATGCTATGATAGGCAAGGGATATAAGAATATATTTTTGTAAAACTCAAAATGAGGCATGGTTATGCCAATTTGAGTTATTTTCGTCATTTTGGCAATACTAGTTTATGCTTTGAAGAGCTATGCAGTAGTTATTGCAGTCACATGACAGTTAAGTGTCATTGATATATAAGGGGGATTTCTATGATTGACGTCACTGCGTCGTGTAGAGACCATCATGGCTCTTTTTGAGCCATAATAAAATAGCTTAGCATAAAAATGCGAGTAGCTTAACTGAGAGAGGTGTATATTTAATGTCAGCAGTTGTTGTAATGGGGACTCAATGGGGCGATGAAGGTAAAGGTAAAATCGTTGACTATTTAGCAGAAAAAGCAGATACAGTAGTTCGTTATCAAGGAGGTAGCAATGCAGGTCATACTGTTGTTGTAGATGGCAAAGAATTTAAATTGCGTTTATTACCTTCTGGAATTTTATATAAAGGGAAAAAATGTGTCGTTGCTAACGGCGTTGTGGTTGACCCAGAAGTTTTACTACAAGAAATGGATGGTATGCAAGAAAAAGGCATTGATGTGGACGGTATTAGACTTTCTAATCGTGCCCATGTGATCATGCCATATCATAAATTGATCGATGAGCTTTTTGAAGAAGCACGTGGCGTAAACAAAATCGGTACGACGAAACGTGGTATCGGTCCTTGTTATATCGATAAAGACGATCGTATTGGTATTCGTGTTTGTGATTTAATGGATGAAGAAGAATTTTGCATCAAATTAAAAGCAAATCTTGAACTTAAAAATAAAATGATTAAAGCCGTTTACAGTCAAGAAGGTTTTGATTTTGAAACAGTAAAAAAAGAATATCTTGTTTATGCAGATCGTTTACGCAAGCACGTTGTTGATACTTCCGCATTATTGAATGAAGAAATCAAAGCGGGTAAAAAAGTATTATTTGAAGGCGCACAAGCTACAATGCTTGATCTTGATCATGGTACATATCCTTACGTTACATCATCACATCCAATTGCTGGTGGTGTGTGCGTAGGTGCTGGCGTTGGTCCAAATAAAATTGGCACTGTTGTCGGTGTTGTAAAAGCGTATTGTACACGTGTTGGTGAAGGTCCGTTCCCAACAGAACAATTAAACGAAATTGGTGAGAAGATTCGTAGTTGTGGTCGTGAATTCGGTACAGTAACTGGTCGTCCGCGTCGTTGCGGTTGGTTAGATGCCTGCGTTGTTCGTTATGCGGGTTACTTAAGCGGTATCGATTACATGGCAATTACACGTCTTGATATCTTAGATACATTTGAAGAAATCAAAATGTGTGTTGGTTATAAATACAAAGGTGAATTGATCAATGAAATGCCAGCTAGCCTTAAAGTGTATGCTGAAGTTGAACCAGTATATGAAACTTTTGAAGGTTGGAATACAGATATCAGTGGTGTTCGTTCTTATGATGCATTGCCTGCAAATGCACGCAAATATGTAGAACGCATGGCTGAAGTAACTGGGATTAACCTTGGTATTATCTCTGTTGGTCCAGGTCGCGATCAAACGATTATTTTAAAAGAAGTATTTTAGTATAAGAAAAATCGGCGATTCTTTTTGAGAATTGTCGATTTTTTGCTTTTTATCAGTGAAATGTATTGACAAAAAAGATGCTGTTCTATATAATAGTATCTTGTGAGAACACAAAAATGATCCACTAGCTCAGTTGGTAGAGCATCTGACTTTTAATCAGGGTGTCCCGCGTTCGAGTCGCGGGTGGGTCACCATTGTAATTAACGCCTTTCAAACTTTGGTTTGAGAGGCTTTTTTGTATTTGTAACTGGTTTTCTATTGTGTCAATAATTGCACATCATTAAGTCGTGTGCCCAGATTAAAGATTCTCGATAAGCTTTTAAAACAAGGTGTTCGTCGATTCCTAGTTCAGCTAAGTAAACAGAATAATCTACCCAATTTCCCGATTCATAAGTAAGAATTAACTTATACAATATAAAAAATTGGTTGTGTTCTTTTTCGAGAAGTGCTTGTTTAATCTCTTCATCCAAAGAAATTTCGTTAAGAATTGCAGTTAATGGACGATCAAGAAGAACATCAATATGAGAAAGCATACCCATCAGAAAAGCATCAGAAGATCGGCTTTTTGACATTCTTGTTGTTGCCAGTTTTTCAGCAAATCGGGCCCGGATCAGAGAGTTTAAAATCAGTTCGCTTGGTTTATCCTCGGCAACGCCTTTGAGAGCGATCAGCGAGATCCATTTTGATATCTCTTTTTGACCTAATAGAGTTAAAGCATGTTGCAAAGAGCTGATGGTAGTTTTAAAGCCAAAAATAGAAGAATTGATAAATTTTAGTAGCTTATATGACAAAGAAACATCTTGTTTTATAATGGTCTCAATTTTTTTAAAGTCTATTTCTGGTTGATTAATCTCGCGTAAAATACGCAGATAATTTGTTTTATAGCTAGGTAATGTTTTACCAGATAGAATCAGTGGCTTACAAAAAAAATATCCTTGAAAATACGAATAGCCCATATGGCGTGCAGATTGAAACTCTTCTTGGGTTTCGACTTTTTCCGCGAGAAATTTAATCGGATAACTACGTAAGCGTTGGATAAGCTCTTTACATTCGTTTTGCGGTGTATTGCGAAAATCGACTTTAATGATATCGGCTAATTTGATCAGTGGAAGATAGGCTGGGCTAAACACAAAATCATCTAAGATAAGTAGATACCCATTTTTCTTTAGTTTTTTACAAGCATTGATAATTTCTTCATCAGGGATAATATCCTCTAAAATTTCTACACCAATCAATTCTTTTGGTAGCATCGCCGGAAGATTATTTTTTAAGGAATTGGCAGTAAAGTTAATAAAGGCTTTTTTGCCATAGGTTAGTGTATCTACTCCGATGAACAAAAAACTATTTGTGATAACATCAAGTGTTGCTTGATCACCATCAATTGCAGTATAGCTATTCCTACAACTATTGCGAAATAATAATTCGTATCCAAAAACATTTAAATTGGTATCAAAAATTGGCTGACGAGCTACATGAACTTCTTGTTCCTGTGTCATAATAAGCTCCTTTCATAATTGCCGATTAGGTTGTTAAAATGTTGGAAGAATTCTATTAATAAATTGAAAGAGCTGTTGACCTTTTAGTCATCGGTCTGCTGACGAAATAAATTGCATAGTTGATTTATCCATGATATATTTCTGAAAACCAAAAGTGTTATAATTGTTTAAGGAGTCTTACCAGTTGTAAGACATATTATAGAGCTATTCAGCTAATTCTACATAGATAAGTGGATTCCTGCATAATATGGTAAAAAACCCTAAGAAAAAAGAGCGTTTTTTGAATATTAAATAAATTTTTGGAGGTAACTATGCAATATCGAGTTCAGGATAACAGTGATAATATTAATTGGCAAATAGTTTGTAAGGTATTACAGGAAGCGGGGTTGGCAGTGCATTCTGTAGAGTTGACCAAAAAAGCGTTTGAAAATAGCTATTGCATAATATTTGTATTTGATAAAGAAGTATTGATTGGCGTAGGGCGGGCAATTTCCGATGGTGCGTACCAAGCGGCAATCTACGATATTGCAGTATTGCCCTCTTATCAAGGTAAAAAAGTCGGTAAAATGATTATGGATGAAATCCACAAAGGGTTGCAAAACATCAATAGTATCTTATATGCAAGTCCTGGCAAAGAAAATTTTTATAAAAAGCTTGGCTATAGTAAAATGTGTACAGGCATGGCAAAGTTTCAGAATGAAGGCGTAATGCATGAAAAAGGCTTTATCGATTAAACTGAACATAGTTTTATAAATTTTGTAGACTGTATAGGAGGGCTCAGCGTTGTTTTCACAAGAAATAACAGAGCAATATCTATATCATTACACAACCTTGGAAATTGCGATTGAAAAGATTTTATATTCGGGGCAATTAAGGTTAGGCCCATTTGCGCAAACAAATGATCCGCGTGAATCGCAAGATTGGGGGATTCGTAGTATTGATGGTACGGAAAATGATCGTTCCTTCGGTCAACTAATAGAATTAATTAATGAAGATAGATTGAAACGATGTAAAGTATTATGTTTGACCAGAGATGATATGGAACATCATCGACTGGGTTTTGGGCGACGTGGGTTTGCCCGTGCGAGGATGTGGGCGCAATATGCAGGAAATCATAGGGGAATATGTCTCATCTTCGATGCTGTAAAATTAGATGCGATAATCAATAAGACGTTAGGCTGCCAGGGGAAAATTTATAAAGGAGTCGTAAAATACACAGATTCAATAGCTGGCGTGACAGAAGCATCGACGTTTGAGCTGGAGGCAGGTTGTAAAGCAAAACTCGAAACGATCGTTAAACAGCATATTGATCAGTATGCAAATACGATATTTTTTAATAAAAATCGTGACTGGAAGGATGAAACGGAGTATCGCTATGTATTTTATTCGGATGATGGTGATTATCAATTTATCAAAATTGATAATGTCCTGAAGGGATTGGTGCTGGGGGTGGATTTTCCTCAAGCGTATTATCCGGTCATTGAGTATTTCGAGGAAAAATATTGTTTAGAGGTAAGGTGCATGAGCTGGGACCATGGGATACCTTATCTTCGCAGAGTTGAAGGGATACTATGATTGCACTTATCCAATCTCTCACAGAAGGTGAGCATATAATCCGAAAATGCACCCCTCAAAATGAATGTTGAGAAAGACAATTTCAATATTTATGCTAAGGGGTTCTTTGTTTTTTGATATATTGATGATGTGTGTAACAAAAACTAAATAATAAAATTGCCATTTTAATGAATATAGAAGAAAAAATTTTCATTTTTTTTTCAGAAAGTGGTTGTATGATATAAATAATAGTAATTATCAGTTGACTACTAATTTGGTTTGCTATTTATTCGTGGTAATATAGCGCAGTAAGGATAATTACGAAATAATAATTTTATCTGTAGGGGGTAATGGGATGCAATCAAAATTAAATTCAGTTAAATGGGGATTTGTCCTTGCTATTTTTACTATTTTATTAGGGTTTATTTTAGGCGCCGTTATGGGTGGGGCCGAGTCGCAAATCAAAGCATTTTGGAGTGCATCAGCACAACCTGGTTTAGCAACGCTTTATAACAATGATCCACAAAAGATTACGGCAATCGTTGAACGCTCGTGGAAGATGCTGCAAAGAGCGCATATGCATGCAGCGGCAATCGGGGCAGCAAGTCTCGCCTTGATGTACTTATTGGCTTGTTTAAATGTAGCAAACGTATACAAAAAATGGACTTCAATAGCATTAGGTATAGGGACTTTGGGATATTCTTTGTCTTGGTTATATACGGCTTTTGCCGCACCGGTTATCGGCAGTATTCCTGCAACGAAAGCTTCCATTCATCTCTTGGCGGCTGGTTCTATTGGAATGCTGCTAGCGGGTACAACCGTAATACTGGCTTTCAGCATCAAAGCGTTGCTTTCCAATGAATCAGAACATATTGAGAAAATTTAAATGCGTAACAACAAAAACCTCTGTCGATGATAGAGGTTTTTGTGTTGTTATAGGGACGCTATATGCTAAGAGGAATAAGCAGCTATCAAGATAGTAAATTCATCTTAAGAAAGATTGATCAAATGCTAAAATTTAGTCGCAAAACAATAGGTTGAACTTAAAAGTAAGCGTGCTTAATATTATTAATTAATCTGGTATTGCTTTAAAAATATGAGGGACATATAATGAAGATAAATAGTTGTAATTGTAAGGAGAGATGAAATAATGGATGTTTTTGATTTCGCATTGCAGATGGAACTTGATGGCGAAAAATATTATAGGGATATGGCTGAAAAAGTACAATATGATGAATTGAAAAAGGTATTAGTAGCTTTGGCAGAGGATGAGCATCGGCACTACAAAATTATAAAATGTGCTAAAGAGCAGGCTTTTCAAGAAATAGCGGAAGAACCTTTCTTAGAAAAAGTGAAAAATGTTTTTTCGGACAATAAAGACGTTGAAGCTATTGCTCAATTAAGAAGTGAACAAATTGATGTGTATAGAGCGGCTTTAGTAAAAGAAAAAGAAAGTGTGGAACTTTATAAAAAACTACAAGTAGATGCTGAAAAAGAAGATATTAAAAGTATCTTTGAAAAACTCATGCAGGAAGAAGAACGTCATGCGGAACAGCTTGAGCATATTATTGATATGTTAAACAATGTGAATGATTGGGTAGAAGCAGCAGAGTTTAATCGTAAGGATGTTTATTAAGGATTAAACTATTTAGGAAAGATTTGCCGACAAGTAGGAAGTAGAAAAGTAAAAATACGACAGGTAATGATATAAAAATGATTGTGTCTATCCTTTGGTTAAAAAACTGGGGGATAGATTTTTTGCGTTTTCATCTATTTTTATCTTGTTATTAAAAAAATACAAATAAAAGCAGGTTTTTAGAAGTTTTTGCCAAATTTAAATAATGTAAAAAGACTGGTTATTATTTTGTCATAAGCGGAGGTAAAGATGAAGCGAATTGAGCATGTTTTTGAAATGGTAAAACAGTTATGCAGCAAACAGTGTTTGGGCGCTGGCGTAAGCACGGATGAGGTAGCCTCTCAACTGGGAATTCAAAGGTCCAATGCTTCTGGTGATTTAAATGAGCTAGTGAAAGCGGGGAGATTAGAAAAAATCGAAGGCAAGCCAGTTTTATATAAAATAGCCGATAATGCTCTTCATAACAGTAGCGGTAGACCTCCTGTATCTTGCATCATGGATCATATTATTGGTGCAAATAAAAGTTTGAAGACGGCTGTTCAACAAGCAAAGGCGGCGGTAATGTATCCACCGTTGGGGCTTCATACTTTACTGCTTGGGGAAACTGGTGTTGGGAAGTCGATGTTTGCAGAATGCATTTATCATTATGCGAAAGACATTGGGCAATTGAAAGCGGATGCACCTTTTGTGACTTTTAACTGTGCTGATTATGCGCATAATCCACAATTGTTATTGGCGCAACTATTTGGGGCGAAAAAAGGCAGTTATACGGGGGCTGAGCGTGATCGGAGCGGACTGGTAGAAAAAGCGAATCATGGTATTCTATTTTTGGATGAAGTACATCGTTTGCCTCCAGAGGGACAGGAGATGCTATTTTACTTAATCGATAAGGGTGCATTTCGTAGTATGGGTGATATTGAAGACTATCAAAAAGTTGAAGTTCTCATTATTTGTGCGACAACGGAAAATACGGATTCTGCTTTACTTCGGACATTTACACGTCGGATTCCGATGATTGTTAAATTACCGCCGATTAGAGAACGAACGATGAATGAACGTTGGGAACTAATTAAGTGTTTTTTTCAAAGAGAAGCGCAATGTCTGAAAGTGCCAATTGGCATTTCACCAAATTCATTAAAAGCATTTTTGTTGTATGATTGCGCGAATAATATTGGTCAGTTAAAAAATGATATCAAACTGAGCTGTGCCAAGGCATTTTTGGAATATGTGGGTAGCAAAGAAAAAATGCTGAAGGTGTGCAGTGAAGATTTGCCTGAATATATTAGGCGTGGCTTTGTGAAATATAAAGAACACCGTGGTGAACTTGATAAGATCGGGGTAACCGACGAAATTGTGTTTCATGCTTCGCAGAATACTTGTTTCGCTGTAGAAGGTGCAGGAACAATAAATATTTATGAAGCGTTAGAAGAAAAAATGATGGACTTGAAAGCAAAAGGCATGGGTGAAGCAGATATTCAGCTGATTATGGCAATGGATATTGAAACTTATATCAAAAAGTATATGGTTAAGTTTCGTCAAGGAAATCTCGAGGAATTATATAAAATCGTTGACCGAAAAATCGTCGAAGTTATACAAGAATTTTTGCGTTATGCTGGTGATAAACTAAATCGGCAATATGATGACAATATATTATTTGGGATGAGTATTCATCTTTCTAGTTCTTTAGAACGCATTCGTGAGGGAAGAGAAATCGTAAATCCGTATCTTTCTGAGATACAGAAGCTATATGCAAAAGAATATGCTGTAGCGGAGCATTTCAGTGGCATGATACAAAAATATTTTGACGTAACGGTTCCTTTGGCTGAAAGTGGCTTTATTACGATGTTTCTTGCTTTTGATGATTATATCGAAAAGGCAAACGCAGGCAGGGTGGGAGTCATTGTCGCCATGCATGGTGCGAGTACAGCAAGTTCTATGGCTGACGTAGTAAATCGGCTGCTAGGGGAAAAACATGTGGTGGGTTATGATATGCCGCTAGATCAAAAGACGGAGACTGCCTTGGAGGAAATCACTAAGTTAGTAGCATTACATAACGAGGGAAACGGGGTCATCATGCTGGTAGATATGGGGTCATTGGTCATGTTTGGGGATATGATTTATGAGCGTACCGCGATACCGATCAAGACTGTAGAAATGGTGAGTACGCCAATGGTGCTGGAGGCCTCGCGTAAGTCTTTGATGAGAATCTCATTAGATGAGATCTATTATGCTGTGACGAATTTAAGCCCGTACATTGGGCGGATGCATGGCAATGTATTTCATGATCAGTTGAAGGATAATGTGATCGTTACAGCTTGCATTACTGGACAAGGAACAGCGATTAAACTAAAAAATATGCTTGAAAAAATATTGTGTGAAAAAGGCAAGAAAATTGATGTTATCCCAATAGAGATTAGTAGTATGGAAAATTTTCAGCGCACCTTAACGAAAGTAAAACAGGAAAAAAATCTAATTGCGGTAGTCAGCAGTCTGAAACCACAAGATCCGACCATCAAGTATATTTCAACAAAACAGTTGATTGAAGGAGATGTGGGTCTAATATTTCCAGAGGCAATAAGTGAAACGAGGACAACTGAGCTTGTCTTAGATAAATTACAGTTTATGCAAGATGTAATTAATGAGAATCTGACGATTGATGGCAAACAATTTATGCAGGCTTGGAATGAATTTTATGTAGAATTAAAACGAAGAAATCTGATGCTCAGTGAAGAGGCTGGGATCGGGTTGATTATGCATTTGGCCTGTGTCGTTGAAAAACTAATACATGGCGAAGCTATCGATTATTCTCGACAGAGCAGAATCGTCGATCAAGATCAATATGGTGAAAGCTGCAAGGCAATTGCTATTTCGTTGCAGTCGTTAGAAGCAAGTTTTGGGATAAAGCTTGCAACGCAAGAGCATGAAAATGTGATAAAGCTAATGTATCGTCTTTAAGAATTATTAAAATTATTTTTCAATGAGAGGTAATCAAGTCTAGGGTAAAAGGAGCGATTTTACATGAAAGGATTGATTCGTTGGTTAGAAAAGTACTTTATGCCAATTGCAAGTAAGGTTGGAGAGCAGCGGCACCTAAAAGCACTACGTGATGGAATCCTTGCAATGATTCCTTTACTCCTTATTGGCTCATTTTTCTTGATTATGGCGTTTCCGCCCATTCCAGTTTTGGCAGATTTCGTAGCGCCTTATGTGGATAGTTTGCTGACTGTGGTGAATGCTACTTTTAATATTTTGGCACTCATCGTTGCTTTTTCCACTGCACATTCTTTAGCGAATTCTTATAAGTTGGATGCATTGGCGGCGGGAAGTTTTAGTGTCTCCGTTTTTCTTCTAGCGACGCTGACAAAATCAGGTGGTATTAATTTGGACCTCTTGGGGAGTAAGGGATTGTTTGTTGCGGTTATTTTGGCTTTCCTAGTGGTAGAAATGCAAAGAATGATGATTAAAAAAAATATTGTCATCAACATGCCGGAAGGGGTTCCCCCGGCAGTTGCTCGCTCTTTTGTGGCGTTGATTCCTGGCTTTTTTATCGTGGTGCTGATATGGTGGATCAATTGTATTTTACTAAGGACTACTGGATTGTCGATGCATGGTGTGATTAACCAAGTTGTTACGATTCCACTCCTTAGTTTAGGTGGAAATATCTTTGCAACGCTAATTGCTATCTTTGTAGGCCAAGTGTTATGGTGTTTTGGTTTACATGGAACTGCCTTAGTTGATGGCATCATGAGGCCGATTTGGATGATGTTTAGTCAGCAAAATGCTGTAGCAAAAGCGGCGGGAGAAACGATTCCCAATATTTTTTCTCAGCAATTTGTTGAGACTTTTATCCTCATTGGTGGGGCAGGTACTACACTGGCTTTGGCGGTATTACTAGTTACTACAGTGAAGTCAAAACAACTTAAAGCCTTAGGTAAGTTGGCGATTTGGCCAGCTATCTTTAATATTAATGAAATCATTATATTTGGTATGCCGATTGTCATGAATCCAATTATGTGGATTCCATTTATCTTAGCCCCGGTCATTTGTGCTTTGATTACTTATTTTGCCTTAGCTTCTGGACTTGTAGATCGTCCCTATGCTTACGTTCCTTGGACGACCCCAGCACTTTTTAGTGGCTTTTTAGTAACGGGTGATTGGAAGGCGAGTGCATTGCAGTTCGTTAATTTCAGTGTTTCGGCTGTACTTTATTATCCGTTTTTAAAGACGCTCGACAATGCGAAAGTGCGTGAAGAGCAAGGGAGCGAAACTGGGGAATTTGATGAAATTAATAAAATTAGTGCAGGTGCAATTGATAGTAATGCAAAAGAAACTATAACTTTAGGTACGACTTTATAAAATTTTTATAAAATCTAGGCTTGAAAAAGGAGCTATTTATGAATATTATTTTAGTATGTTCATCAGGGATGTCTACTAGCCTCTTAGTTCGTAAAATGATAGCCGAAGGAAAAAATAGAGGGTTAAAGGAGCTTCATATTTTCGCTTGTTCTATTGATGAATTAGAAGGTCATATAGATCAGTTTGATGTGGTATTGATTGGTCCACAGCTTCGTTATCGAGAACACGATGTTGCTGAGCTGACGAATCCTAGAAATAAAAAATATGCGGTGATAGATTTGATGAGTTATGGCATGATGAATGGTAAAAAGGTTTTGGATCAAGCGTTAGCTTTGTTGTAATAGATGAACCAGACACGAAAGAAGGGATAGCAATGGATCTCGAACAAGTTGCATTTAATATTATTTTGCACGCCGGCAATGCGCGTAGTTATTATTTTGAGGCGCTAAAGCTAGCGAGAGAAGGCGACTTTTTTAAAGCAAAAGACCTAGTGACTAAGGCAAAACAAGAACTAATCGAAGCCCACCACAGACAAAGTGTACTTCTTGAGCAGGAAGCAAATGGGCAGAAAACTGAACTGAGTTTACTATTAATCCATGCCCAGGACCATTTAATGAATACGATTTTAGCCCAAGACTTGATTCAGGAAATGATTTTACTGTATGAAGATCAAGCTAAAAACAACGTAAATCGTGGGAAAGATACAGAAGCAATATAGTGATCAATATAAAAATAATGTATAAGAGGCAGAAATCCAAGCGAATAGCTAAGGTCTTCTGCCTCTTTTTGTTGCGTTCTTAGTAGTGGATTTTTGTTGGGTGCAATTATAAACTTGCAGCCCCTATACACTGATAAAAATTTTACAATACAAAGAACAATACACAACAATACACGTTTAGGTGAAGAAAAAATTTACATAAATTAGAAACGGACAACTGTTGAATTATCAGGCTTTTCAAATAATTTGGACACGGCTATGTGTATTGGCATGCTTCTTGCAAATATTAAGTTGCGTAAAAGTAAAATAATCGGGAAAGGGGGAACGTAAGATCAGTAGGTGTTGTTAATGAAATAGTAACAAAGAAAAAGAAAAGGAGCGTTATTTTATGGACGGAATTATTAAGTGGCTTGAAGAAAGCTATATGCCGATTGCTTCACGCATAGGAGAACAAAGGCATTTAAAAGCAATTAGAGATGGTATCGTAGCCCTTATACCTTTATTATTGATTGGCTCATTGTTCCTTATTTTAGCTTTTCCTCCTATTCCAGTATTAGCAGATATGGTAAAACCTTATGTTGGAAATTTATGCTCAGTTAACAATGCCACAATGGGGTTAATGGGACTTATGGCAGCATTTTCGGTTGCATATTCATTGGCGAATTCTTATAAAATGGATCCGTTGGCCAATTCTTTGTTTAGTGTTGCTGCATTTATGTTGGCTACACCTTTTACCAAGGATGGTAATATTGCTTCAGCTTGGATGGGAAGTAAAGGTTTATTTGTTGCTATGCTATCAGCAATTTTTGTAGTTGAAATACAAAGATATATGATTAGAAAGAACATGGTTTTCAAATTGCCAGAAGGTGTACCACCAGCAGTAGCTCGGTCTTTTACGGCCCTACTTCCAGGTTTTTCGTCGATCGCTATTGTTTGGTTTATCAATGCTATTTTGTTAACGAGTCAAACAAATATACAAGATGTTATTTATAAAATTCTTGCGGCGCCAATTCTTAGTATGGGTGGTAGCTTACCAGCGTTTTTGCTTTGTATTCTTTTTGCTCAATTATTGTGGTGTGTTGGTATCCATGGAGCAGCATTGGTACAAGGTATTATGAGTCCAGTGTGGTTTGCATTAGCAGAGCAAAATGCCGCTGCTAAAGCTGCTGGTGAGGCTCTTCCGAACATTGTTTGTAACCAATTGTGGGATGTGTATGCGTTGATTGGTGGATCTGGCGCAACTTTGGCATTGGCATTTATGCTGCTGACAGTTAGCAAATCCAGACAGCTTAAAGTGCTTGGTAAATCAGCGATTATACCTTCTCTATTTAATATCAATGAACCAATTCTTTTTGGTATGCCAATTGTAATGAATCCTGTGATTATGATTCCGTTTATCTTTACACCTCTCATCACAGCGACAGTTGCCTATTTCGTTATGGATGCTGGTTTGGTAGATAAGATGTTCGCTATTGCGCCATGGACAACGCCAACTCTCATTAATTCTTTTCTTGACACTGGTGATATTAAAGCAGTTATATTGCAAGTGGGCTGTTTTGCGATCTCGGCAGTGATGTACTATCCGTTCTTTAAAATGTGGGATAAAGCAAAAGCTAAAGAAGAAAATATTATAACAGAAGAAACTAAAATTACACCATCACAAGGTTTTCATGTGTAAAGAAGTAGTACAGGAAAAATAAAAAATAAATGGTTGAATATAAGGAGAGATAAATAATGAAAAAAAGTTTGAGTACGCTTTTAGCATTAACATTTTCGTTAGGCATTACTGGTACAGCGTTTGCTGATAGTATTTTTTCGGATGTTCCTGAAAATCACTGGAGCTATGGTGCTGTAAACCAATTAGCAAAAGACGGCATCATTGAAGGCTATACAGACGGAACCTACAAGGGCGATCATATTTTGAGTCGCTATGAAATGGCGATTATTGTTGGCAGAGCGATGACTAAAATGGAAAAAGCCAATGCCAATGATCAAGCCTTGATTAAGAAATTAGAAACAGAGTATTCCTCAGAGTTAAGTAAACTAAATGATAAATATGAAAAACTTGATAAAAGAGTCGATAATGTAATGCTCAGCGGGTTTGTACGGGCGAAATATGATGACGATACAAGCAACGGGGTTGGCACTAATGTAAATAAACATTTTTATATGAATTTAGAAGGTAAAATGAAAATAGATGACCAGTGGGATGGACATTTCCAAAGTGAAACTCGTAAA
>Ga0316600_10000210_pt1 | contig 33115 bp, 35 predicted proteins | sample OWC_soil_day5_CT_FD_207652 | JGI IMG/M metagenome (GOLD analysis project Ga0316600, IMG submission 207652) | Wetland soil microbial communities from Old Woman Creek delta, Ohio, United States - OWC_soil_day5_CT | ecosystem: Environmental > Terrestrial > Soil > Wetlands | place: USA: Ohio... | reverse complement strand
GTGCAGCTGCCGAGGGCGTCGCCCAGAGCAATGTCCGGCACGCCCGCGATGGTGACCGAGCTGGCGCCGGTGACCATTTCGGGCAGCGACGTCACGACCGCAATCATCACGAGTCCAACTCAGCTTCCCGACAGCCCGGTCTTGCTCGAGATCACGTCCGCATAGCGCGACAGGCGCGCTCCGGCAAATGCGATCAGCGCCCCGCACAGGAGCAGCTGCAACCAGAGCATGGTTGCCGACTGCAGCGCGGTCATTACGTGCGGCCCGGGGTCGTTTCGCGCGCTTCAGCCGCGGCGCTCACGCCCTGCCGATGACGCGGCCGGGGCAGGTCCCCGAACGATTTCACGGGAGCCGCGCGACGTCGCGACGACGGTGGTCCGGAAGCCAAGGGGCTTCACGACCAGCATGTCGCATGCCACCGTGTGCAGGAGCTTCTCCGCCGTGCTGCCGAGCACCAGGTTCTCGAACCGCCCGCGAGTCATGCTGCCGAGTACGAGGACGTCCACCTCGTCGTCCACGATGGTCTCCGCGATCGCTTCGGCCGGATTTCCGGTGCGCACCTTCAACGCGCGCGCCGACAGGCCGGCATCCTTCAGCAGAAGCTTCAGCAACTGGCGTGCCTGCTTGCGCTCCCGCTCGATGACCGAGAACGGCATGCCAGGCGTGGCCCGCGGCTCGATCGCGCAATGCAACAGCCGCAGGCCGCCCTCGGTCAACCTCGTGAATTCGCGCGCCACCTGCACGATTCGCAGGTCGAGGGTCGAAAGCTTTTCGGTATCCCGGAACGGATCCACGGCAGCCAGGATCGTCGGGGCACGATAGGCGGCGGTGCCGCGCGCCAGGAGCAGTGGCACGGGGCAGAGCCGAACGAGTTCCCAGTCCGTGTGCGAGAAGCCGGCCAGCCGGCGACGCGACGCGCGAAATCGCGGCTCCGCGACCACGAGGTCGGCGCGCTCGCGCATGCCGGCGCGCACGATGGCCTCGTGCGGGATGCGCTGCCACTCTGCCACGGTGGTGGCACTCGGACCGTCACCGGCCAGCGCGCCGGCCAGGTTGTCGAGCGCTCGAACCTGCCGGTGCAGGTAGTCGTCGCGCGCCTTGGCAAGATGGCTCGAGTCGAAGAAGGGACGACCGCTCAGTGCGGCGTCGTAGGCGGCGTGATAGAGCACGAGCCGCCCGCCCGTGAGTCGTGCGAGCTCTGCAGCCTTCGTGGCGGCGACCTGCACCGGGGCCAGGGGATCTGCAACTGCGGCAAGGATGGTCTCGAACATGGTGCGACCTCCTCTGGTGGCTTCATGGTGTCAAACCCGCCCGGGAGCCGGGATCCGTGCTTGCACCTAAAGTCGGCGTCCGAAGCCGTCTAGAATCGGCGTGAGCACCCCACTCCGGACACCCGATGCACCCCAACGATCTCGCCGCCCGCGACCTGCGCGTCGTCTGGCACCCCTGCACGCAGATGAAGGACCACGAGTGGCTGCCGATGATTCCCATCGAGCGCGGCGAGGGCGTCTGGCTGCATGGCTACGACGGCCGGCGTTACCTGGACGCGATCAGCTCGTGGTGGGTGAACCTCTTCGGCCACGCGAACCCGCGCATCGGCGCCGCGGTGGCCGCGCAGCTCGGCAGACTCGAGCACGTGCTGCTGGCCGGCTTTACGCACGAACCCGCCGTCCGGCTTGCGGAGCGTCTCACGGCGATGGCACCGACCGGCCTCACGCGGTGCTTCTTCGCCGACAACGGGTCAAGCGCGATCGAGGTCGCGCTCAAGATGAGCTTCCACTACTGGCGCAACCAGGGCCGCGACCGCAAGCGCCGTTTCATCACGCTGACGAACAGTTATCACGGGGAGACGCTGGGCGCTCTCGCCGTGGGACACGTCGAGCTCTATCGCGAGATCTACCAGCCGCTCCTGATGGACGTGATCTCCGTGCCCTCCCCCGATTGCTACTCGCGTGAACCCGGCGACAGCTGGGACGCACACAGCCGGCGCATGTTCGTGGAGATGGAGGCGGCCCTGGCGCGCCACGCCGACGAAGTCTGCGCCGTGATCGTCGAGCCGCTGGTGCAGTGTGCGGGCAGCGTGCGCATGTACGATCCGGTGTACCTCACGCTCCTGCGCGAGGCCTGTGACCGGCACGGCGTCCACCTGATCGCGGACGAGATCGCGGTCGGCTTCGGCCGGACCGGCACCCTGTTCGCGTGCGAGCAGGCCGGCATCACGCCGGATTTCCTCTGCCTGTCGAAGGGGCTCACCGGCGGCTACCTGCCACTGTCGGTCGTGCTGACCGGCGAGCGCGTGTACGACGCCTTCTACGACGAGTACGCCCGGCTGCGAGCATTCCTGCATTCGCACAGCTACACCGGCAACCCGCTCGCCTGCGCGGCGGCCCTCGCGACCCTGGACATCTTCGCGCAGGACGGCGTCATCGAGCGTAACCGTGCCCTCGCCGGGCACCTCGGGCGACGCTGCGCCGAACTCAGCGACCTGCCGCACGTCGCCGAGGTTCGCCAGCACGGCATGATCGTTGCTGTCGAAATGGCACGCGACGGCGATCGCGACCGGCCATTTCCCTGGCAGGAGCGGCGCGGGCTGCGTGTCTACCAGCACTGCCTGCAACACGAGATGCTGTTGCGGCCGATCGGCAACGTGGTCTATTTCATGCCGCCCTACGTGATCGAGCCCGGGCAGATCGACCGGCTCGTCGCGACGGCGCGCGCGGGCATCGAGGCGGCAACATGCGACTGAACCGCGTCTATTCGGGCCACGCGCTCCGATCGGGCACGGAGTTTGCGTTGCCGGACTCCGCCGCATACCACGTAGCACGCGTCCTGCGACTGCGCGCCGGGGCACCGGTCACCGTGTTCGACGGCTCGGGCGATGACTTTCGCTGCGAGATCGTCTCCGTCGACGGCGACCAGGTGCGCGTGCGGGTGGGAGCGCGGGCCGCGGGACTTCGCGAATCGCCGCTGCGCATCACCCTGGTGCAGGCCGTCTCCCGCAGCGAGCGCATGGACTGGACGCTGCAGAAAGCGACCGAACTCGGGGTTCGCACGATCATCCCGGTGCTCTCTGCACGCAGCGTGGTGCGCCTCGATGAACGCCAGTCCGAGAAGAAGCTCCGGCACTGGCAGGCAATCGTGGCCGGTGCCTGCGAGCAATGCGGCCGCAGCACCTTGCCCGAGGTCCGGTTCCCGCTCGAGTTTCGTCGCTTCATCGCGGAGTCGCCGCGCGAGGGCCAGCGGCTGGTGCTGAGCCCGAGCGGGCCGACGTCGCTCGCGGGACTCGCCAGCGCCGCCGCTCGCGTCGAATTGCTGATCGGCCCCGAAGGCGGGCTCGACGACGCCGAGCTCGATGCAGCTGAACTCGCTGGCTTCACGCCGGTGCGCCTCGGCCCCCGCGTGCTGCGCACGGAGACGGCGGGGATCGTTGCACTGGCGGTGCTTCAGGCGCTGTGGGGCGCCCTGCAGTGAGGAAAGGGGATAGGGGTTAGGGGATAGGGGATAGTGCAAGAAAAGAAGAGCCGGCGTGGCCGGCCTCTTCACTATCCCCTATCCCCTAATCACTATCCCCTTTCCTCACGCTCGCGTTTCCTCGGCCACCATCTGCTCGATCCGCTCGAAATCGGGCACCAGCGGGTACTCGTTGACCATGCGCACCTGGCAGACGATCGGGCTGCGTTCGCCGAAGGTCCGCGAGTCGTCGGGGTGGATCACGTCCGGGTTGACGCGCACGAGCTGCGGGAAGCCCTGGGTCAGCATCGCGAAGTGGCCGCCGGCGACCGAGCCGGTGATTCCCTGCATCACCACGACGCGCGTGCGACCTCCGGCGCGCGGCGGGTTGCGCCCGCACGCGGCTTCGATCGACACGAGCGGCACGCGACGCCCCCCCCAGGCGATCGTGCCGAGGTACCACGGTGGGGCACCTTCCATCGGCGTCGGCACCTGGTAGTTGATCACCTCGGTGATGCAGGCGCGCGGCAGCAGCAGTCGGTCGTCGGCCAGCGGGACCAGCAGGCAGTAGATCTCGTCGGCGGCTGCGTTCATGGCTCAGGATTCCTCACGGGGCCTGTCGCCGCCGGGCCAGCACCAGGGGCTCGACCGCATCGAGCAACTGGCTTTCCTGGTACGGCTTGCCGAGGTAGTCGTCCACCCCGAGCTCGATGGCCCGCGCGCGGTGTTTGTCGCCGACCCGGGAGGTGATCATGATGATCGGCACGTCGGCGAGCCGCGGGTCGCTGCGGACGTGCGAGGCGACCTCGTAGCCGTCCATGCGCGGCATCTCGATGTCGAGCAGGATCACGTCGGGCACGTGCTCCTGCAGCAGCGCCATGGCATCCACGCCGTCCTTGGCGGTCATCACCCGCATGCCGTTGCGCTCGAGCAGGCGCTGCGTCACGCGCCGCACCGTGATCGAGTCGTCGACGACCAGCGCGAAGATGCGATCGTCGCGCGTCGGGCGCACCGAGACGTCCGCCGTCCGGGAACGCCACTCCGAGCGCACCAGCGCACCCATGTCGAGGATGATCACGATGCGACCATCGCCCAGGATCGTGGCGCCGGAGATGCCGCGCACCGAGGCGACCTGCGGCCCGACCGACTTGACCACGATCTCGCGGCTGCCCACGAGTTCGTCGGTGACCAGGGCGGTCGAATGCTCGCCCGCGCGCACCAGGATCACGGGGATCGCCGTGTCTGCCTCGGGCAACGCGGACGGGCCGCTGCCCAGGAATCCGCCGAGGTGCTGGAAGCGATAGACGTGCCCGCCGTACTCGAAGGTGGGCTGCTCTTCGGTGAGATGTGCTTGCACATCGGCCTTCGACAGCCGCGCGACGCCCTCGACCGTGGCGACCGGCAGCGCATAGAACTCGTCGTGCACGCGCACTATCAGCGCCTGCGTGATGGCCAGCGTAAACGGGAGACGGATCGAGAATCGCGCGCCGCGTCCAGGGGTCGACTCGATGAAGAGCCCACCGCCGAGCTTCTTGACCTCGGTTGCGACCACGTCCATGCCGACGCCACGGCCCGCCTGCTGCGTCAGGCGATCGGCCGTGCTGAAACCGGGCTCCAGGACGAGCTGCAGGGCTTCCTCGTCGGTGAGGTCCTGCTCCGGGCGCAGGAGGCCCATCTGCCGCGCCTTGGCGCGGATCGCGGAAATATTCAGGCCGGCGCCGTCATCCTCGACGGTGATGACGACTTCGGATCCCTCGCGCAGCAGGCGGACGGCGATCGTGCCCGTTTCGGGCTTGCCCCGCGCCGCGCGCTCGTCCGGCGCCTCGATGCCGTGCACCACCGCATTGCGCAGCATGTGCTCGAAGGGCGGCAGCATGCGCTCGAGCACCTGGCGGTCGAGTTCGCCGGAGCCGCCTTCGATGACCAGGTCGACTCTCTTGCCGGCTTCCTGCGCGGCCTGGCGCACGAGGCGCGTCAACCGCTGCGCATGCCTCTGGAAGGGCACCATGCGGGTCTTCATCAACCCGTTCTGCAGTTCCGCGACGATGCGGCCCTGCTGCTGCAGCAGGTTCTGGCCGTCGCGGTTCAGGTTCCCGAGCAGGCCCTCGATGCTCGCGACGTCGCTGACCGACTCGGCGAGCGCACGCGAAAGCTGCTGGATGGTCGAGTAGCGGTCGAGCTCCAGCGGGTCGAAGTCCGCGCGACCCTGCGCTTCTTCCTGGTGCTTGAAGAGTATCTGCGCCTCGGTCTCGAGCTCGAGCTTGCGGAGCTGCTCGCGCAGGCGCGTCACCGTCCGCCCGAGCTCGGCGAGGTTGAACTCGATCGAGGTCATCTGCTGCTCGACACGCGCGCGGAAGATGCTGACCTCGCCGGCACTGTTCAGCAGCTCGTCGAGCAGGTCGGCATTCACGCGCGCGAGCTCGTGGCGCTCCGCGGCTGCGACGGGCTCGCGGCCCGGCAGCACTGGCGGCACCGTCGGAACGGGCGCCGGCTCGGGCTCGGCCACCCACACGGGAGCCTCTGGCGCGGCGGGCGGCAGCTCGACCGGGGCCTCGACCGGCACCTCTTCGGCGGCAACCTCCTCGACCAGCATCTCCTCGACGGCTGGCACCGGTTCCTCGGCAGGTGGAACCTCGACGGCCGGGGCCTCCGGCGCAGCCTCGAGCGCGGCGGCTGCGATCTCTTCGGGCGGAGGCTGCGCCGGCGCCGGCTCCGGTTCCGGCTGCGAGGCCATTGCGACCGACCTCACGCGGGCGATCAGGTCACGCGCCGGCACGATGGGCTGGCCCGCGTTCGCCGCGTCGCGCATGTGGTGAAGCTCGTCCAGCGAGGCCTGCAGCACCGCGGTGGCCGCCTCGTCCGCGACGATCGCCCCGGCCTCGAGCGACGTCAGGAAGGACTCCATCTCGTGGCTCAGGTCGCCCATCGCGCGGATTCCCGCCATGCGGGCGCCGCCCTTGATCGTGTGCAGCAGGCGCTTCAATTCGGTGATCTGGCTGCGGTCCGCACGGTCACGCGTCCAGTTGGTGAGCGACACGTCCGCCTGCTCGAGCAGCTCGGCAGCTTCCTCGCTGAAGATCGCGGCGATGTCGGCATCGAAATCGGGTTCGGGAACGGGCTCGGGCACCTGCGGTTCCGCAGGCGTCGGCTCAGGCACGGGCTCGGGCGGCAGCGGAGGCATCAGGAGATGCGGCGACGTCTGGTCCCTGTCCGTCTCGACCGGCACCTCGAACTGCTCCGCAAGGCTCGCGAGCGAGGGCTCCGTCAGGTCCGCCGAAACCACAGGGGTTTCCTCGGGCTGCCAGAGGGTGGCCACGGTGCGCTCGCCCGCCTCGGTCAACTGTGCCAGCTCGGCATCGAGCGCCCGGTCGAGCGCGTGCCAGCCGGCAATGAGCCGGCCGTGGTCCGGGAAGAACCCGGTGTCCTCTGCCACGTTGGCCACGACGTTCTCGAGGCTGCGCACCGTGTCACGCAGCAGCGCGAGTCCTTCCTCCGGCAAGCCGTGCCCGTTGTCGTGCAGCTTGCGGATGTAGTGCTCCATCGGCTCCGCGACCTTGATGCCCTGCCGCACGCCAGCGGTCTTCGCAATGCCGCTCAGGGTATGGCACGCACGATAGAGCGCTTCCGTGACGGCGTACGGAGCCACCGACTGGCTGCATCGCTCCATGAACTGGCGCACGACCGCAACGTGACCCGCCGTCTCCTTGCGGAAGATCTCCTGCAGGACGGGATCCATGCCCTGCGCCTCCGCGGGCGCAGGCGTGGCGACCTCGGGTTCCACGACGGGGCCGGCGGGTACCGGCGCGGGTGGCACGGGCGGAACTCCAGTCGCCTCGCGCCCCGATAACGCATCCGCGCGGGCCATGATTCCAGCCAGGTCGGCAGGCTGCTCGCGACCGAGCTCGAGTTCGTCCACGAGCCTCGGCATCGTCGCCACGGCATCGCGGACGATCTCGACGATGTCCGGGGACCGCGGGAGCGTCGCGCTGATGACGCGGTTCAACACGCTCTCGATGCTCCACGAGAATTCGCTCACGCGCCGTGCGCCGACCATTCGCCCGCTGCCCTTCAACGTGTGGAACACGCGCCTCAGGTCGCGCAGGGCCGGTGTATCGAGCGGGTTCTGCTCCCATTGCGGGAAGAGTTCCCGGAGACGCGCAACGTTCTCGCGCGCTTCCTCGACGAAGAGCTGCAGGAATTCCGGGTCGACTGCGGTCGGCTCCGCGAGGTGCGGCGCGATTGGCGCCGGACGTGCCGGCGGAACCTCTGCCGCCGCGACGGGAGTCGGGACGGGCGCAGGCGTGGGCGCCTCCACGGGTGCTGGTGCAGGCACTGGCTCGGGGGTCCGGGGCACGCGCAGCGACACGACCTTCGATGGAACCTGGTCCAGCTCGTCCAGGCCCGCCTCGGCATTTTCGAGCATGTGCCACGGGTCGGGGCGGCCCGCCTGCAGCATTTCCATGTAGTACTCGACGGCGACGATGGCGTCGGCGAGCCGGTCGAGCCGCGGAACTGCGAACGACCCCGAGTCCGGTCGGACGATCGAACCGAGCGCTCTGCCAACGCCCTCCATGACCTCGACGGCGCGCTGCTTGCCGAGCATGAGGAGGCCCGCGGTGATGCCTCGCACGAGTTGCGGCACCTGGTCGAGCCCCTGGGCTTCCGCAGGCGCGCCGAGCGCCTGGGTGATGGCCTCCTTGATGCGGGCCATGTTGACGATGCACTCGCGCAGGACCGCCTCCTGCACCTGCCGGAACTCTTCGTCCGGTACCTCGCCCCCGCGTGCGGCGGGTTCGGGGAGGATCAACTTGACGAGTTGTGAGTCGAGGCTGTCCTCCACCTCGATCAGCGCGGCCGCAATGCCCAGCAGCGAGCTCTCGTCCGGCGCCACGCGCCGGTCGACGATGCCGCGGAGCGCCTCGATCTCGCCCTGCACTCTGTCGCGCAGCGCGCCGAGGCCGAGCACGCCGAGCGTGTCGCTGATCTTGCGCAGCATCTCGAGCTGGGGCAGCAGGTCCTCGACCTGGTTCGCGCCCTTGCGCACGAAGATGTCCAGCACGTCCTTGACGCGCGTGAGGTCCTCGCGGATCGCGGCGGCCACGGTCTTCATCAGGCGCACGCTCGGCGCCGACAGCGTCTCGCGCGCCTCGTCGACATGTTCGTCGACCGCCAGCACTTCGTCGAGACGGAAGGACTTGCGCACTCCCGCAACGCGCGAGCCCGCCGTCCGCGAGCGCGCGACGTAGAACAGCAGGTTGTTCAGCAGCTCGATGGGCGGGGATTCCGCGTATTGCTGCTCGCCCGACTCCTGCAGGCGGCGAAGTTCGCGGTCGACCTGGCCGAGCAGGCGTTTCACGGAGACGTTGCCGTCGATGCCGCCCTGCTGCAGCGCCTCGAGCACCGCGCCCACGACCCACCAGAGCTGGAAGAACGGCTTGGTGGCGGCTGCCGACTCGAATTCCGTCGCAATCTCCGCCAGCGCGGCAAGGTTCTGCCCGACGTTTTCGCCTCGGATCCAGCCGAGCAGTGCGAGCTGGAAGCGCGGACGCAGGCGCCGCGCGAGATCGACGACCGAATGCCCTGCGCCGGCGTCCGACGCCGGTCGCGCCGGTTCGTCCGAGCGCAGGTTGAGGAGCAGCAGCGTGCCCTCGGAGAGCAGTGCACCGCCACGGACGGCTCGCAGGTCGTTGAGCAACGGCAGCAGCGCGAGCGGCACGTCGCGACCGCCCGAGGCCACTCGCTCGACATAGGACGGCAGCTGCTCCATGGCCCGCATCAGCGCCTCGAGGCCGTCCGCGTCCGCCTTGCCGTCGCCGGAATGCGCGTCCACGTACCGGGCGACCAGTTCCATTTCCTCGGCGAGCAGGGCGCCGCCGTAGACCTCCGCCAGCCGCAAAGCGCCGCGAGCCAGGTGCAGGTGTGAAGCGAACCGGTGCAGGGCGCCACGGTCGCCGGGGCGCTCGGCAAAGGCCTCGAGCGCAGCACGCGCTTCATTCAACTCGAGCGCAATCTCGCGCGCGACCAACTGCAGCGAGGGGTGAGCCTCGTCAGCGATGGCGACCTGGAGTGTTCCTGTGCTCACGGAGGCGATGGTCCCGGTCCGTCAGCCGGCGAGTCCGCTCACGCGGCGCAGCCTTTCGGCGCTCTCGGCCGCCGACTCGTCCGGACGCAGCACCGGGTACTCACCACTGACGCTCGTGTTCGAGCCGTCGGGCAGGCGGAAGCCGGACACCGACTTGCGCAGCTGCGCCGCGAGTTCGGCGAGCTTGCCGATGGACGTCGAGGTGGCCGTGGTGCTCTCGGCCGTCTGCGAGCTGATCTCGCGCAGCACCTGCATGTTGCGCGAGATGCTCTGCGAGGACGTCGCCTGTCCGCGCGCGCTGGCGGAAATATTCTGCACGAGGCTCGCGATCTGGTTGGAGACCTGCTCGATCTCCTCGAGCGCGGCGCCGGCATTCTCGGCCAGCAGGGCCCCGCCGACGACGTCCGTCGTGGTGCGTTCCATCGACACGACCGCTTCGTTCGTGTCGGCCTGGATCGTGCGCACGAGGACCTCGATCTGCTTCGTGGCATTGGCCGCCCGCTCCGCGAGCCGCTGCACCTCGTCCGCCACGACTGCGAAGCCGCGACCCGCCTCGCCTGCCATCGATGCCTGGATCGAGGCGTTGAGCGCCAGGATGTTGGTCTGCTCCGCGATGTCGTTGATGAGCTCGACGATGTTGCCGATCTCCTGCGAACTCTCGCCGAGGCGCTTGATGCGCTTCGAGGTTTCCTGGATGTTCTCGCGGATGGCATTCATGCCGTCGATGGTGCGCCGAACGGCATCGCCGCCCTTGTGGGCGATGTCCACCGAATGGCGGGCGACGTCTGCGGACCGCTCGGCGTTGCCGGAGACCTCCTCGGTGGAGGCCGCCATGGCCGCGATCGACTCTGACGCGGATCCGATCTGCTTCGACTGCGCCGAGGACGCCTTGGCGAGATGCGTCGACAGAGCCTGGGTCTGCCGCGTGGCAGCATCGAGCTTGATCGCGGAATCGTTGATGGTGGCGACCAGCTCGCGAAGTGCCTCGATCGCATAATTGATCGAGTCGGCGATCGCCCCCGTGATGTCCTCGGTGACGGTGGCCTGCACGGTCAGGTCGCCGTCGGCGAGGCTCGACAGTTCGTCGAGCAGCCGCAGGATCGCCTGCTGGTTCCGGTCGTTCTGCCGCGCCTGCAGGTCGGCCGCCCTGCGCAGCGCGGTGAGCGAACGTTGCAGCACTGTCGCCACGCCAAGCGCGGCCACTGACACCAGCACGAAGGCCAGCGCCAGCCACGGGTTCGCGAGCCAGCCCAACGGTCCGGCACCGACCTTCTGCCCGACCTGGGCGAGCCCGGCGGAAAGAGCTGCGCCGCTCTCCGCCAACGCGTTGCGTGCGGCCTGCATCTGCTCGAGCTGGTCGCCGAGCGCGATCGCCGAGCGCGCCTGCTCCTGCTCGCTGCGGTAGACCGCCGCCAGCAGGCCGGCCGACGCCGCAGCCGCGGTGGGCGCGGGACCGACGCCGAGGGTATTGGCCTCGCCATTGAGGCCGGCGACGACCTGCCCCATGTATTCGAGGCCGTTCGCGAGCCGCTGGGAAGCCGCCTCCACCGGCACGGTGCCATCCGCAAGAGCCGCCAGGTCCTGCTCGACGGCCTGCGCGCGGACTTCGAAGCGCTCGAGGTGACGCACGAGTGCATCGTCGGGGCGCGCGGGGCCCATCGCCTTGACCACGTTGGCAGTGGCGGCCAGCAGTTGCGGGGTCAGTTCGCGAACGCCGGCCGCCGCGCGCTGCGCGGCGAGGGCTGCCTCGCGTCCGTCGAGCACGGACAGCGTCTGTTCGAGCAATGCGGTCCAGCCGGCCTCGTCACCCAGCGCCTTCGCACCGGGGGACTGGAGGCGGCGCTCGAGCCGCGCACGGGACTCCGCGAGCGCGTCGAATCCGGGCGCCGAGCCGCGCACGGCCGCGCCGGCCTGCAGCGGGATGTTCTGCGCAAGCGCCGACAACTCGGCGAGGTTCTCGCGCGCCTGCCACTGCTGGCTCGCCGTCCGCGCGGAGAAGACCAGCGCGGCCGCCGCCAGGAGCGCCGCCAGGAGCGCGACGCGGATCAGGGCGGGTTGCAGTCGCGCGGCATCGAGTCTGTTCGTCATCGTTGCACCGGATTCGTGTGTGGCAAGGCGCGGCCCTCTCAGGAGGCCGCCGCCTGCAGGAATTGCTGGCTCTCGAGCAGGCTCCGGACGCTGAAGACGGGCCACACCTCGGCGCCGCGCTTGAAGGCACCGGCCAGGTAGCGCTCGCAGCGCAGGAGCGTCGGCGGCAGGTCGGCCGAGAATTCGCTCTCGTAGAACCTGCGGAAACCCATCACCTCGTCCACGACGAGGCCCGCGGGAATCTCGCGGTGATTGGCGATCAGCACCCGGGTCATGCGCGTAACGGCGGTGCTCCCCGACCCAAGGAATGCGCGCAGGTCGATGACCGGCAGCAACTGCCCGCGCACGTTGGACAGGCCACGTATCCAGCCCTTCGCCCCGGGAACGCGCGTCACCGCACCGGGATATCCCATGACCTCGCGCGTCTCCTCGCGGGCGAGCAGGAAGGCCTCGCCGCCCAGGCGGAACGCGATGCCGACCCACTCGGCGCCAGAGGCCGTCGTCTCGGGCTGGCCCTGGGCGGCCGAGCGGGCCCGGCGGTCGAGCTCACGAAGCAACTCGTACGGGCGGTCGCGCAACGACCGCAGTGCGCCTGCGGCCTCCATCAGCCCGCGAGCGCCGCCTGCGCCTTCTGCACCAGCTTGTCCATCGCCACCGGTTTGACCAGGTAATCCACGGCACCCTGCCGCAGGCCCCAGACGCGATCCGACTCCTGCGCCTTGGAGGTGACCATTATCACCGGGATGGAGCGCGTCTGCGGGTCGTTCGCGAGCTCGCGCGTGGCCTGGAAGCCATTCAGTCCGGGCATGACGATGTCCATCAGGATCAGGTCCGGGTGCAGTTCGCGGGCCTTGCGGATGCCCTCGCCGCCGTCGGCCGCGCAGGCCGTGCGGAACCCGCCCTGCTCCAGCGCCTTCTGCATGACGTGCACATCCGTCGGGGAGTCATCGACGATCAGTACCAGTGCCACGGGTCAGGTCCTCCGGATCGGTCGGCGTCAGCGATGGACGTGGGTCTCGATCGCGCTCAGCAGTTCCTCGCGCGTGAACGGCTTCGTCAGGTAGTGCTCCGAGCCGACGATCCGGCCCCGGGCCCGGTCGAACAACCCGTCCTTGCTCGAGAGCATGATCACCGGGATGGTGCGGAAGACCTTGTTGTGCTTGATCAGCGAACAGGTCTGGTAGCCGTCGAGCCGGGGCATCATGATGTCCACGAACACGATGTCCGGCTGGTGGTCCGCCACCTTGGACAGCGCGTCGAAACCGTCCACCGCGGTGTAGACCTCGCAGCCTTCGCGGGCGAGCAGGGTCTCCGCCGTGCGGCGGATGGTCTTGCTGTCGTCGATGACCAGCACCTTTAGCCCCGCCAGCCGCGGCCGGCTGGTGTTGGCTGCCGTATTGTCCATGCCCTCGAACTCCCGCATTGGGTAACAAGCGTCGCGAGCACGACGCTAAAGCGCGAGGCTGTGCTCGCGGGGAGTTTTTAACATATTGGCAGTGGCCCTGCCATCGGCCGCTTTCGATACCATGACGGGTGTCACAGGCGGCCGAGGCCGCGGACGGATGGAGCCCCAGATGACCGACAAGCGTTTGCGAGTCGCCGTGGTGATGGACCCGATCGAGGACATCAAGCCGGCGAAGGACACGACGCTGGCGATGATGCTCGCCGCGCAGCGCCGCGGCTGGCAGCTGTCCTGCCTCGGGCTCGGCGACCTCTGGCTGCGCGACGGCGTGGCGCTCGGCCGCACGAGCCCCGTCGAGGTACGCGACGACCCCACCGACTGGTTTACGAAGGGCGACCCCGTGACCCGGCGGCTCGGTGAGTTCGACGTCATCCTGATGCGCAAGGACCCGCCGTTCGACACGGAGTACATCTACGCGACGTACATCCTAGAGCGAGCGGAGCTACAGGGCGCGATGGTCGCGAACCGGCCGCAGGGGCTGCGCGACATGAACGAGAAGGTCTACACGGCCTGGTTTCCCGAATGCTGCGCGCCCACGATCATCACGCGCGACATGGGCGACATGCACGCCTTCCTGCGCGAGCACGAGCGCGTCGTGTGCAAGCCACTCTACGGCATGGGCGGGCGCTCGATCTTCGTGCTCGAGCTCGGCGACAAGAACGCCAACGTGATTTTCGAGACGCTGACCGAGTACGGCACCCGCTACGCGATCACCCAGCGCTACATTCCCGACATCGTGACGACGGGTGACGCGCGCGTGATCCTGGTCGACGGCGAGCCGATTCCCTACGCGCTTGCGCGGATTCCGTCGGCGGCCGACAACCGCGGCAACCTCGCGGCCGGCGCAAAGGGCGTCGGCCGGACGCTGGACGAGCGCGATCGCTGGCTCGCGGCCAGGATCGGCCCGGCACTCCGCGAGCGCGGCATGCTGTTCGTCGGGCTGGACGTGATCGGCGGGTTCGTCACGGAGATCAACGTCACGAGCCCGACCGGCGCGCGCGAACTCGACAAGCAGTTCGGGCTCGACGTGGCCGGCACGCTGATGGACGCCATCGCGCGGCGGCTGGGCGGCTGAACCATGCGGGTGCGCGCCGGCCGCGAACGTCCCGAGGATCGCCTCGCCACGGCGATCTTCATCGCGGCCCTGGTGCACGGCCTCGTGATCCTGGGCGTCCGTTTCTCGGCACCCCCCACCCCGGACGACAAGCCGCTGCCGACGCTCGAGGTACTGCTGGTGCCGGACGGGCCACGGGGGCAGGAGAATCCCGAGGCCAGCTACATCGCCGAGCGCAGCCAGAAAGGCGCCGGCACGACGCGCGACCACGTGCGCACGTCGCTGCCCGAGGTGTCGGCCACGCTGCTCGACAATCCCGGCGAACAGGACGGCGATGCGCCCCGGCCGGACGCGACCACGGGAACGACCGGAAGCTCGCAGCTGCTGGCGGCCCGGTCCGCCTCGTCCCGGCAGACGCTGTCGGGGGACCAGTCCGATCTCGACCAGTCCGCCGCCATCCCGCTGGAGACGCGGCCGATCGCGCAGGTCGGCATCAACGCTCAGGCGGCGGACGAGTCGCTGCGCCTGCGGGGCGCACCCGGCACCAATGACCGGCTGCTCGCGGACACGCGCGAATCGCAGATCGCCGGCTACCTCGACGGCTGGAAGCGGCGCATCGAGCGGGCGGGCACGCTCAACTTCCCGAACGAGGCGCGGCGGCGCTCCCTGTCGGGCAATCCGGTGCTGGAGGTCGCGATCCGGGCCGACGGCAGCCTCGAGCAGGTCATCGTGCGCCGCTCGAGCGGACACAGCGAACTCGACAACGCAGCGGTGGGCATCGTGCGCCTCGCCTCGCCCTTCGATCCGTTCCCGCCGACGATGCGGGAGCGCTACCCGGTGCTGCGTTTCGCCTATGAGTGGCAGTTCATCGGAGGCCGCCTCGGCGACGGCTCCGTCTGGCCGGGTCCACCCTGAGTCGCGCAACGCTTGTGGGGGCGCGCTCGGCGGCCGGATACTTGCGGACATGGGCGCGACGTTCCTGACCAACCAGTTCCTGATCGCGATGCCGGGCATGGACGACCCGAATTTCGCGCAGACGGTCACCATGGTCTGCGAGCACAGCCCGCGCGGTGCGCTCGGCATCGTCATCAACAAGCCGCTGTCGATGAACCTCGGCGAAGTGTTCGACCAGCTCGGCCTCGACGCTTCGCAGTCGCGCGTCGCTCAGCAGCCAGTGCTGCACGGTGGACCGGTGCAGACCGATCGCGGCTTCGTGCTGCACAGTCCGGGCCCGCAGTGGGAATCGACCCTCCCCGTGTCGGAACGCATCCACCTCACGACGTCACGTGACATCCTGGACGCGCTGGCGGGAGGGCGCGGGCCCGAGAACGCCATCGTCGCACTTGGTTATGCCGGGTGGGACGCCGGCCAACTCGAGGAAGAGATGGTTCGAAACGCGTGGCTCACGGTGCCCGTCGACGAACGGTTGCTGTTCGAAGTGCCGATCGAGGATCGCTGGCAGGCGGCCGGCCGGCTGCTCGGCGTCAACCTGCTGACCCTGAGCAGCGACGCGGGGCACGCCTGAGCGGACCCGTGCCCGACCGCGCGCAAGTCATCCTGGCATTCGACTTCGGGGTGCGGCGCATCGGCGTCGCCGTCGGCCAGACGACGACCGGCACCGCAAGCCCGGCCGGCGTGATCTCCGTGAGCGGCTCGCCCGACTGGGCCGCCGTCGAGCGCTGTATCCGCGAATGGTGTCCGGCGCGACTGCTGGTCGGCCTCCCCTATAATATGGACGGTTCAGAAACGGTCCTCGCCGGGGCGTGTCGCGGGTTCGCAGCCGAACTCGTGCGCCGCTTCGGCCTGCCGGTGGAATTCGTGGACGAACGCCTGACCTCCGCGGCCGCGACGGCCGACCTGCGCGAGGCCCGGCGCTCGGGCGCGCGAACCCGCCGCGTCCGGCGCGAGGACATCGACGCCAATGCCGCACGCCTGATCCTCGAGACCTGGCTGCACAGCCTCGCAACGAATACCGGGAGCGACCCCCCGTGACCACCGACACCGGCAGTGAACAGCAGCGCGACCAGGCGGGACGCCTGCGCCACCTCCTCACGCTCGAGGGACTCTCGAGCGACGAGCTCTTGCGTCTGCTCGACCTCGCGCAGTTCTACGTGCGCCTGCCCGGCGACCTGCCGGCGCGCGACCAGAGCCTCGCGGGCCGCACGGTGGCGAACCTGTTCTTCGAGCCGAGCACGCGCACGCGCGTGTCGTTCGAACTGGCGGCCACCCGGCTCGGCGCCGACGTCGTCAACCTCGACCTGTACTCGTCCTCGCGCGTGAAGGGCGAGACGGTGCTGGACACGATCTACACGCTGCAGGCCATGCAGGTGGACGTCTTCGTGATGCGGGATGCCGAACCTGGCCTGCCGGCCTGCGTCGCGCAGCACGTCGCGCCGCACGTGAGCGTGTTGAACGCGGGTGAAGCGCACGTCTCGCATCCGACCCAGGGCCTGCTCGACGTGCTCACGATCCGGCAGCGCAAGGGCGACCTCGGGTCGCTGAGCGTCGCCATCGTGGGCGATATCCGCCACTCGCGAGTCGCCCGCTCCACCGGGCGCGCGTTGCTCACGCTGGGCGTGGGCGAACTGCGACTGGTGTGTCCCGGCAGCCTCATGCCCGAGGCAGGCGAACTCGCCGGCGCGAGCCGGCACACCAGCCTCGCCGAGGGGATTCGCGGCGCCGATGTCGTGATGGCGCTGCGCATCCAGCGCGAGCGCATGACCGAAGCCAGCACGCTCGACGCGGACGCCTTCAACCGCGAGTGGGGCATCACGGCCGAGAACCTGCGCCGCGCCCATCCGGACGCGATCGTGATGCATCCGGGCCCGATGAACAGGGGCGTCGAGATCACGAGCGAAGTGGCCGACGGCCCGCAGTCGGTGATCCGCCAGCAGGTCACGAACGGCGTGGCCGTGCGCATGGCCGTGCTTGCCACCATCGTGCGCAACGTGCAGGTCCGCAACGTCGAGGCGGGGCGGAGGGCCGGATGAGCGGACGCGGGCACCGCGGCACGATCTTCGTCGAGGACGCGGAGCTCATCGCGCGGCAGGAATTCCCCGGCCGGCAGTTCGTCATCCGCCTGCGCGCGCCGAAGTGCGCCGTCGCCGCCACGCCCGGAAGCTTCGCTCACCTCACCTGTGACCCGTTGCTGCCGATGCGCCGTCCGCTGTCGATCATGCGCGCGGACGCCGCGGCGGGCTGGATCGAGATCCTCTTCAAGATCGTCGGACCCGGTCTCGAAGCACTGTCGACGCAGGCGGTGGGCGCGACGATCAGCACCATGGGACCCATCGGTCGTGGCTTCGTGCCCTCCCCCGCGCGCCCGAAGACCCTGCTGGTCGGCGGCGGCGTGGGAATCCCGCCGATGGTGTTTCTCGCGGAATCACTCAAGGCGCGTGGCGATGTCCAGTGGGCGCCGCTCGTGCTGATGGGATCGGAAATCCCGTTCCCGTTTCGCGCGCGGCCGTCCACGATCATGGCCCGCGGGATGCCGGCCGAGGCCATCGCCTGCATGCCGCTGCTCGACGACTGGGGGGTGCCGAGCCGGCTCGCGACGCTCGCCGGCTATCCCGGCTGCTTCCACGGCTATGTCACGGACCTCGCGGCCACCTGGCTCTCGTCGCTCGACGGCGACGCGCTGGCCCAGGTGGAAATGTTCGCGTGCGGTCCCACGCCGATGCTGCAATCGGCCGCGAACGTGGCTCGCAGGTTCGGCGTGCCCTGCCAGGTGTCGCTCGAGGAGTTCATGGCCTGCGCGGTCGGCGGTTGCGCCGGGTGCGCGGTGCCGGTCGTCACGGACGCCGGGCTCGCCATGAAGCGGGTGTGCGTCGACGGGCCCGTCTTCGACGCGAACGCAGTGTTCCCGCCGGCTGCCTAGCGGTCGATCGTATCCCGCCGAGAGACGGGGCTGAGCCGCGACCTGAGTGGCAGGCGTTCCGTCCGGGGTGTGTTTCGACTCGCCCGGAAGACATGCTCGTCGAAACACACCCCGGACGGAACGCTCCCACCATCGCGCCTGAACTGCGTCCGCCTCGCGGCGGACTTCGCACGGCGCAAGCAGCGTCGGGAACGCACAACCGCGGGCGTGGGTGCGCAGCCGAGCGTATATGCCGCGGCCGAGGTGATGCGATCGATTTCGACGTCTTACGGGCGTGTCAGTCTGCGTGCGCCGTGCGACTTTTCCGGCTCGGCGGAAAAGTCGCTCAGGCGCCGGCTGTCGGGCGCGCCTTCTGGTTTCGTTCGGGCGAGCATGTCTTCTTCGCTCGCCGGAACGGAACCGGAAGACGCGCCAGGCCCAGCCGCCTGACCCCCGCTTCCGCCGTCAGCCGAAATTGATCTTGGCCTCGAGATTCGTCCGCGAGTCGGCGTTGCTGATCGCCTCCTCGAGCGTGACCTTGCCGTCGAGGTACAGCTGGTAGAGCGCCATGTCGAAGCTCTGCATGCCCTTCTCGGCGCTGCGCACCAGCGACTCCTTGACGCCCACGACGTCGCCCTTCTTGATGAGTTCCTGCACGTGCGGCGTGTTGAGCAACACCTCGATGGCCGCGCAGCGTTTCCCGTCCTTGCCCATCACCAGGCGCTGCGACAGGATCGCCTTCAGGTACTGCGACAGGTCGAGGAAGATCTGCGAGTGCTGGTCGCGCGGGAACATGTTGATGATGCGGTCGAGCGTCTCGGCCGCGTTGTTCGCGTGCAGCGTCGCGAGGCACAGGTGGCCCGTGCCCGCGAAGGTGATGGCGTACTCCATCGACTCGCGGTCGCGGATTTCGCCGATCAGGATCACGTCGGGCGCGGCACGCATCGCGCTGCGCAGCGCACGGTGGAACGACTTGGTGTCGAGCCCCACCTCGCGCTGGTTCACGATCGACTTCTTGTTCGAGTGCAGGTACTCGATCGGGTCTTCGACCGTGAGGATGTGGTCGGAGGAAATCTCGTTGCGGTGGTTGATCATCGCCGCGAGCGAGGTCGACTTGCCGGAGCCGGTGGCGCCCACCATCAGCACCAGGCCGCGCTTGATCATCACGAGGTCCTTCATGATCTCGGGCAGCCCGAGGTCCGCGATCTTGGGCAGGTCCGCCGTGATGTAGCGCAGCACCATCGCGGGGTTGCCGCGCTGGTGGAACACCGCCACGCGGAAGCGGCCGAGGCCCGGCTCCGAGATCGCGAAGTCGATCTCCAGTTCCTGCTGGAAATAGTCGATCTGCTCCTGGTTCATCAGGCCGTAGGCGGCCTGCTGCACCTGTTCGGCCGTGAGGACCTGCCGGTTGACCGGGATGATCTGGCCCTCGATCTTGATCTTGATCGGCGAGTTGGAGCTGAAGAAGAGGTCGGAAGCCTTCTTCTCGACCATCAGCTTGAACAACGGGCGCGTGTTGAGCACGAAGTTGCGCGCCGTCGCGGCGCCACCGGTTGCGTCGCTCAGCACACGCTCGGCGGCTGGATTGGTGCCTTCGATGTCGGTGGCGGTCATGTTTCAGCGGCCCCTATTCCTCTTCGTCGAGGATTTTCAGCGCTCCGGTCTCCTCGAGGTGGCTCTTGTCCGATCGCTTGCTCTCGAGCTTGATGCGCAGCCGGATCTCGTTCTTCGAGTCCGCGTTCCTGAGCGCCTCCTCGTAGGAGATTACCCGCGTCTCGAACAGGTCGAACAGCGCCTGGTCGAAGGTCTTCATGCCGAGCCGGTTCGACTTGGCCATGATTTCCTTGATGGCGGAGACCTCGCCGCGGAAGATCAGGTCGGCGATCAGCGGCGTGTTGAGCATGACTTCCATCGCCGCGATGCGCCCCTTGGTCCCTTCGCGCGGGATGAGGCGCTGGGAAACCATCGCGCGGATGTTGAGCGAGAGGTCCATGAGGAGCTGCTCGCGCCGGTCCTCCGGGAAGAAGTTGATGATGCGGTCGAGCGCCTGGTTCGCGCTGTTGGCGTGCAGCGTCGCGAGCACGAGGTGGCCGGTCTCGGCGAACTGGATGCCGTACTCCATCGTGTCGCGGTCGCGGATTTCGCCGATCAGGATCACGTCCGGCGCCTGGCGCAGGGTGTTCTTGAGCGCCATGTGCCAGCTCTCGGTGTCGACACCGACCTCGCGCTGCGTCACGACGCAGTTCTTGTGCGTGTGCACGTACTCGATCGGGTCCTCGATCGTGATGATGTGGCCGCGGGTCTTCTCGTTGCGGTAATCGAGCATCGCGGCCAGCGAAGTGGACTTGCCCGAGCCGGTCGCGCCGACCAGGATGCAGAGGCCGCGTTTCGAGAGCACGATCTCCTTCAGGATCGGCGGCAGCTCCAGGTCCTCGATCGTCGGCACCTTGACGTTGATCGTGCGCAGCACGGCGCCCGTGAGCCCCATCTGCACGAAGGCGCTGACGCGGAAACGGCCGATCCCCGGCGGCGCGATGGCGAAATTGCACTCCTTCGTCGCGTCGAATTCCTTCGTCTGCCGGTCGTTCATGATCGCGCGGACCAGCAGCTGGGCCTGCTCCGGCGTGAGCGGCTGGTTGGTCTGCGGCTTGATCTCGCCGTCGACCTTGATCGCCGGCGGGAAGCCGGCGGTGATGAAGAGGTCGGACCCGTTGCGCTCGACCATGCGGCGCAGGAGGTCCTGCATGAGCTTGATGCCCTGGTCTCGTTCCATGGTTCTCCCTGTGCCTGCGGCTCACGGGCCGCCGGCGATCAGAAGTCCTCCTTGTTCTGGGCGCGGAAGCGCGCTTCTTCCTTGGTGATCATGCCCTTCTGCAGCAGCTCCTTCAGGCACTGGTCGAGCGTCTGCATGCCGGCCGCCTGGCCGGTCTGGATCGACGAGTACATCTGGGCGATCTTGCCCTCGCGGATCAGGTTACGGATGGCCGGCGTGCCGATCATGATCTCGTGAGCCGCGATGCGCCCGCCGCCGATACGCTTCAGGAGCGTCTGCGAGATGACGGCGCGCAGCGATTCCGACAGCATCGCACGGACCATTTCCTTCTCCGCCGCGGGGAACACGTCCACGATGCGGTCGATCGTCTTCGCGGCCGAGCTCGTGTGCAGGGTGCCGAACACGAGGTGGCCGGTTTCGGCGCCCGTGAGGGCGAGGCGGATCGTCTCCAGGTCGCGCATTTCGCCGACCAGGATCACGTCGGGGTCCTCGCGCAGGGCCGAACGGAGCGCCTCGCTGAAGCCGAGCGTGTCGCGGTGGACCTCGCGCTGGTTGATCAGGCAGCGCTTGGACTCGTGCACGAACTCGATCGGATCCTCGATCGTGATGATATGGTCCGGCCGGTTGTCGTTGACGTAGTTGATCATCGCGGCGAGCGTGGTCGACTTGCCGGAGCCGGTGGGCCCGGTGACCAGCACCAGGCCGCGCGGCTGCATCGCGATGTCCTTGAAGATCTTAGGCGCGTTCAGGTCGTCGAGCGACAGCACCACGGAGGGGATGTTGCGGAAGACAGCGGCGGCGCCGCGGTTCTGGTTGAACGCGTTGACGCGGAAGCGCGCAAGCTTCGGAATCTCGAAGGAAAAATCGGTTTCGTAGAACTCCTCGTACGCCTTCCGTTGCTTGTCATTCATGATGTCGTACACCATGCTGTGCACTTCCTTGTGCGTCAGCGGTGGCATGTTGATCCGCTTCATGTCGCCGTCGACGCGGATCATTGGCGGTACGCCCGACGAGAGATGCAGGTCGGAAGCCTTGTTCTTGACGGCGAACGCCAGCAGCTGGGCAATATCGACGGCCATCGGTGTCCCTCTAGCCCGCGCGCCGGGTCCGAATCAGACGGTTCGCGCGAGCGGCGGCAGTATAGAACAGGCTATCGGGCCCGAATATGTTAACCGCTCCGCAGTTCTTGCCCGTCAGGCTCGCGTCAGTGCTCGCGCGCATCGAAGCCGCGGCACAGCACGCAGGCCGCGCCCCGGATTCCGTGCGCCTGCTCGCAGTCAGCAAGCAGCAGCCGGCCGCACGCGTGCGCGTGGTCGCGGACGCCGGGCAACGCGAGTTCGGCGAGAACTACGTGCAGGAGGGGCTCGCCAAGATCGACGCGCTGCGCGACCTGCCGATCACGTGGCACTTCATCGGCCAGCTGCAGGGCAACAAGACCCGCGACGTGGCGGCCGCGTTCCAGTGGGTGCACACGCTCGACCGCGATCGCATCGCCGCGCGCCTGAGCGCGCAGCGCCCGCATTATGCCGGGCCGCTCCACGTGCTGCTGCAGGTCAGGCTGGCCGAGGAAGCCGGCAAGGGAGGCGTCGAGCCGGCCGACCTGCCGCGTCTGGCCGAAATCGTCGCCGGCCTGCCACGCCTGCGGCTGCGCGGGCTCATGTGCATTCCACCACCGGCGACGGACGAGGCGGCACAGCGGGCGCCATTTGCGCGTCTGCGTACGCTGCTCGACGACCTGAACGGACGTGGGCACGGGCTCGATACGTTGTCGATGGGCATGAGCGCGGATCTCGAGTCCGCGGTGGCGGAAGGCGCAACCATCGTGCGCGTCGGTACGGCAGTATTCGGACCACGGGACTGAAGTGGAGGAACGACGAATGCGTATCGCCTTCATCGGCGGCGGCCACATGGCGACGAGTCTCATCGGCGGTCTCAGGGCGCGCGGCATGCCCGGGGACGCGATCTGGGTCGCGGACCCGGTGCCCGTGCAGATCGAGCGCCTGAGGCGGGACTTCGACGTGCACGGGACTCCCGACAACCGCGCTGCGGTGCGCGAGGGAGACGTCGTGGTCATGGCGGTGAAGCCCCAGGACATGGCGGACGTGGCGCGCGGAATCTCGTCGGAACTCGCCCGGGGGCGCCACACCGTGATTTCCATCGCGGCCGGCATCCGGCTCGCCGACCTCGCGCGCTGGCTCGGTGCAGACACGCCCGTCGTGCGCGCGATGCCCAACCGCCCCGCCCTCATCGGTGCCGGCGTCACGGCTCTTTGTGCGGGCCCGGCGGTCGACGATGAGGGCCGGACGGAGGTCGAGGAGGTGATGTCAGCGGCGGGCGCCACCGTCTGGCTCGCCGAGGAATCGCAGATGGACGCCGTGACGGCGATCTCGGGCAGTGGCCCGGCGTATTTCTTCCTGCTGGTCGAGGCGCTCGAAGCTGCCGGCATCGAGCTCGGCCTGCTCCCGGCGACGGCGCGGCGGCTGGCGGTGGAAACCGCGCGCGGCGCAGGACGGATGGCGGCCGAAAGCGCCGAGTCCCCCGCCACGTTGCGCGAGCAGGTCACGTCCAGGGGCGGCACGACCGCGGCCGCGCTCGAAGTTCTCGAAGGCGCCGACGTGCGTGGTATTTTCGCTCGTGCGGTCAGGGCCGCGGCCCACCGCTCGGCACAGCTCGCAGACCATTTCGGCGGCACCTGAAACGATGGCAGCGATCCTCTTCATCCTCGACGCCCTGCTCACGCTGGTCGTCATCGCATTCCTGCTCCGCGTCGTCATGCCGCTGGTCCGGGCGGACTTCCGCACCCCGCTCGGCGAGGCCGTCCTGCGCTTCACCAGTCCGCTGGTCATGCCGCTGCGCAAGGTCCTGAAACCGGCCGGACGCGTCGACAGCGCGACCATCGTCGCGCTGCTGCTCGTGCAGTTCGCCGGGACGGCCATCCTGCGCCTGGTCGCGGGCGGCGGGTTCGCCCTAGGTCCGATCGTGGTACGCGGCGTCTTCGATCTCGCCCACACGATCCTCCAGTTATATACGGTGGCGGTGCTGGTCTACGCACTTCTGAGCTGGGTGGCCCCCGGCAACGACAGCCCAGCCACTCGCCTGCTCGGCCGCCTGTGCGAGCCGCTGCTGCGGCCGGTGCGGCGCGTTGTACCGCCGATCGGTGGCCTGGACTTTGCGGCGCTGTTCGTGCTGATCGGCCTGCAGGCACTGCAGATCCTGCTGCGCTGAAGGCGATCCGGGCATGGCCGCAGGTCGACGCGACGGCCGGGACCTCGTCATCGACGTCAGGGTGCAGCCGCGCGCGTCCCGCAGCGAGATTGCCGGCACAATGGGCGAGCGCCTGCGCGTACGCCTGCAGGCGCCACCGGTCGATGGGCGCGCCAATGCGGCCCTGGTCGAGTTCCTCGCGGAGACGTTCGACGTGCCGCGCGCCGCGGTGACGATCGAGCGCGGACTCACCGGGCGCGACAAGCGCGTGCGGATCCACGCGGCCGGTCCTCTCGCACCGCAAATGAGCGCGCTGATCGGCTGCGACTGAGACGCAAACTCGCTCGGCAACCCGCGGCCGCTTGGACTATAGTTCGATGCACGGTGTGCTTGTTTTTCAGGGGGATACGACGATGGCGAATCGCGTCGCGCTCTTCTTCAGTTCGCTGCTGGCCTGCGCCATCCTCGTCGTCGCGGGTTGCGACCAGGGGGGCCACGCGCCGAGCCAGGCCCAGACGGCCGCGCCCAGCGAGCCGAGCTACCAGGACTTCGGCGACTTCGAGGTGCACTACAACGCCGTCCGCACCGACGAACTCTCGGCCAGCGTCGCGCGCGCCTACGGCATCGAACGCAGCGCTAATCGCGTCATGCTGAACGTCTCCTTGCTGCGCAAGAGTCCGGACGGCAAGACCACCCCGGTGGACGGCAACGTCACCGCGACGGCCTACAACCTGAACGGCCAGCTCAAGGACCTGCAGATGCGCCGCATCACCGAAGGATCGTCCGTCTACTTCATCGGCGAGGTCGGCATCAGCGGTGCCGAGATCCTCGTCTTCGACATCGACGCCTCTCCCGCGGACCAGTCCAGCAAGTATTCGGTGCAGTTCAAGCGGGAGTTCTTCGCGGGCTGATCGCTCCGGCCCTGAAAAAAAAGGCTCCGGAGCGCTTAAACACCTCGCGATCTTGTGTTATTTTCCGCGCGCCAATGATTTAACGGGGCCAGCGGCCCGCGATCCATCCACAGGAGACATACATGGCCAAGAAGAGTTCTGCACCGACCAAATCCGACATCCTCGCCGCGATCTCGAAGGACACGGGGCTGTCCAAGAAGCAGGTCGGTGCCGTTTTCGACTCGCTCGGAACCGTGATCAAGAAGAGCCTGAAGAGCCACGGGCTGTTCACGCTGCCTGGCCTCGCGAAGATGAAGGTTGTGAAGAAGCCTGCCACCAAGGCGCGCGAAGGCGTGAATCCGTTCACGGGCGAGAAGATGACCTTCAAGGCCAAGCCGGCCAGCAAGAAGGTTCGCGTGATGCCGCTCAAGAACCTGAAGGGCATGGTGAACTGAGCAGACGCGGTTTTCTGCCGGGGCGGCCCCGCGCCGCTCCGGCGATTCTTCCTCCCGCCGATTTTCCCGCCATCGTCGCGGGACCCGCTCAGACCGCCGCGACAACCGCTCCTTCGAGAAAACGCTTCACTCCCGCGCGCAGCTCGACGAGTCTGCCGTGGAAGAAGTGCTCGGCGTCGCGCAGCACCAGCAGCTGCGGCGGATCGGCATAACCCGCCACCCAGGATTGCACGTCGTCGAACCGGACGATTTCGTCGCGGTCGCCTTGCACGACGAGCCATGGGCACCGCGGCCGCTCGACAGGAGTGACGATCATCCGTCCGACGGGCGGGGCCACCGTTACGATTTTCTGCGGTTCGACGACGGCCGCAGCCTGCAATGCGACCGCCGAACCGAACGAGAAGCCGGCGAGCCACAGCGCGGTGCAGTTCCAGCGGCGGCGCGCCCAGGCACAGGCCGCCAGCGCGTCTTCCAGCTCTCCGGCGCCGCCGTCGTAGCTGCCCGCACTCCGGCCGACGCCGCGGAAATTGAAGCGCACCGTCGGCGCGCCGAGTTCCTGCATCGCGCGCGCAAGCGTGTGCACGACCTTGTTCTGCATCGTGCCGCCGTGCAGCGGATGCGGATGACAGACGACACCCACGACCGACGGCGGCGTCCCGGGAAACGGGTCCTCCACCCGCGCCTCGAGGATCCCGGCCGGGCCATCGATCGTCGCCGCCTGTGGAACCGGCGGTCGGAACTCCTGGTGCACGCTGGTCTCCATCGCGAGGGCCGCAGTGTGCCAGAATCGGCTGCAGGCCCACGGACAGGAGAGGACTCCCGTGCAACTGATGTCATCGAGTTTCGGTCACAATCAGCGTATTCCAGAGGAGTTTGCCTTCGGCGCGCCGGACCCAGCCCAGCACCTGCGCCTCAGCAGCAATCGCAACCCCCACCTGCGGTGGACGGGCGTCCCCTCGACGGCAAGATCGCTCGTGCTCCTGTGTGTCGACACGGACGTTCCGACGAAGGCCGACGACGTAAACCAGGAAGGACGCGTGGTCCCGGCGACCCTGCCCCGCACGGAATTCTTCCACTGGCTGATGGTGGACATCGCACCGTCGCTGCACGAGATCAAGGCGGGTTCGTGCTCCGACGGCATCGTCGCGCGCGGCAAGCGTGAACCGAAGGGCCCGGCCGGCTCGCGGCAGGGACTGAACGACTATACGTCGTGGTTCCAAGCCGATGCCGACATGGGTGGTCAGTACTTCGGTTACGACGGGCCCTGTCCGCCGTGGAACGACGAGCGGCTGCATCACTACCACTTCGTGCTCTTTGCGACGGATCTCGTGCGCTGCCCGGTCGAAGGCGCGTTCACGGGACCGCAGCTGCGGAAGGCGATCGATGGGCACGTGCTCGCGGAGGCGCGCCTCACCGGGACCTACGCTATCAATCCGTCCGTTCGCTGAGGTCGTTCGTCGTTGCGCGTACGGTGGGCGCCGCGCGTCCGGCGGGTCGTGTCCGGTCAGGTTTCCCGCTCCATGTCGGACGCCGCAGCGTCAGCGCTGGAGCGAGGCGGCACTGAGATCACCGGGACCACCGAGGACATTTCGCCTCGATCCCGCTCGCGCAAGGGAACGCCGATAACTGCAAATGGGGCCGCCCCATTTGCAGTTATCGAAGCGCGGTAGACCTGGAGCGGGAAACCTGACCGGACACGACCCGCCGGACGCGCGGCGGTCACAGCCAGTGCGCGCGAACAACGCGCCAGCTAACGCGCCGCCTGAACCGCGAGCAACTCGACGTCGAACACCAGCGCCGCACCGGGCGGAATTACGCCGCCTGCGCCACGATCGCCGTAAGCGAGCGCCGGCGGGATGACGAGCCGACGCTGTCCGCCGACCTTCATGCCCTGGACGCCCTGGTCCCAGCCGGCAATGACCTGCCGGGCGCCGAGCGTGAAGCTGAACGGCTGGCCCGAGTCGCGCGAGCTGTCGAACTTGCCGCCCTTCGACTCGGGCGCCGACGGGTCGTGCAGCCAGCCCGTGTAGTGCACCGTCACGCGTGCACCCGCGGTGGCTTCTGCGCCGCTGCCGGTGACCAGGTCCGTGGTCTCGAGTGCAGTGACGGTCGAGGCGGCCGGGACGCCCGCGGGTGCGGTGGGCGTTCGGCCCGAGCAGGCAACCAGACCCATGACGGCTGCAAGCAGCAGGCCGCGAACGACCAGCGAATATCGACTCACGATTGGTTCCCCCTCAGGGAGCAGCGTGCAGGACAGGCGGGCCGAAAACGAACACGGCGCCCACGATCGCGAGGAACGCCACGAACAGCACGACCGTCACGAGCAGCGGCCCGGCTTGCAGCCGCAGCACCGCCAACAGGTCGTCCACGTCGTCGAACCACTTGAGGAAACGTTCCATCTGCAGAAGCGACTGTCTGACGTTAAGTCAAATCGGGACGCGACGACACATATATATGATACGGCCGCGGGGCCCGAGGGGGATCACTTGGGCTTGTCGAATGCGCCCTTGGCCTTGTCGGCCCAGCTCTTGTAGCTCGACAGACTGTAGAGCGCCTTGGCGATGACGGCCTGGCGCGAGGTCGCACCCGGCTGCTGGCGAACCCGGTCGAGCCAGCTGTTGTAGGCCTCCCAGCCATCGGCGGCAGCGCCGAACTTCGACCGCCGCCCGGCCACCTCCGGGGGCACTTCCGGCCCGCCGTCGGCCTGTCGTCCAGTCAGGTTCTTCTGATCGCTCATGGATGCCACCTTAGCTTGCCGCAAAACTACGGCACCGGCGCAGTGGCGTCCGGTATTGGGTCACAGATGGGCGAGGTCAGGTGACGACGCGATAGCAGGGCCGGTAGTCGCCCGCGATCTTCATGCGTCGCTGGCGCGCGAACGACGCCAGGAGCGCGTCGAGCGGCTTCAGGAGGTCGCGGTCACCGTGCAGTTCGAACGGGCCTCGTTCCTCGATCAGGCGGATCCCCGGCTCCTTCACGTTGCCGGCGACGATTCCGGAGAATGCGCGGCGCAGCTCGGACGCCAGCCGATGGGGCGGCGCGTCGCGTCGCAGCTCGAGCGACGCCATGGCCTCGTGCGTCGGTTCGAACGGTTGCTGCAGGTCGTGCGGAATCTTCAGCAGCCAGTTGTAGTTGTACGCGTCACTGGTCCGGCGGCGGAACTCGCGCACCGCGTCCATGCCGCGCAGCATCTCGCGTGCCACCTCGGCCTGGTCGTCGATGACGACGCGGTAGCACTGCTGCACCACCGGGCCCAGCGTGGTCACCAGGAATTCGTCGATGTGGCGGAAGTATTCCTCGCTGCCCGCGGGCCCCGTGAAGATCACCGGGAAGGGCTGCGCTTCGTTCGCGGGGTCGAGCAGGATACCCATCAGGTAGAGGATCTCTTCCGCAGTGCCCGCTCCGCCCGGGAATATGACGATGCCGTGGGCCGTGCGTACGAACGCCTCGAGGCGCTTCTCGATGTCCGGCAGGATCGCGAGCTGATTGACGATGGCGTTGGGCGGTTCGGCCGCGACGATCCCGGGCTCCGTGAGCCCGACGTAGCGGCCGTCGCGAATGCGCTGCTTGGAGTGGCCGATGGTCGCGCCCTTCATCGGGCCCTTCATCGCGCCCGGGCCGCAACCCGTGCAGACGTTGAGCCCGCGCAGGCCGAGTTCGTAGCCCACGCGCTTGGTGTAGTCGTACTCCTCGCGGCTGATCGAGTGGCCGCCCCAGCACACGACCATGTCGGGCCGGACGCGCGGGCGCAGCAGGCCCGCATTGCGCAGGATGCGGTACACGGCGTTGGTGATGCCGTGCGACTCCCGCAACTCGACGCTGCCGTGCTCGTAGACCTCGCCGTGGATGTAGAGGATGTCGCGCAGCACAGCGAACAGGTGCTCCTGGATGCCGCGGATCATGCGTCCGTCCACGAACGCGGCGGACGGCGCGTTGCTCAGCTCGAGCTTCACGCCCCAGGCCTGGCGGACGATGCGGATGTCGAAGTCCGCGTAACGCTCGAAGATGGCGCGCGCATCGTCCGTCTCGCCGCCGCTGTTGAGCACGGCGAGCGAGCACCGGCGGTAGAGGCCGTAGAGGCCGCCGCGTGAGGAGTCGAGCAGCCGATCGACCTCCTGCTGCGAGAGGTTCTCCAGGCTTCCTGTCGGGGTGACTCGCGCGTCGACGTGGTCGTGGTGGTCGTCGGTCGCCGGCACGGCGACCTCGACGGATCGCATCACGGGCGGATCTCGATCGGGACGCCGACCGGTGTGCGCAGCCAGATGTCGACCATGTCCGAGTTGCTCACGGCGATGCAGCCGTCGGTCCAGTCGTTGCGCGCGTAATAGTCGGCGGGCTTGCGCGGTACGTTCGGCTGGCCGTGGATCATGATGAGGCCGCCGGGCGGCACGCCGCGGGCACGGGCACGGGCACGGTCCGTCTCGTTCGGATACGACACCTCGAGGGCCAGGAAGAATTCGCTGCGCGGGTTGCGGCGAACGAGCTGGTACCTGCCCTCGGGCGTGCGGAAATCACCTTCACGCTCCTTGTGGCCGTATGGGTTGAGCCCGAGCTTGACCGGGTATTGGGCGATGATGTGCTCCGAACGCAGGAGGTACATCTTCCGCTCGGCCTTCTTGACGACGATGCGATCCGCTGTCTCGAAACTGCTGTTGCCGGCCTGCCGCACGGCGGGTGCCGCCGGGGCGGTCGCGGCGGCGCCGGAACTCGTGCCGATGCTCGAAATCGAGCTGAAGGCGTGCCCGCCGGCGGATGGCGCGGGAACCGGGGCCACGGCCGGGGCTGGGGCCGGTGCTGGGGTTGGAGCTGGGGCTGTGAATTCGCCGCTGGGGGTCACGCCCGCCGGCGCCGCCACGGCCGGGTTCGTGCCCATGCTCGAGACCGAATGGAAGCCCTGCGCAAGGGCACTGCCCATGGGCGACAGGACGAGGAACAGCGCCAGCAGGGGCGCGGCATGCGTGCGGTGGTCCATCGGCGCCGAGATTATAGTCTCGGCGGACAAAATGTCGTGCTCCGGATCACGGGGCGTCACGGACGCGATCCGGCGATGGTCCGTGCGTGCCCGCCGCGCGCGCCTCGTCAGGCGTCCCGCAACAATGCGAGAACGCGCCTGGCTCGAAATCAACAAGCGCGGCTAGCGCGTTGCATTCGTCACCGATCGTGCTCCTATCATGATCCAATCAGCGTGATTCAGGTTGAACCAGGGTACGCCTGTCACAGATATATTTCTGCATTGCAATAAATGACGAGTGTCCTCCCCGCGTCGGCCGCTCCTGAACGGCAGCATCCTAGGAGAGCACATGTCGGATTCCCGCAAATCGATCGCACTTGCCGACGGCGTTGGTCTAGCCATCGGAGCCGGGCCCATGTCTTGGTCCCTGCACCGCGCCCTGAGCCGTATATGCGCGTTCGCATGACGTCAGCGCCCGACGCCCGCGGCGGCGACCCGTTGTAACACCAGTTAAACTTTTCGACACCAACCTGGAGTCCGCACCCATGACCGCCTCCGTCAAGCTGCGAAAGATCGGCAACTCACTGGGCCTGATTCTGCCCAAGGAAGTCGCCGACCAGCTGCACGTCAGCGAAGGCGACACTCTCCATGTGGTGACCGACGCAGATGGCGCGCATCTGACGCCGTACGACCCGAATTTCGATGCGGCGATGAAGTCCTTCGACAAGACCCGGCGCAAGTACCGCAACGCGCTGCGCGCGCTCGCGAAATAGCCCTTCCGAGCCAGCTCCATGACGGATCCCATCTGGGTCCCGTTGCGTGCGGTCATCGCCATCCAGGGCGAACTCATCGCCGACCACGGCGGTCTCGCTGGACCGCCGCGCAGGGGCGACCTCGAGGCCGCCCTCGGTCGTCCGATGCATCTGCACGCGTATGCCGAGTCACCGCCGTCACGGCAGCGACTCGCAGCCGCCTATGGATTCGCGCTGGCACGCGGACACGGCTTCCCCGACGGCAACGAGCGCGTGGCGTTGGCCGTCATCGATGTGTTCCTGCGCATGAACGGCCTCGAATTGACCGCTAAGGAAGCGGACGCCGCCGACACGATCCTGGCGCTCTCCGCCGGCAAACTCACCGAAGAGGCCCTGACCGACTGGATCACGGTCAACTCGAGTGCCGGCCACACCCGGTGAGATCGATTGTTCCTGGATCACATTTTACCTCGACCCCTCATTCATTCGCCGCCGCGTGACGGACCTTCAGAAGGTACACGTGGCCCCTTGGCCAACGAGTTCAATGCGCAATTCCTTCACCTCTTCATCAATGACGTGTTCGGTTGCGTTGTCGAACTCGAGTGAGAAGTGCGGCGCAAAGGGCGCGACGCGACAGGCCCAGACAAAACGAGGCGGCCAAAAGGCCGCCTCGGAAGTACGCGCTGCGCCCGGTCCAGGCGCCCTGAATCTCAGGTGGCCGGCGGGAATTCCAGCCGAAGCGCGTGGGGAACCCTGATGGTCGGCTGCGGGGTCAACCGCACTTCGAGTCTCCGCAGTTGAGGCAGGTCATGCAGCCATCCATCATGACGACGGCCGCGGTGCTGCACTTCAGGCAGAGCTGCGCGCCCTGCGGGTAGTGGCTCTTGGCGAACGCGTCCTGCTGTTTCTGCCGTGCCTCGTACTCCGCGCGCTTTTCGTCGATGAGCTTCTTGCGGTGCTCGTCCATCTCGGGACTGCGCAGCAGGCCGATCATCTGCAGGTGCTTCTCGATCACGTGGCCCAGCTCGGCGATGATCGACGGCATGAACTTGCCGCCCGCCTGCCAGTAGCCGCCGCGCGGGTCGAACACGGCCTTCAGCTCCTCGACCAGGAACGTCACGTCGCCGCCCTTGCGGAACACGGCCGAGATGATGCGCGTGAGCGCCACGATCCACTGGAAGTGATCGAGGTTCTTCGAGTTGATGAAGATCTCGAACGGCCGGCGCTGCTCGTGCTTCGTGCCTTCGTTCAGCACGATGTCGTTGATGGTCACGTACATGGCGTGATCCGACACCGGCGTCTTGATCTTGTAGGTGGAGCCGATCAGCATCTCCGGGCGCTCGAGCTTCTCGTGCATCCGGATGACCTTGGCGTCGAGCGCTTCGACCGCAGCCTCCTCGCGCTTCGCCTCGGCCTTTGCCTTGGCCTCGTCGCCGGGCTTCACCACCCGGTACTTCACGATCTTCCTTTCGATCTTTTGGGCGCTCATCAGAATTTACCGTAGTAGCCTTCTTTCAACGCGTCGAACAGGTTGGCGGCCGTGTGCATCTCGCCGTCGTACTCGACCTGCTCGTCGCCCTTCAGCTTTACCTCGCTGCCGTCGTCGAGCGTGAACACGTACGTCGTGTTCTTGAGGTCTTCTTCCTTGACCAGCACGCCCTGGAACGCTTCCGGGTTGAACCGGAACGTCGTGCAGCCCTTGAGCCCCTGCTCGTGCGCGTAGAGGTAGATGTCCTTGAAATCGTCGTAACGGTAGCCCGTGGGGACGTTGGCCGTCTTCGAGATCGAGGAATCGATCCACTTCTGCGCCGCCGCCTGGATGTCCACGTGCTCGCGCGGCGTGACGTCATCCGCCGTCGTGAAGTACTCCGGCAGCTTCTCGCCCGGCGCCGTGCCGCCCGGCATCGCGTTCTGGTTGATCAGTTCGCGGTAGGCCAGCAGCTCGAAGGAGAACACGTCGATGCGCTCCTTGGTCTTGCGGCCCTCGCGGATCACGTTGCGGAAATAGTGGTGCGCGAACGAGGGCTCGATGCCGTTCGACGCATTGTTCGCGAGCGACAGCGAGATCGTGCCGGTCGGTGCGATCGAGCTGTGGTGC
>Ga0316600_10000209_pt1 | contig 33251 bp, 41 predicted proteins | sample OWC_soil_day5_CT_FD_207652 | JGI IMG/M metagenome (GOLD analysis project Ga0316600, IMG submission 207652) | Wetland soil microbial communities from Old Woman Creek delta, Ohio, United States - OWC_soil_day5_CT | ecosystem: Environmental > Terrestrial > Soil > Wetlands | place: USA: Ohio... | reverse complement strand
AATATTATCTTCCGTGGAGATCCTGATGTGGGTGCGAAAACTGAAAAATATATAGCAGACTTTGCCACTCCATATAAAGCAGCTGAACGTGGTTTTGTTGATCAGGTTATTGAGCCTAAAGAAACTAGACCTCGTATTATCACTGCACTCTCAATGCTGGCTAGCAAGCGTGAACAACGGCCACAAAAGAAACACGGCAATATTCCGCTATAAGGAAGGTGTGACTAGGATGAAAATAGATGCAAAAGGCATTAGTCCGGAAGTTGTGGCAGTCATTACTGCAGCACTTCAAATGATGGGAAGCGGCTTTCAAGCTGTGAAAATCACACGCGGCAGCGATTTATGGACCAACGCTGGTCGCAAAAACGCGTAATTAGAGATATATTTATTTAATAAATATTATTTGGAGGTTAGTGTAATGAAAAAATTTAACATAACTGTAAATGGTGCTACATATCAAGTTGAGGTAGAAGAAGTTAAAGAAGTAAAAGTGGCTGCTCCTGCAGCTAAAGCGGCTCCAACTCCTGCGGCTGCACCTAAAGCAGCAGCTCCTGCTCCTGCTGCCGCTGCAGCACCTGCTGAAGTAGGCGCTGGTGATACTGCTGTTAATTCCCCAATGCCTGGTAAGATCATTAAAGTTGTTGCTGCAGCTGGACAAACAGTGAAAAAAGGCGACGTATTGATGATTCTTGAAGCTATGAAAATGCAAAATGAAATTGTTTCTCCTGTTGACGGTATTGTGAAATCCGTTAATGCAGCAGCTGATCAAAGCGTAAAAACAAATGAGATTTTAGCTGTTATTAAATAAGCTAATTCCTTAATTTAAAAAAGTCGTGCAGTTTTCTAGAAACTGCACGACTTTTTTTTGAAAAAATTTCCTGAAAAGTGAAAAAGATAACTAGTTGATAATGGCTATTATTAGGAGTAGACTTATTGACAGAGTATATTTAACTGGTGTACAGTAACAATATGCAAGATTTATTTAAAAAATCTGTATAGAAAGGAGAGTATATGGACAAGCAACAAGAAGCAATCGTTCTTCAAGTTATTGAAGGCAATTTGGCAAAAATCAAGGCGAGTCGCCATAATGACTGTGAGAACTGTGGCGCTTGTCCGGGTAATTCAGCAATGGTACTTGAGGCTCGTAATGACATAGGGGCGCAACCTGGTCAGCGTGTAGTTTTTGAAGTTCAGGAAATTAATATGCTTAAAGCTGCTTTTATTGTGTATATATTACCGCTAATTGCAGTGTTTCTTGGCGCTTATTCAGGCTGGAAATTAGCTGAACGCGTAGGTAGCGAACCCTTATGGTTTCAGGTCGCAGGTGGTGCAATGGCTTTTGTTTTATCAGTCGGATATATTAAGTATTTTGATTCCTCAGCTAGGTTTGATGCCAAGATGCAGCCAGTCATTGTACGTATTTTGTCAGAGTAAAAAAGACAATAATTTAGTTAGTTTCAGAAGGGGTGAAATTATGGGAAAAAGCTTTCGTGGGGGTATACATCCCGACGACCGAAAAAGGTATACAGCTGCTAAACCGATTCAGGTAGCACCTATACCTGAAAAAGTCATTATTCCTGTTCGACAACACATTGGCGCACCGTGTTCCCCAATTGTAAAAGTGGGAGATTTGGTCAAGAAAGGCCAGGTTATCGCTGAGGCGCAAGCTTTTGTTTCCAGTCCTATTCATGCATCAACTTCAGGTAAGGTAGCAGCGATTGCTGATTATCCGCATCCAGTATTTGGTACGTGCATGGCTGTCGTTATTGAAAGTGATGGACAGGATGAATGGGTAGAAGGATTACCGTTAAATCGTGATTGGAAAACTCTTGAGGCACAAGAACTCAAGGAGATTATTCGTCAGGCAGGTATGGTTGGCATGGGTGGAGCAACATTTCCTACACATGTAAAAATGGCGCCACCTGCGGAAAAGCCAATCCATACATTTATATTAAATGGGGCTGAATGTGAGCCTTTTCTCACAGCTGACCATCGAGTAATGCTTGAACAGTCAGAAAGAATTGTGACTGGTATGCAAATCGGGATGAAAGTATTAGGTGTGAGTAAAGGATATATAGGGATTGAAGAAAATAAACCAGATGCCATTGCTGCAATGAATAAAGCTTGCAGTGGAATTGCTGGTCTTGAAGTGGTACCTCTGCAAACCAAGTATCCGCAAGGTGCGGAAAAAACATTAATTAGTGTCATAACTGGCACAGATGTACCCACTGGCGGACTTCCTATGGATGTAGGTGTAGTAGTGCAGAATGTGGGGACAGTCGTGGCTATTGCAGATGCGGTGGAAAAAGGTATTCCACTCATTCAAAGGGTAACAACTGTTACTGGCGGTGCAGTTGCAGAACCTAAAAATGTATTACTTAGAATTGGCACTACTTTTGCCGAGGCTGTAGCCTTATGCGGCGGATTTACTGATAAACCAGTCAAAATTATCATGGGTGGCCCGATGATGGGCATGGCTCAGCGTACCCTTGATGTACCTATTATAAAAGGCACTTCAGGTATTCTGGTATTAAGTGAGGCTGATACGAATATTGGCCCAGAACGTCCTTGTATTCGTTGTGGTCGCTGTGTTGATGCTTGCCCCATGGGACTTGTACCAAGTATGCTTAGCGTTATGGGTGAACGTGGGTTGTATTCAGTTGCGAAGGAACAGTATGACTTATTGGATTGTGTTGAATGTGGTTCTTGTGTGTATGTATGTCCTGCAAAACGCAACATCGTCCATTATGTTAAATTATCCAAAGCACAAAATGCAGCAGCGGCGGCGAAGAAATAAGGAGGTGGCGGTATGAGTACAGAAGCAAAAATAGAAATCGATCGTTTAATGGTTTCCACATCACCCCACATCCGGTGTGATGAATCCATTTCAAAAATTATGTGGAGTGTTAATGCGGCCTTAGCGCCGGCAGCACTCTTTTCGGTATATAACTTTGGTATGCCTGCTCTTTTTAATTTGGTTCTTTGCATTGTTGTTGCGGTGGCAACAGAGTATCTAATTTTGAAATGGCAAGATAAGCCCATGGTTATTAATGATGGTAGTGCATTTCTTACTGGACTTCTATTAGCAATGAATATTCCGGCCAATCTTCCTTGGTATATGCCTCTAGCGGGATCGATTTTTGCCATCGCTGTTGCAAAACATACCATGGGTGGTCTCGGATTCAATATTTTTAATCCTGCACTGATTGGACGTGCGTTTATTCTTGCGTCTTGGCCTATTGCTATGACTACATGGCCTATTTCTAAAGATATGGTTGGTAAAGTGGATGGTTTAACGTCTGCTACGCCACTGGGGATCCTGAAGCAACAAGGGTACCAAAAATTAGTAGAGCATTTTGGCGATCATGCTACTATGTATAAATCACTATTTTTAGGTGCACGTCCTGGAAGTATGGGCGAAACTTCAGCAATTCTTCTGCTATTAGGTGGTATCTATCTAATTTATAAAGGGTATATCAAGTGGCAGGTGCCTGTAATCATGATTGCTACTGTAGGAGTGTTGACAGCTGCATTTGGTGGGGATCCTCTTGTTCACATGATGTCTGGTGGTCTTATCCTTGGCGCCTTCTATATGGCGACAGACATGGTAACCATTCCGATTACCACTAAAGGGCAAATCATTTTTGCTGTAGGAGCCGGTGCTCTGACTGTTCTTATTCGCTTGCAGGGTGGTTATCCTGAAGGCGTATGTTATGCAATCTTGTTGATGAACTGCGTCACCCCACTCATTGATCGTTTGGTAAGACCTGTAAAATATGGTGCAAGGAGGTAAGGCATATGGCACATGATGCACATGAACAAAATAATAGTATTTTTAAAGTCGGTATCAATCTTACACTTGCGTGTTTTCTTTCAAGTGCAGTTATTGCAGGAACCTATGCTTTAACGGCACCAGTCGCTGCTAAATCTCAGATTGAGCTTGATAATAAAGCGCGTAAGGAATTAGTAGCTGATGCTCAGGATTTTAAGGCGGTTGAAGGTAAAAAAGGTTGGTATGCAGCGCTAAAAGATGGTAAAGTAATTGCTTATGTTGTGCCAACTGAGAGTAAAGGATATGGTGGTGCCATCAATATGTTGGCTGCTGTTTCTGCTGAGGGCAAAGTAATTGATTATGCAATTTTGAAATACAATGAAACTCCTGGTCTTGGGGATAAAGCTGAAAAACCAGAATTCCGTAAGCGATTTGCTGGTAAAACAGCAGAAAATTTGGAAGTAGTAAAAGTTCCTAGCGATAAAAATATTCAGGCGTTAACTGGAGCAACGATTACTTCCCGGGCGGTTACCAAAGGAATTAAGGAAGCTGTGGAACAAGTTACCGCTTTTGCAGCTACCCAGAAGAAGTGAGGTGCTGAATATGAAAAATTTATGGGACATATTTTATAAAGGTTTATTTGATCAAAACCCCATATTCCGCCTTGCCTTAAGTTTGTGCCCAGCATTGGCGGTTACATCCACTGTTACAAATGCATTGGCGATGGGTTTATCGGTTATGTTTGTTATTACGGCAAATAACGTAGTGGTTTCTATTTTTCGTAAATTGGTGAATCCGAAAGTACGTGTTCCTGTATATATTACATCCATTGCGACAATTGTTACAGTGGTTATCTTTACACTGCAAGCTTATTTCCCATTGTTGTATAAAGAATTGTATCTTTATTTAAATCTGATTGTTGTATTTGCGATTATTTTGGCCCGGGCAGAGGTATTCGCAGCTAAGAATTCTATTATTCCATCTTTCTTTGATGGTCTAGGAATGGGTGCTGGTTTTACTGGAGCTATGGTGTTCATCGGCGTCATTCGTGAATTATTTGGTGCTGGTACGATAATGGGCATTCAAGTTCTAGGAGCGTCTTATGACCCTGCGCTAATTATGATTTTGCCGCCAGGCGGATTTATTCTCATTGGATTAATGATTGCTAGCTTTAATTTGATTGGTGAATATCAAGATAAAGCAAAGGCTGCTAAGCAAGGGAGTGAGGCGTAATGGAGGAGTACTTAAAACTATTTATTGCTTCGGCAATTACGAATAATTTTGTATTAACTCAGTTTTTAGGCTTGTGTATTTTCTTTGGTGTATCTAAGAATCTCAATGCATCCATTGGTATGGGTATGGCTGTTACATCGGTTATGACACTTAGTTCATTACTGGCTTGGGCAGTATATAATTATATACTTCATCCCCTAGGATTGCAGTCATTGATGCTCGTCGTATTTGTACTGTTGATTGCTAGCTTCGTACAGTTGTTAGAGATGATTATTAAGAAACATGCCCCAGCCTTATATAATATGTGGGGGATTTATCTGGTTTTGATTGCTACCAACTGTATCGTACTCGCTGTACCAGTTACGAATGCGGAAACTAGTTCCAATTTTATTACAAGTTTAGTGAGAGCACTTGGCTCTGGAGTCGGATTTTCTTTAGCCCTGATCTTAATGGCTAGCCTGCGTGAAAAACTACAATATGCGGATGTACCAAAATCCTTAGAGGGATTGGGTATTTCCTTTATTTTGGCAGGAATGTTGGCATTGTCATTCTTTGGTTTTTCGGGAATGATCACACTATAAGAAATGATAGAAGGTGATGAAAAATGAGTACATCAATATTGATATTGCTTGTATTGACGTCTCTAGGGTTGTTTTTCGGTTTTGTATTGGCTTACTCCAATAAAAAATTCGGTATTGAGGTTAATCCTCTCATTCATATAGTGGAGGACGTTTTGCCGAAAGGGCAATGCGGTGCTTGTGGTTATGCGGGTTGTATGGCGTATGCTGAGGCAGTTGTACTAAATGCTGATGTGCCGCCCAATTTATGTATACCAGGAAAAGATCCTATCGCAAAGATGGTGGCTGAGCTAACAGGTAAAGCTGCAGCTGCTATGGAACCACAGATTGCTCAAGTTAAGTGTGCTGGTATTCATAGCAAGGCTGCGAAGTCTTACCAATATAATGGGGTACAGGACTGTACAGCTGCTAACTTGCTGTTTGGCGGTCCTAAAGATTGTAAATTTGGTTGTCTTGGACTAGGCACATGTGTTAAGAATTGTCCTTTTGATGCTATGGTTATGAGTGCTGATGGACTCCCTATAATTGATCCAGATAAATGTACTGCATGTGGCAAGTGCGTAAGTGTATGTCCTAAACAGGTTATTAATCTTATGCCAGTTGGCGCAAAAGTAAGGGTTAATTGTAGCTCTAAAGACAAGGGACCTGTGGCCAAAAAAGCATGTAGTATTGCTTGTATTGGTTGCTCTCTCTGTATGCGTCAATGTCCACATGGAGCTATCAAGATGGAAAATAATCTGGCGATTGTAGATTCTAAAATTTGTGAGGCACAATGTTCAGATGCGTTATGTCTGACTAAATGCCCAACTAAAGCAATTCGTCCTTTTGTGACAGGTATTGTGCCTGGCACTGAAAATGAGGAAAGTGTAATCGCAGCTTGTGCAAAATAGGTAATTAGAGTAGGGAAAACGCAGAGGGAGAAACCTTCTGCGTTTTTTCTATTTATCTTATTTGCATGTTCGGTGATTATGCGGTAAAATAATCTAGACTAGATGAAAAGATGATGTATTGTTAAAATTTATACCGCTAAAAAAGGGGTATCAGCAAGAGTTATGCATAATACGAGACGCATGGTCTTATTGGCGTTATTTATAGCGTTGGCTAGTGTATTGCATGTAGTGGAATCTTGGCTACCATTGCCTTTACCAGTGCCTGGTATAAAACTGGGACTCGCCAATATTATATCAATGATTGTTATTGTAATGTTCGGCTGGCGTGATGCTATCTATGTGGCGATATTGCGTGTTTTCTTAGCAGCACTGTTCGGCGGAATATTTTTGGGGCCTGCTTTTGCCATGAGTTTGAGTGGGGCGATAGGGAGCATAGCTCTTATGGCCTATGTTTATCATCATTGGCATCGCGCCTTTTCTGTAATTGGTATTAGTATAATTGGTGCAGTCGTTCATAATGTGGTGCAAATTACGGTAGCCGCGTTGTTAGTATCTAGTATTACTTTATTATGGTATTTACCATATCTGATATTATTTGCACTACCGACAGGTCTGGCTACGGGAATGACGACTCTATATTTTTTAGCAAAGGTTCCCCAAGAGATATATCGGTAACTTTTAAAGATACAGGGGGTAGAAGTTTTGCGAGGGCTTAAAAATAAAGGGTATGGTATGCTACTATTATTTTTGATTACAGGTGCAGTTTTTGGCGGTATTTTAGGAGAATTTATTTCCCGCGCAGATGCTTTAGCAAGCGTGTCTCCCTATTTAGTAAAAACTTTCCTGGTTCTAGATGTACCGCCAATAAGCATTAATTTATATGTTGTGCGAGTTATGTTAGGTTTTGCATTGCAGCCTAATTTAATCAGCATTATGGGTATGATAGCAGCAATTTTGCTATTTAGGCGTATTTGATTTGTATAACTCGGAGGTACTCCATCATGTCAATTATTTTAGCGTCAGCATCGCCCCGCCGCCAGGAACTTTTAAGGCAGGTTGGCTGTGATTTTACGGTTATGATCAGTGATATTGTTGAAGATAATAACCAGGACTTAGCAGCAGAGGATTTAGCTATTTTGCAGGCTAGTGATAAGGCCAATGATATATCCTCTAAAGTGAGCATTGATGATGTAGTTATTGGTGCTGACACAATAGTGGTTTTGGATGGACAAGTGTATGGCAAACCTATAGATATCAATGACGCAAGGCAAATCTTGACGAGATTGTCAGGTAGGGAGCATCAAGTGATTACTGGTATTGCTGTTGCCCATGCAGGTAAGTTATGGACTGATTATGTTGTCACCTCTGTGCGTATTGGCAATATTAGTGCACAGCAAATTGAGAATTATCTCGCTACAGGTGAGCCCATGGATAAAGCCGGTGCTTATGCCATCCAGGGAATAGGTGCCCTATTGGTAGAAGAGATTAACGGTTGCTATTCGAATGTTGTAGGCTTACCTTTAAACAAGTTGTCTGATATACTAAGAAAAGCTGGTGTCACTTTATTATGAATGACAGTAAGCCATTGATGATAAAAGAATTGCCACAAGAAGAAAGACCGCGGGAAAAAATGTTGGCAAAAGGTGCTCAGGCTTTAAGTAATAGTGAATTACTGGCTATTTTGCTTAGAACTGGTACTAAACATGATTCTGTTTTGCGTGTTGCTGAGCGGCTTCTAAAGAAATATGAGGAGATGGGCGTTGCTGCCCTTGCTAGTCTTGCTCCTCAGGAACTAAGCAAAATCAAGGGAATAGGCCCGGTAAAGGCAGTTACTATCGTTGCCGCTATTGAACTTGGCAAGCGTCTTAATAGCCTATCATCAGCGGATAAACCAGTGATTCGTGCTCCTCAAGATGCAGCTAATTTGCTTATGGCTCGGCTGCGTTATGAGCCACGGGAACATTTTATTATTATATTATTATCTACCAAAAATCATGTGCTTGCGACTCCTACTATTTCCATAGGTAGCTTAAATGCATCAATAGTGCATCCCCGGGAATTATTTCGCGAGGCTATCAATCATTCGGCAGCGGCAGTGATTTTGGTACATAATCATCCTAGTGGTGATCCTACTCCGAGCTCTGAAGATACTCTACTGACTCGGAAACTCATTGATGCCGGAAAAATTTTAGAAATTCATGTACTTGATCATATAATCATTGGTGATAATAAGTATGTTAGCCTTAAAGAAAAGGGAATAATAAACTAGAATTACGAAGTGGTATAGTCAATATTTACTTGCTTAATGAAAGGAGATCTATTTTATGAAGAATTTATTTGGATCATTTTCCCGGGATATGGGTATAGATCTTGGTACTGCTAATACATTAGTACATGTTAAAGGTAAAGGTATTGTACTCAGTGAGCCATCAGTTGTGGCAATTCAACGTGATACGGGTGAAGTTTTAGCAGTAGGCGAAGAAGCTAAACAGATGATTGGTCGTACACCTGGCAATATTGTGGCCATCAGGCCCCTAAAAGATGGTGTTATTGCAGATTTTGATGTTACCCAGGCCATGCTTAAATATTTTATCCGTAAGTCCATGGATACTAAATCCTTTATTAGACCAAGGGTCATTGTTGGTGTACCTTCAGGAGTTACTGAAGTAGAAAAACGCGCTGTTATTGATGCAACCATTCAAGCTGGCGCTCGAGAAGCTTATTTAATTGAGGAACCTATGGCTGCTGCTATTGGTGCTGGATTGCCTGTTCATGAACCAACAGGTAATATGGTAGTTGATATTGGAGGGGGTACTACTGAGGTAGCTGTTATTTCTCTAGGGGGGATTGTTACTAGCCGTTCTATCCGCGTTGGCGGGGATGAAATGGACGAGGCTATTATGCAGTATATTAAACGTACCTATAATTTGATGATTGGTGAACGTACTGCAGAAGCTATCATACCTAAAGATGATCAAAATATGGAGATTCGAGGTCGTGATTTGGTAACTGGTTTACCAAAAACCTTGACGATTAAAGCCAGTGAAGTGCAACAAGCTCTTAGTGAACCTATCGCTAGTATTGTCGAAGCTGTTAAAGTAACTTTGGAGCGAACGCCTCCGGAGCTAGCCTCTGATATTATGGATCGGGGAATTGTTATGACAGGTGGCGGGTCCCTGCTTACAGGACTAGACCAGCTATTAATGAAAGAAACAGGTATGCCTGTGCATATTTCTGAAGATGCCTTGTCCTGTGTATGTATAGGTACAGGACGTGCATTAGATAGTATTGATTTATTAAAACGTGTGTTAATGACTACCAAAAAATTTGGCTAGAGTGATAGCGAGGTGCTTTAAAAAGTGGGATTATTTCACAAAAAGACGGTCATCTTACTGGTGGCTGTATTAACCGTCTTTTTGCTGGTCGGTTTGCAAGCCCAGGGCAAATATAAGTTTGTCTTTATGGAGGAGTTTATTACCACTGTTTTGGCGCCTGTTCAATCTATCGTTTCTAATGTGGGCTTCAATTTCCGTAAAGTTGGTTTGTCCACAGGTGAATTGATGACTGCATATCGTGATAATCAAGCGTTACGGGCGGAAAACGAGGAAATTCGTCAAAATAATCTTAATGTGGCTGAAATTATGGCAGAAAATGTACGGCTGCGGGCCATGCTTGATTATAAAAAAGTGGCTAATCAGTTTGATTTTGTCACTGCCGCAGTGGTGGGGCGTGATCTAGGAACTTGGAACAGTACAATTACTATTAATCGTGGAACTGCTGATGGCATTACCAAAGATATGCCTGTGGTTACATCTCAGGGTCTTGTTGGTAATGTTGTGAATGTGTATACCCATGTGGCTAAAGTGCAGCTTATTCTGGATGCGCGTAGTGCGGTAGGGACTTTAGTGCAACGACCTGAATCAAGAGTCGCTGCTATTGTAGAAGGCAGCAGTGCGACACCGCTGAGTCCGAGAATGGTAAATATAGCTCGTGATGCTGATATCATCAAAACCGACAAGCTTATTACATCAGGGTTTGGTGGTATTTATCCTAAGGGACTATTAATTGGCGAAGTGGTAGATGTTGTAAATGAAGAGGGTGGTTTATTAAAGTATGCTTCCATTAAACCCGCAGTCGATTTTGATCGATTAGAAGAGGTTTTGGTAATTGCACGTTCACGAGAGCCGATATCTACTTTGCCACCTACGACGCCCGTACCATCTGCCGCTCCAGGGAAAGCAGGAATACCATCCCCGGGAGCAGGCCGATGAAGAACCTTATTTGGATGGGCGTGATTGTTGCAACAGTTATTTTACAATCAACATTGCTACCTCTTATTGCAATTAAAGGTACTTGTCCGGATATGTTGCTTATTATTGTCGTATCCTATGCCCTTTTATCAGGCAGAGAAAAAGGCGTAGGTATGGGTTTTTTTGCAGGACTCCTGCAGGATTTGGCATTTGGAAGTATTTTTGGTACAAATACGATATCCAAATTGGCCACAGGCTATATCTTTGGCTTAGCTGAGCGTAAAGTCTTTAAAGAACATGTGCTACTGCCAGTAGCTGCTACGGCAGTAGCAACAGTGTTCAATGGTTTGGTTATGTTTATGGTATTATTTATGCTTGGATATAAAGCTGATATAGTATCTACCTTTATGAATAATGTAGTGCCTCTAGTCGGTTATAATGTGATTATTGCTATTCCAGTGCATCATATTGTATATCGATTAACTGCATTTACATCAGAATAGTATAGGTTATAATGTTTGGAGAAGGGAGAGTGTGTCATGCTGGCTAAACGATTAAACAATAGGCTCGAAGTACTCGCAATCCTTATCGTATTAGTGTTTATATCGTTAGTCAGTCGGCTGGGATATTTGCAGGTTGTTCAGGGAAAGTATTATGGTCAGAAGGCTGATGGCAACCGTATTAGAATTGTTCCTACCATGGCCCCCCGTGGTATTTTTTTTGATCGCAATGGAATTGCATTAGTGTCAAATTTGCCTGGTTTCACAGTGTCATTACTGCCTGTAAAAGAGGCTATTCCAGAAGAAATTATTATTAAATTAGCCGGTATTTTAAATATTCCTGTTGATGAAATACAGACTAAACTAAAGCAAAATAATGGTAAATTTGATCCAGTACGTATTAAAACCAATATTGGACCGGAAATTGTAACTAAAATTGAAGAACGTCGCGCTGAACTGCCTGGAGTTGTTATTGAGATACAGCCCATCCGCAGTTATAGTAATAATGAGTTAGGTGCTCATTTGTTTGGTTATGTGAGTGAAATTAATGATGTGCAATTGGAGAAGTTAAAAGCTGACGGGTATAAGACTGGCGATATTATTGGTAAGTTTGGTTTAGAGCAAGTTTATGATCGTGAACTGCGAGGCATAGATGGTGGTGATCAAGTTGAGGTTGATGTAACTGGGCGTCCAGTGAATGTCCTCGGTAAAAGGGAAACAGTACCAGGTAAAAATCTGATATTGACCATTGATTCTCGTATACAAAAGGCTGCCGAAGCGGCGATTGATCAGCAACTTACATATTTACAGACAAAGAGTGAATTTCGTAATGCTAAAGCAGCGGCAGCAGTTGCCATGAATCCCAAGACTGGGGAAATTTTAGCTATGGTAAGTAGGCCTACATTTAATCCTAATTTATTTGCTGGTGGTATTTCTAATAAAGATTGGAAGATGATCAATGAAAATCCCAATCATCCTATGGACAATAAAGTGATTTCTGGAGAATATCCGCCAGGTTCAACTTTTAAAATTGTAACAGGCGCAGCAGCTTTAGAACTGGGGAAAGTAACTCCTGAAGAAAAGATATTAGATACAGGTAAGCATTGGATTATTGATAAAGGAAATGCTGAGGGAGAGGCTTTGGGCTGGATAAACTTTAAAGAAGCCTTAGCTAAGTCTGATAATGTATACTTTTATGAGATGGGTAATCGTTTAGGCATTGATAATTTGGAGAAATATGCTCGTATGTTTGGTCTTGGAGCATTTACTGGTATTAATTTACCTGGAGAATCTGATGGTTTGGTGGCTAATAAACGTTATAAGGAAAGAAATTATGGTGAAGATTGGTATTTATCAGAAACTTTTGATGCCGCTATTGGTCAAGGCTTTCAATTAACAACACCTCTGCAGGTTGCAGTTATGATGAGTCAAATTGCTAATGGTGGGCATCGGTATCGTCCTTACTTGGTGAACAAGATTACAGAGCCTAATGGTGGAGTTATTAAGAATTTTGCACCAGAAGAATTAGGTCAGACTTCAATATCAGAGGGTACGCTGAATTTAATCCGTGAATCACTTAGAGATGTAGCGCTAGAAGGTGGTACTGGTGCAGAAGCTTTCCGTGATTTTCCTGTGCCCATTGCTGGCAAAACAGGTACGGCTGAAAACCCTCATGGCAGTGACCATGGTTGGTTTATTGCCTACGGTCCCTATGAAGATCCACGCATTGTTGTAGTGGTTATTGTTGAGCAAGGTGGCTTTGGTGCAGGATCCGCTGCACCTATTGCTAGGAAAATAATGGAATCAGCCTTTAATATTAATCAGTCTCAAGTGGAGGCAGTCAGAATATATAAGCCACTGACGGCATTGTAAAAAAGACTTGGCATTGGCCAAGTCTTTTTTCGGAATCAGAAATTATAACAATTTCCGCTGGAATCAAAAAATGTAATATTTTTTGATTCCAGTAAGGGCAACTAAGGATTCAGCCGGTGCTTGAGGCTTGGCCGAAGCCTAGTTTTCTTTAAGATATTTATATTTGTAGCAGGAAAAATGATAAAAATCGCGAATTTTTAAGATGCAGATGCTATACCATGTATAGTAAAGTTTGGGAGATGGACATGCGACAATATGTAATATTTAAGGGTAGCAGAAATGGTTTGCAGTTAGTACTTGATGACTCAGCAGATTTTGCAGTAATTTTAGAAAATTTGAAAGCCAAACTGGAATCCGCAGTTGTGTTTTTTACGAATGGTACGATAGTGGAGGTACCGGCAAAAGTACGTGTACTTACCACGCAGCAGCAGGAAGACTTAGCTAAGCTGCTAGCTATATATGGTTTAATTTTTCGTGAGACTGCTCAGCAACAGGAAGTTACTACAACAACTAATGTTGAAACAGAAGAGCTACAAACATTGTTTGTTGATAAAACTATACGCAGCGGACAGGAAGTTGTATATAATGGTTCTGTAGTTATCAACGGTGATGTTAATCCTGGTGCTGAAGTGATAGCAGGCGGAGATATTATTATTAAAGGAACTTGCCGTGGCGTGGTGCATGCTGGAGCTTATGGTAACATTGAGGCGACCATTACAGCCAATCGGCTGCTGGCCTCGCAAATCAGAATTGCGAATCTTATCGCGCGGGCACCTGATAATTTAGATCAACCGGAGTACACTGAAATGGCACGAATTCAAGATGGTAATGTAATTATTGAAACAGTCGATATATAGGAGGGCGTGTATATGGGAGAGGTCATTGTTATAACATCAGGTAAAGGCGGCGTTGGGAAAACCACGACAACTGCCAATTTAGGCACCGGTTTTGCGCTACTTGGTAAGAAAGTTGTATTAGTCGACGCTGATATTGGATTACGTAATTTAGATGTGGTGATGGGATTAGAGAACCGCATTGTATATGATTTAGTCGACGTGGTTGAAGGTAATTGTCGATTGAAACAAGCTTTAATTCGTGATAAACGTTATGAAACCTTATATCTATTGCCAGCAGCCCAAACGCGTGATAAAAACGCAGTCAACCCAGAGCAGATGAAACAATTATGCAGTGAATTGGCCCAAGATTTTGACATTGTAATTATTGACTGTCCAGCTGGTATTGAGCAGGGATTTAAAAATGCGATTGCTGGCGCGAGTCAAGCAATTATTGTTACCACGCCGGAAGTATCAGCTGTTCGTGATGCTGATCGTATTATTGGTTTATTAGAATCTGAAGGCAAACATAATCCTAAGCTCATTATTAATCGTATTCGTCCCAATATGGTAAAAAAAGGGGATATGATGGATATTGATGATATTATTGAAATTTTGGCAATTGATTTGCTCGGAATCATACCTGATGATGATTATATCATTATTTCCACCAATCGTGGTGAACCAGCAGTAGCCAATCCGGTGTCCACAGCGAGTACAGCATATAAAAATATTGTACGGCGTTTAACTGGGGAGAATGTACCACTCATGAAAATAGAGGCTAATAACGGATTTTTCAATAGATTGAAAAAAGTATTTAATTTTTAAGGAGGGATGACCGTGTTTGATCTAATTCAAAGGTTATTTGGTAAAGATGCAGCATGTTCTAAAGATGTGGCTAAAGAGCGTCTGCGTTTGGTATTGGTCCATGACCGTGTCAATACTTCACCACAATTCATGGAAGGGCTCAAAGATGATATGATAAAAGTCATATCTAACTATATGGATATTAATGAGAAAACCATGGAAGTCCATTTTGCACAGACAGAAGATTCAGTAGCACTTATTGCGAATATTCCTGTTAATAATATGAAACGAGGCAATCGAATAAAAGAATAAAAGAATAAAGTGGCTTTAGGCGCAGTAATTTAATACTGGGCCTTTTTACGCTAGACGGAAAATGGATATACTATTATAATAGATATAGAACTTTTGGTATGGAAAGGTATGTGTATAGATGTTAAGCCGACGATTACTCAGAAATTTGGATTTTGTGACCATTGCGACAGTCAGTTTGCTGATTATGATAAGTTTGGTAATTATTGGTAGTGCCACCCATATTAATACACCAAGTGATGATCGGTATTGGTATGTTGAGCGTCAAGGTCTGTTTGCCTTAATGAATGTTATCATTATATTTGTGGTACTAAATTTTGACTATAGAATATTAGGGAAATTCGCGACGTCTTTATATGGAATAAATCTGGTCATGTTAATAGCTGTTATGTTTGTCGGCCAATCGGCTTTAGGGGCTCAGCGCTGGATACAGATAGGTCCTATCAACTTGCAGCCATCTGAATTCTCTAAACTGATTATGATTATTGCATTGGCTGATTTGCTTGATAAAAAGAAAGGTAGACTTTATTCATACAAAGATATTATTCCGATTTTTCTGTATGTGGGTATTCCTTTTATTTTTGTCTTAAAACAGCCCGATCTTGGAACTGCGTTAGTATTTCTGGCCATTTTATTTGGTATGATTTATGTAGCAGGTATTAAAACCAAGCATTTGATGATCATTTTTGGCTCAGGCTTAGCATTTCTGCCAATATTTTGGCATTTTTTAAAAGATTATCAAAAGATGCGACTTACTGTATTTATGGACCCTAATGTTGATCCCTTAGGTTCTGGTTATCATATTATTCAGTCTAAAATTGCCATTGGATCAGGAATGTTATTTGGCAAAGGCTTATTTGGCGGGACCCAGAGTCAACTCAATTTCTTGCCAGAAAACCATACTGACTTTATTTTTGCCGTTATTGGTGAAGAGCTTGGCTTTATTGGAGCGATATTCGTCTTGCTACTCTATTTTATTTTGTTGTATCGGGGAATTAAAATTGCCGGATCAGCTCGAGATAATTTTGGGACACTACTTGCCACAGGTATTACTTCCATGCTGGTATTTCATGTGCTCGTGAATGTAGGAATGACTGCGGGTATTATGCCAGTAACAGGTATTCCATTGCCTCTCATGAGTTATGGTGTAAGTGCTCTTACTACTAATATGGTCAGTATTGGCATATTATTAAATATATACATGCGCCGGCAGAAAATAATGTTTTAAACAAAGAGATGCACTTTAAGTGCATCTCTTTTCTTCTTCAATTTTAAGCATATCTTTGCCTTACTTCATCATATACATTGTATAGTAGTATGTACTGTGCAGGGGGTGCTTTATGGGAAGGCAACGTAATAATTGGAATAATAATAGATGGGGAGATAGAGGAAATGAATACTCTTGGCAAGGTACTGATTATAGACGTAATTATGGTTGGGTAAAAAAAATGGTAGTGTCATCCATAATTTTTGCTATTGTATATATTACGCATATATCTGAAACAACATTAGGAAAGATGGTCGATGAGGGACTTCATTATACATTATCTACCCAAACTGATTTCAATTATGTGGTTGAACAAATAGTAAGCCACGCTCCAGCTACTATAGATTTATCAGTACTTAAAAAAGTTCAAACTGCAGTATCGAGACCAGCCGACCCCTTACTATATATGAGTAAACCCGTACCTGGCAAAATTATATCCCCTTTTGGCTGGCGGGTTCACCCTGTATCTAAGCAAGAGATGATGCATGAGGGTGTTGATATTGAGGCGGCATTAGGAACCAATATAAGAGCCACTGCAGCTGGCAAAGTTAAGACGGTTACTGAGAGTGTTCAGTATGGTAAAACTTTGATCCTAGAGCATAGTAAAGATATTGATACATTGTATGGACATTTGGGCGAAATATTGGTAAGCCCGGGGGATGTTATAAGTCAAGGCCAGGTCATCGCTAAAGTGGGCAGAACAGGTATGGTCAGCGGACCTATGCTTTATTTTGAATTAAGAGAACAGGGCAAGGCTATTGATCCAATGACTAGGCTTAAGGGCGATTTTCCCACCGTCGAAGGGAAGTGATTTTTTTTGCGGGTTGGTAAAATAGCCGGCATACAATTAATACTGAATAAGTGGTTCATTATACTCATTTTTCTTTTTGCTCTGGCTGGTATGAGTAGTAAAGTAGTTCTGGTATTTAGTGCCGTCTTATGGCATGAATTGGCTCATGCTCAGGTGGCGCTGATGCTAAGGTTTAAAGTACAGGAGGTTGAATTGTTGCCTTTTGGTGGCGTGGCACGTATCGAGGGACTCGGGGTAGCCAGATCTAGAGATGAAATAATGATAGCGGCCGCCGGACCAGCAGCAAGTTTGGTTTTGGCGGCTATTGCGTATACTGGCATGCTATATGCTGGGAAGTACTGTGATATATGGGAATTCTATTATAAGGCCAACATGATGCTTACAGTATTTAATTTGTTACCAGGATTACCTCTTGATGGTGGGCGCATTCTTAGGGCGTGGCTGGCCTTATATATGGACTATAGTAAAGCTACATTATTTGCAGCAGGTATCAGTAAAGGGGTGAGCGTTTGCTTGCTCATTATGATAGTCTATGAGTATATAGTAAGTAGTACGATGAATGTGACATTTTTGATTGCTGCTGTATTTTTATATACAACAGCCAAAAGTGAAATTAAAGTGGCTGGATTTCGTACTTTGCGCGTATTAGCACAAAAGAAAGCTGAGCTTATTGCCCGAGGAGTGATGACGACTACTTATTTCACAGTAGTGAATAGTGTAATACTAAAAGATGTTGTTAAGCTCTTTAAAACTGACCAGTATTATGTGCTCTTGATTGTAAATACAGAATGTAAGATATGTGGAACATTAACTGAAACGGAAATTTGGGAAGAACTACCTAGTAAGGGTTTTTATGCTGAAGTCGGAGAATTTATCCTATGACTAAACCGCTCTAAGGCTCCCATCTTATACAAGTGCGACGCGCAAGGATGCGCTAGTACCGAATGCGCCAGGGATGGCAAGGCATTCGTGTGAAGCTCTAGAGCGGCTAACTCCCTGGATAAGGGCAACTAAGGCTTCAGCCTGGGGTGAGACTTAGCAAAAGCCAAGTTTTCTTTATATAAAAAAATTGGCAGGATTTTTTATTATTGTGTAGAACGTAAGGTAGGATATCTGACTAATTGTTGGGTATTATTGGGCAATATATATATATAAGAAATATATAGTATTTTTTGATGCAAAAAATTGGAGGTTATTTATGATTACTCTAGATCCTGCTATTTTAAACAGGGTTATTAAACCTGCTCGGTATACAGGTAACGAATGGAACAGTGTAAAAAAAGATCATAGTACAGTCGCTGTAACTGTAGCATTGGCTTTGCCTGATGTGTATGAAGTCGGTATGTCTAATCTGGGGCTTAAAATTCTTTATCAAATACTAAATAATCGTACAGATACCGCAGCTGAGCGAGTATATGCGCCTTGGGTGGATATGGAAGCTGAGATGCGGACTCATAATATCCCGCTCTATACCTTAGAAAGCTTAAAACCAGTGGCTGAATTTGATATTGTAGGTTTTTCACTGCAGTATGAAATGAGTTATAGCAATGTACTCAATATGCTGGATTTAGCAGGCATTCCTTTATTGGCCGCTGAGCGTGATGAAAATGAGCCACTTATAGTTGGGGGCGGGCCGTGTACTTTTAATGCTGAGCCTGCAGCTGATTTTTTTGATTGTTTTATTTTAGGTGAAGGCGAAGAAATTATTGAAGATATGGTTGAGGTGGTTTCTGCGTGGAAACAGGCAAATAAGGCAGATGGACGACTTGGTTTATTGAAAAAGCTAGCACAAATTGAAGGAATGTATGTGCCGTCCCTATATGATGTAACATATAATGCTGACGGTACAGTGGCTCAGGTGGTACCAAACTGCGCAGAGGCGAGTTTTGTTGTTACCAAACGGGTGGTCAAAGATCTTAATACTGTCGAATATGCCACTAGGCCAGTCTTGCCTTACTTAGATATTGTTCATGATCGTATTATGTTAGAATTATTCCGTGGTTGTACTAGAGGTTGTCGTTTTTGTCAGGCAGGGGTACTTTATCGCCCAGTGCGCGAACGCACGCCAGAAACACTATTAAAGATTGCTAATGAACTAGTAGATAGTACTGGCTATAGTGAGATCTCTCTGACTTCACTGAGTTCAGCAGATTATTCCTGTTTGCCTGATGTTGTTCAGTCGTTGGTTGATGAACTGAAAGACCAAGGGGTAAGCATATCATTGCCGTCACTGCGTATTGATAGCTTTTCTATTGAACTTGCACAAAAATTGCAACAGGTTCGCAAAAGTGGGCTGACATTTGCTCCTGAGGCAGGTACCCAGCGGCTGCGTGATGTAATTAATAAAGGGGTAACTGAAAAAAATCTAGAGGATGCTGTTAGTGCTGCCTTTGCCGCTGGTTGGTCAACTGTAAAGCTATATTTCATGATGGGCTTGCCTACAGAGACCGATGAGGATGTACTAGGTATCGCCAAACTTGCTTACCGAGTGCTTGAGATATATAAACAAGTAACAGGTCGTAGAGGGGCCAAGGTTACGATTAGCGTAGCGTGTTTTGTGCCTAAACCACATACCCCGTTTCAATGGTTTGGACAAGATATGGCGGCTGAGTTTGAACGTAAGCAACGATTATTAAAAGCAGAGCTTCGTGATCGTAATATTTCCTTTAATTGGCATGATGCTCGCACTAGCTTTTTAGAAGGGGCTTTTGCTCGTGGTGACAGGCGGCTAGGGCAGGTGCTACTTACTGCTTGGCAAAATGGCGCTCGATTTGATGGCTGGTCTGAACATTTCAAATATAATGTATGGATAGAGGCTTTTAAAGCTGCTGAAATTGATCCACACTTTTATGCAACTCGGGAACGCACTATTGATGAAGTTATGCCCTGGGATCATTTATCCTCAGGAGCTACAAAGGTATTTTTAGCGAGGGAATATCTGAATGCTATTGGTGAAGTATTGACTTCTGACTGTAGGCGTGATCAGTGTAGCGCTTGTGGTGTCTGTCCAGAGCTGGATGTTAAGGTAATCGATTGGGGGAATAAGGCATAATGGCAAAACTACGTTTAGAGATTACTAAAGGTGAAGAAATTCGTTATATTTCACACCTTGATTATGCCAGCGCTATTGAAAGGGCGATTATACGGGCTAAATTACCGGCAGCTTATTCTGAAGGTTTTAATCCCCATATGAAGCTATCTTTTGCCTCGGCTTTGGCCGTAGGGGTAACAAGCCAGGCAGAATATATGGATATTGAATTTAAGAAAGAAGTGAACCTCGGCGAAGGCGTAAGGAGAATTGCAGCTGCATTACCACCTGGAATTATGGTAAAAAGTGCAAAATATATGCCTGCGAGTGTTCCAGCCTTAATGGCTATCGTTAATTTGGCTACCTATGATGTTATTGTACCCTTTAGGGTAGGGGAGTTTGTGTCAGTGGAAGAAAGTATTAGGCGGTTTAATGAAACCCAGGAAGTATTATATACACGAGAAACGCCTAAAGGACGAAAGGAAATTGAGGTTAAGCAGTATATAGCGAGACCCATTATTGCTATTCAGCAAGATAGCCTAGTAAAGCTGGCAATCGATATCAAGATTACACAGACTGGTAGTATAAAACCAGGTGAGATTTTAGAACTATTGGTGGATATGTTTGAGTTAGCGGTAGATAGAGATAGGGCACTCATCAATCGCACAGGACTGTATGTTGCTAATGATAAGACTAGGGTAAACCCCATAGAATTGTAAAAACCTATTTTAAAACACAAAGAAACAAAGCCGCTATGCGGAGACGAAGACCACAAAGGGGATATTATAAAAAACAACTACTCTTTATGTTCTTTGCAATTCTTTGTAACCTTTGCGTTTAACGTGGTTTATTTAATCTAGATGGTCTAATATTAAAATGAAAGGAGGGAGTATTATGACTAAAACGATTGTAGTGAATATTACGCCAGAAGAAACAAGAATGGCGATTTTCGAAGAAAAAGAACTGATTGAAATATATGTTGAACGAACTAAAAGTGGTCATAATGTTGGCAACATTTATAAGGGGAAAACCAAGAATGTATTGCCTGGCATGCAGGCTGCATTTATAGATATTGGCAGAGAAAAAAATGCATTCTTATATATTGGAGATGGCTTGCCAGCAAATCCTACCCCTAAGATCGTTGATGATACCTTGACTGTCGGTAAAGAAGTCCTGATTCAGATTGTCAAGGATGCTCTTGGTACTAAGGGACCACGAGCGACTACCAATTTGACCTTGCCTGGGCGGTATGTTGTGTTCATGCCTACAGTTGATTATATTGCTATTTCACGGCGAATTTCTGGTGAAGAAGAGCGTGCACGGTTAAAGAATTTGGTTGAAAAAGTTCGTCCAGCAGGTATGGGGATTATTGTGCGGACGATGGCTGAAGGTAAAAGTGAAGAGGATTTGCATAAAGACATAGATTATCTTTGTAATTTATGGAAAGCGTTACATGCTAGGTCCAAAATGGCTGTTGCTCCTACATTGCTATATCGTGATGTGGATTTGGTTATCCGCATTGTCCGTGACTATTTATCATCAGATGTAGAAGAATTCGTGCTAGATAATCGGGAAGCATATGGAAGAGTTTGTGATTTATTAAAATACATATCACCTGAATTGATCAGTAAGATTAGATTGTATGAGGGAAATGATGACATTTTTTCTCATTATGGTCTTGATGATGAACTCAATAAAGTGGGGCAGCGCTGTGTTTGGCTAAAATGTGGCGGATATATTGTGATTGATAAAACAGAAGCATTAACGGTTATTGATGTAAATACTGGGAAATTTGTCGGCTCGACTAAATTATCTGATACCGTATTTCAAACAAATTTGGAAGCTGCAACAGAGATCACGAGACAATTACGGTTGCGAGATATTGGCGGTATTATCATTGTTGATTTTATTGATATGGACAAAGAAGAGCATAAACAAGCTATTGTCGCGGCTTTAGAGGCAAATTTAAAAAAGGATCGTACCAAAACGAATGTATTAGGCTTTACTGAGCTGGGATTGGTAGAGATAACTCGCAAAAAAACTCGCCAAAATTTAGAAGGTATGCTCTATAGTGAGTGTCCATGCTGTGCGGGTAGAGGGAGAGTACAATCTCCAGAGACGGTAATGATTAACATATGGCGTAAAATGCGTAAGATAATGTCAGAAACACGGCTCCTAGGAAGAATGATTATTCAGGTGCATCCTCTTGTTGCTGAAACAATGCAAAGGCAAGGAGAGCTTACTCGTATGGAACAAGAACTAGCTTGTTCCTTGCGCTTAGAAGTTGTACCTGCTATGCATCCAGAAGTATTTTCTATTTTACATGAGAATGAGTAACTAAGCATAAAATAATTGACAAAATTTCATCAATATGCTATCATCACATAATGTAGGTGTCATGCTTACGTCCCAAACCGCACGGAGAGGTTCTAAAAATTGCTTACAGCGATACCGTATTCGGCGAGTATAGAATGAGGGAGGTGTAATGTAATAATGTACGCAATTATCGAAACTGGTGGAAAACAATACCGCGCTGTTGAAGGTGAATTTATTTTCGTCGAGAAACTTGAAGCTGCTGAAGAAGAAATGGTTGAATTTGATCGTGTACTTACTGTTGTAACAGATGGTGATGTAACGATTGGTAAACCTGTAGTCGTTGGCGCTAAAGTAACTGGTAAAGTGATTTCCCATGGTAAAGAGAAAAAGATTTTTGTTTTCAAATATAAAGCAAAATCCAATTACCGCAGACGTCAAGGCCATCGTCAGCCTTATACTAAAGTTCTTATCGAAAAGATTGAAGCATAAGCATGATCAAAATAGAGATTGTTCGCAATTCGGACCAGGCTATGGTTGGGTTTAGTGTGACTGGACATGCTAATACTGCGCCTCATGGGCAGGATATTGTATGTGCAGGGATATCGGCCTTAACGCAAACCGCAGTGCTGGGATTGGATCGACAGTTGAAAAAAAAGATTCACCTTAAGATTGCCAGCGGTAATCTTAAGATGAATTTGCTAGATAAACCGGATGCATTAACGAATGCAGTTCTGGAAACCATGCTAATTGGTTTAACAGAAATTGGGAACTTAAATCCCCAAAGTGTTCGTATTTTAGAACGCAGGAGGTGAAGTACGGATGTTTAATTTTAATTTACAATTATTTGCCCATAAAAAAGGTGTAGGTAGTACTCGTAATGGTCGTGACAGTGAATCTAAACGCCTTGGCGTTAAGCGTCATGCAGGCCAAGTAGTAACTGCTGGCAGCATTTTGGTTCGCCAAAGAGGTACTCATTTTCATACTGGCCAAAACGTTGGTATTGGTAGTGATGATACCTTATATGCAAAAATTGCTGGACGTGTAGCTTTTGAACGCAAAGGCCGCAACAATCGTCAAGTCAGCGTATATGCAATTGAAGAGGTTATCTAAGATAGACGCCTGCGGCTAACTCAGCCGCAGGCATTATTTTTTTACGGAATCAAAAAGTGTAATACTTTTTGATTCCAAGTAAGGGCAACTAAGGCTTGGCGTAAGCCAAGTTTTCTTTACGGAATCAGAAAGTATAAGTTTTTGGCTGTCATTGCGACGAGGTACGAGGAAGCAATCCCCTACTTGTCCAGAGATTGCTTCGCTACACTCGCAATGACAAAAAAAGGACGCGCTAGCGTTTTTCTTATCCTTAGTCCGCTTCAAAGTAGTTACTTACATAATCCAATAAAAATAATATTAAAGCAAACAAAATTAGTGTATAATAATAGGTAAATTTATGTCATTGGGCCGATAAGGAAGGGATGATTATAAGATGGAAAATCATGAAGTGAGCGGGGAAATTGTCAAATTGCTGAAAATTCAGCGGCATGATTTCGTTAACCATTTACAGGTTATTCACGCATTACTCCAATTAGGTCGCACCGAAAAGGCTCTTATATATATTGAAGAATTAGCGAAAGACTCTAGACTCATATCTGATACTCTTAAGGTACATGAAGAACAGTGTGCTAATGCGCAAAAAGCTTAAATGTGACTTATTCTTATAGTAACTGTTTTGAAGCGGATAAAGGTTTGTAACTGATTGTGTAAAAACATAAATAATGACATATATTACTGATATAAGAACGTGTTTAAAAAAACACGTTCTTAATGTAAATAAGCTATTTATAATGGCTAAAATAATTAATATTTTATAGGTTGATAACCTAAAGGTGGTTTACAGATGTTTATTGACAGAGCAAGAATACATGTAGTCTCAGGTAATGGCGGTAATGGTATGTCGAGTTGGCGTCGTGAAAAGTTTGTTCCTAAAGGCGGCCCAAGCGGAGGTGATGGTGGACGTGGAGGCGATGTTATATTAATCGTTGATGCCAATACGAATACATTAATTGACTTTCGTTTTAAACGCAAATTTGTTGCCAGCAATGGAGTAGGCGGACAGACGAAGAATATGCATGGACATAACGCTGAACCTACATATATTAAAGTGCCTGCAGGGACCTTAGTCAAGGATGCTGAAAGTGGTGAAGTTTTAGCTGATCTTACTAAAGTAGGTCAGAAGGCAGTGATGGTCAAAGGTGGGCGGGGTGGCCGCGGTAATGCTAGATTTGTGAACAGTGTCAATCGTGCGCCTACTTTTTCCGAAAATGGTGCACCAGGTGAAGAGCGTATGTTGCAACTAGAACTTAAGTTACTGGCTGATATTGGTTTAGTAGGATATCCTAGCGTAGGAAAGTCTAGTATCATTTCTCGTGTATCAGCAGCAAAACCAGACATTGCGGCCTATCATTTTACGACATTGACACCTGTGCTTGGTGTGGTTAGTCTTGATGAGGGGCATAGTTTTGTCATTGCTGATATTCCAGGCCTCATTGAGGGGGCTCATGAAGGAGTGGGTCTTGGGCATGATTTCCTTCGACATATTGAGCGTACAAAAATCATTATTCATGTTCTAGATGTGTCTGGCCTAGAAGGTCGCGACCCCATAGATGACTATAATAAGATTAATACCGAGCTTAGACTATATAATGAACGGTTGGCCAATCGGCCACAGATTATTGTTGCCAACAAAATGGATCTTGTTGAGTCTCAGGAAAATTTACCAAGAGTGGTTGAATATATGGAGAAACTTGGGTTTCAGGTTTATCCAGTATCAGCAGCTACTGGTGAAGGCTTGCCACAATTGATGAAAGTAGCATCAGAGATGTTAAAACAGTATGTGGAAGAACCAGAAGAAACAGATGATACGATTGTCTATGAAGCTAAGCCAGAAGTAGAATTTACAGTGAGCCATGATATTGATGGTGCTTATTTAGTTCGTGGCAGGGGAATTGAAAGATTAGTAGCCATGACTAATTTCGACAATGAGGAAGGCGTACGCCGTTTTCAACAAATATTCCGTCAGCGGGGCATTGAAGAAGTGCTTAAAGAACGGGGTATTAAGGAAGGCGATACAGTACGTATTGGCGAAATGGAATTTGAATTTAGATTATAGAGGAGACATAAACAAGTGGAAGAGATTATTGCATTAACAGGAAAACAAAAAAGTTATTTGCGTTCTTTGGGCAGTACCATGGATCCTGTTGTACAGATTGGCAAAACAGGAGTATCAGGGACATTGCTTGACAGCACTAAACAGGCACTAGTTGCCCGAGAACTCATTAAAGTAAAGGTCTTGCAAAATTGTGCTGAAGATCCTAAAGTAGCACTTGCAGAATTGGCCAGTGCAGCAGATGCTGAATTAGTACAGGTAATCGGACGTAATGGACTGCTGTATAAACGCAATCGTGATCCGGAAAAAACTAAAAAAATAGAATTACCTTAATATAGAGAGGCTGAGGAGAATGTTTGCTAGAGAAAATTTGACACAAGCGAAACGCGTGGTAGTCAAAGTAGGAACAAGTACACTCACACACAGTACTGGAAAATTGAATTTATGGCGCATCGAAAAATTGGTACGCGAACTTGCTGATTTAGCGAATCAGGGTAAAGAAATGATTCTAGTTACTTCAGGAGCAGTTGGTGCTGGTATGGAGCTTTTAAAGCTAAAGGAAAAGCCGAAAACTATTCCAGAAAAACAGGCTGCGGCTGCCGTCGGTCAAGGAATACTTATGCACACTTATGAGAAATTCTTTGGCGAGTACGGGCAGGTGGTAGCTCAGGTTTTGTTAACTCGAGAAGATTCGGTGAAGCGCACTCGGTATACCAACAGTCGTAATACCCTCCTAACACTGATAAAAATGGGCGTAATCCCCATCATCAACGAAAATGATGCTGTATCTATTGATGAACTCAAAATCGGTGATAATGATACACTATCGGCGATGGTGGCCAGTATTGTCGATGCTGATGTGCTAATTATCTTGTCTGATATTGAGGGTGTGTATACTGATAACCCACAATCCAATCCCAATGCCCAGCTAATTAGTGAAATTGCAGATATTACGCCAGAGATGGAAGCCTTGGCTGGTGGGCCAGGAACATTGCGCGGTACAGGTGGTATGTATACCAAAATACAAGCCGGAAAAATTGCTGTAAATTCAGGAGTAGCTATGGTCATTGCTTCAGGTCTACGGGATGGTGTCTTGCGGGATGTGCTAGCTGGCGAAAATGTGGGTACCATCTTTTTATCCAAAGAAAATCGATTGCAAGTACGCAAACGATGGCTAGCTTTTGGTGCTCGTACCCAAGGTGTCATTACCGTTGATAAAGGTTGCGAAAAAGCTATATTATCAGGTGGATCAAGTCTACTTGCTACTGGTATTACGGCTGTAACAGGCGATTTTGATCATGGTAATACCATCAGTGTTGTGACAGCAGAAGGCCGGGAAATTGCTAGAGGGATAGCCAACTATAATGGGGAAGATGCCCGAAAGATTATGGGAGTTCATACCAACGAGCTTGTTAAAATTTTAGGCTCAAAACCATATGACGAGGTTATTCATCGGGATAATATGGTTTTGCTTGTCTAATTTTTATAAAAGCCCCTTCAATACTTATAGATACTGGATTCCTTCAATGGGATTCAGTATCTATTTTTATGATTTTTTTTAGGTTCAAAATTTCAGGCGTGGACCCAGCAAGAGGGCTATTATCGAATGTTAATGCTAATACTTTATGAAAAGTAGGTACTTGTCGAATAATAGGTGATATATCTAGCAAATGGTCTTCAATTTTCATGGCAATCAGTAGAGTGAAAAAAAGAATCCCAATAATCCTTTGGACAATCTCATAGTGTGCTCCTTGTTTAAAAATTTCATTAACCGTTATTTTTTCGTTGTAGTGTTAGATGATGGAATAGATTAATGATAATAGCCATAAACACCTTTTGTGATTGATTCTTAAAAAACCTCAGCGCCTTGTCGCTTGGTATTTGAAACGGTATTAGCGTGAAGACTAATAAATAAAGTTGCATCTTTTAATAGAAAGCATTGTAGAACTATGGATTAAGAGAGGAATTTATTATGGAACATTTTTTCAACATTGTTATAGATTACATCGCCCTATGGGGCTATCCGGCCATTGTGATTGGTATGGCGTTGGAAAACGCATGTATACCCATACCAAGTGAAATTATCTTAGGCTTTGCCGGCTATCTTGTATATCTTGGTCGGTTGGACTTTACCCTGGCTATTACTGCTGGAGTTGTCGGTGGATTGGTTGGTTCGATTATCGCGTACCAGGTCGGTTATTACGGCGGGGAATCTTTTATTACTACGTATGGTAAGTATGTTTTATTATCCAAAAGTCATATGAATATGGCTCAAAAATGGTTTGAACGATATGGTCTTAAGGCAACTTTTTTCAGTCGGCTATTGCCGGTGATTCGAACTTTCATTTCCTTGCCGGCGGGGGTTGCCAAAGTCAATTTCCCTAAGTTTATACTATATACTCTATTAGGTTCGATTCCCTGGACGATAGGCTTGATTTATGCAGGAAAATTACTAGGAGAAAACTGGCAAACGTTGAATGTTATTGGTCATAAGGCTAGTATAGTAGTTGCTGCTGGACTTATTGGTGCTGTATTGTATTACATTCGGAAAAGGCGTAACAAACCTAGTTCACAATAAGGTAGGCAGGTAGCCTAGCGAATGGTTGCTCATTTTATTTTAAGTGAGGTTTTGGAGATGATAGTTTTGACAAAACATAAATGGATGAGTAGTTTCAGTTTTCTGGTGATGATTTGGTCGTTTTTGATTATGGGGATGGCTTTTTGCGCTGGGGATGATTCGGATGAATATCCGGACGTTTTTGTTCATGAGAATATTCAGATTAGTCCCGATCAAGCAATCGGCAGGCTAATGGTCACAAGTGGCAGTGCTGTCGTTTATGGTAAGGTGGTAGAAAGTATTATTGTTGTTGACGGTAATGTGACAATTGAATCTGGGGCCATGGTAAATGGGAGAGTCGTTGTGATTGGTGGAGATGTTATCGTACAACAAGGGGCAAAATTGAAGGAAAATCCTTGGGTAATAGCTCCACAAGGTCATTCAGTGGTATCTTTGGTAGTGAGTGCTTTTTATCTGTTGGGTGCTGGCAGTCTTATTATTGTGCCTGTATTGTTTTGGCTGATCGGTCATCTTTTCAAAAAAACTGCCTGGTATTCTCCGCTTAAGGAACAATTCTTAGCGGTGCAGAGGCGTTGGCCCGCACTTTACATTGCGGCAAGCTTGGGGATTAGTGTTTTGATGCTAACTGTATTTGGGGTGCTAGCGTGGGAAACTCTATTTCGCAATGTCATGGGGGTGTTTGATAATACCTTTATATGGTTTGTCCGCTATTTTGCCAGTCCAGGCGTCGACAAGGTCATGATTTCAATTACTGATGTAGGGTTTGGTGTAAGCTATGTAGTTATTGTAACCAGTTCTTTTTTGCTATTGACTTATTACCGTCGCTGGCGAGAAATAGCAGGGCTGGCGATTTGTTTAACTGGCGGAGGCGTGCTTAATTTTTGGTTAAAATACTTATTTCATCGTTCCCGACCAGACTTGCTTCGTGTAGTTCAGGAGACAGGTTACAGTTTTCCTAGTGGTCATGTTATTGCATCTATGTGTTTTTATGGAATGATGGCATTTTTAATTATGCGGACTATTTCTTCATGGCGCGGGCGGCTGACGGTAATGACGTTAGCGGTGGTTTTGAATGTAGCTATAGGTATTAGTCGGATCTATTTAGGTGTACATTATCCGACTGATGTAGTGGCAGGATATGCTGCCGGCTCCATGTGGCTTGCTTTTTGTATTTCGATCTTGATGTGGTGGGAGCGGGAGAGAGCACAACAATAATATGTCGATAGATGCTATATGAAAAGCAGTGTTATTTTAAAAGCATTATAAATGAAGATGTTTTTGTTCTTAGGTAACGTTGTGGAAATGGTCTGTAGTATTAAAATGTCCTTGGGGATAGATTCTCAAGTTATACACAATAGTCCACGTGTTATTAACAGGTTTATCCACAGTAAAGTCATCTGCCTTTAGTACATATAAAAATGCTGGGGTTATTGGGATAATAGTAGTATCAAAATTCTCTTTCTTATTACATATAATTTAAGCTAACCGATCGATAAGAATTCTTAGAAAGGATAGTGTTTATAGGGAATTAATTTTATTAGCGGCATACAAGTAACCATTACAGGTATGATCGGTGATGATGATTTATCAGTATATCTCACCTATTTGCAGGCCAAGAAAAAGTATAAAATTATCAAAGCAGACGTTGCTGTTGATGGCGAGCATGTAGATGAAATTTATGAGATTGAGCGTGTGTCATTTGAACGCATACGCCGTATCACGAGCTATCTTGTAGATACTACTGTACCGCTCGCCGGGGCGATGCAAAATAGGCAGAACTTAAAGATCGAGTTAAGCATAATTGACAAAAGACGACTACTAGAATGGTGGTCGTCTTTTTCATTTTGGCAACAGAGTACTTTTGTCATTATTAATATTAATAAATAGAAGGATTAAAAAGCATAATATAAGTAGTTTTTAAATAGAGAGGAGGAAAGAATGTGGAACTTATTAAGTATACTCAAAAGGAAGAAGGAAAAGACTGCCTAAAATGTTTAGAAGATCCTGGTATAGACTTAAATGATTTGGATGGAAAGAAATTGCTTTGTACTGCTATGTCAAGTTATTACTTATTATATCGATAAGTATAATACAGCTTTATACCTTAATAGATGGCTTTTTTACTTAAAAATAGCTAATCACCTGTCGAACTGGTAATATACCAAAAGACAGGTGATTTACTATATTGGCAAGGCCGTGTATGTGTATAAGGCTCATTGGTAGTAGTCTATCTATTGAATGAGCTTTATACTGTTGTTTAAACTAGCAATACTATTTGAAAGCTGAATAATATTAGCTAAATTGGCAATTGGGTTAACAGCCAACTGTTCAATAATTTCTTGTAATACTAACATTGTGAACAATGCAATAGCATTACCAGTAGTTGTGGCTAGCCGAGGAAATTCAATCGTTTTATTAGCAATTTTTTCTAACTCATCAAGATTTACGATGCCGCAATTAGCTAAGCTATCATGAATTTTATGGCAATCCATTAGTTTCCCCTCCTTCTTCCTTAACACTTCTAATATATTCATCTGATTTTATTTCGTTACGATGAGAAAACATAAATAAACATCGCAATTAGTACTAAAAGTAGATAGGTATAAAAGGATATCTATGATAAAAAAGCTAGTAAAACGAGGCATTAAAGGGTATAATTAAAACTACTTTTTTATTAAACTATATAATTGGTTTTGTTAGCATAAAGAGGCTGGTATGAGGGGGAAGTTAATATGGATTATCTATCAGAACTGACTGCTAAAGGCAAGAATGCCAAGCAGGCTGGGAGAAAACTTGCTACATTATCGACTGCTGTCAAAAATCAGGCCCTTGTTAGTATGGCAGATGCCTTGGAACAAGAGTATAGAGGTATTCTGACAGCGAATGCTATCGATGTGGATAATGGTAGAGCGAAAGGACTATCTGAGTCAATGCTTGATCGTCTAGCCCTTACGGAGAACAGAATTCAGGCTATGGCTGAGGGGCTTAGACAGATTGCTCAATTACCTGATCCCATTGGTGAAGTGCTGAGTAAGGAGCGCCGTCCTAATGGACTGGAAATTAGCAAAGTACGTGTGCCCCTTGGCGTAATCGGTATTATTTTTGAGTCCCGTCCTAATGTGACCGTGGATGCCACTGGACTTTGCCTAAAAGCTGGTAATGCAGTGCTGCTCCGTGGTGGATCAGAAGCTATTCATTCTAATATTGCCATCATCAACGTCATCGCCCAGGCGGCGTATAAGGCAGGTATTCCCGTTGGGGCAATTCAACTTATTGAAACCACTGATCGCCAGGCCGTTAACGCCATGCTCAAACTTAAGTCATATCTTGATGTCATCATTCCCCGTGGTGGTGCTGGACTGATTAAAACGGTTGTTGAAAACAGTACAGTGCCAGTCATTGAAACAGGTACTGGCGTCTGCCATACTTTTGTTGATGAGTCTGCTGATCTCGATATGGCCCAGGCGATTGCTTTAAATGCTAAAATTTCTCGGCCTGGTACGTGTAATACCATGGAAACACTTTTGGTACACCAAGGTGTGGCTGAGCAGTTTTTGCCCGCTATGCTAAGCTTATATCAGCAAGCTGGTGTAGAACTGAGAGGCTGCCCTGAGACTATGAGGTACCATGAAACAGTAAAATTAGCCAGTGATGAAGATTGGGCTACAGAGTATTTGGATTTTATCCTATCGGTTAAAGTGGTCGGTGATCTTGATGAAGCCCTTGATCATATTCATCGATACAGTACTCTTCATTCGGAAGCAATTATTACTCAGGATACTAATAATGCTATGCGTTTTCAGCAGGAAGTGGATGCTGCTGCCGTTTATGTTAATGCCTCTACCCGCTTTACTGATGGCTTCGAATTCGGTTTTGGTGCCGAAATCGGCATTAGTACTCAAAAAATTCATGCCCGTGGCCCCATGGGGCTAGCGGAACTTACAAGTATTAAATATCTTATTGCTGGTAACGGACAGATAAGATAATAGAGCGTCAAATAAAAGCCTCTTAATCAGTATGATACTGATTAGGAGGTTTTTTTGCGTATCCCTTGTGTTCTTTGTGCCTTTGCCGTTCAATAGGACGTATAGCATTTTTATCATAGTCCTTTTCACCAAAATCCATCGCATTACATATATTAGAATACATATTTGAGTAAAGTCTTATTTACATGCGGAGGAATAAAACTACATAAAAAGGAGTGGGCAAATTATGGATAACCAGGATGGTACTTCTGGCTGGCCTCTCGATATGCATCAACTTAAATGGGCGCTGCGCCATGGTCAATTAATGAATGGTTTGGAGAAAGTGGTGCTAACAAGCCAACCGACCACGCCAATAGGCAATAATAGGGACAATAGTATGAAAAATGATAGTATTGCTGAGAATATTTCCTTACATAATGCAGTTTTAGAAGATCAAATTGATAGACTAGAGCAATCTCTTAATCGGGAAATTGTATCCTTGAAGGGTGAATTTGCAATTGTAGCTCAAGGCACGGCTGTAGAAGAAAAAATTGATGAATTAGGCCAAACTCTGAATCAAGAAATCTTGTCATTGAAGAGTGAATTTGCAAATGTAGCTCAAAGTATGGCTGTAGAAGAGCAGATTGATAAGCTCGGGCAATCCCTTAATCAAGAAATCCTATCATTGAAGAGTGAACTTGCAAATGTAGCTCAAGGTACGTCTGTAGAAGAGCAGATTGATAAACTGGATCAATCTCTGAATCAAGAAATCTTATCATTGAAGAGTAAACTTGCAATTGTTGCTCAAGATACGACTGTAGAAGAGCAGATTGATAAGCTCGGGCAATCCCTTAATCAAGAAATCTTGTCATTGAAGAGTGAATTTGCAATTGTAGCTCAAAGTATGGCTGTAGAAGAGCAGATTGACAAGCTTGGGCAATCCCTGAATCAAGAAATCTTATCATTGAAGAGTAAACTTGCAATTGTTGCTCAAGATACGACTGTAGAAGAGCAGATTGATAAGCTAGGGCAATCCTTTAATCAAGAAATCTTGTCATTGAAGAGTGAATTTGCAAATG
>Ga0316600_10000207_pt1 | contig 33707 bp, 30 predicted proteins | sample OWC_soil_day5_CT_FD_207652 | JGI IMG/M metagenome (GOLD analysis project Ga0316600, IMG submission 207652) | Wetland soil microbial communities from Old Woman Creek delta, Ohio, United States - OWC_soil_day5_CT | ecosystem: Environmental > Terrestrial > Soil > Wetlands | place: USA: Ohio... | reverse complement strand
AATAAAAGTTTCACCTTACTAACGGGTTGATGAACCCCCGACTCGCTACCTATGCTACACCTACCCCCGTCGAAACCATTACGCCCCCGATTAAAGTAGTTGACGGTATCTTTTTTCTGTACCGTAACTGATAGTATAGCACAAAGAGTATCAAAATACAATTGGTTGATACTGTAATTCTAGCATTCACTTAATAGTCACGCTGCCTGTCTTTTAACGCACGATCAACTTCACGTTTTGCATCGCGCTGTGCTAAATCTTGGCGCTTATCGTAATTTTTCTTACCACTGGCCAGCCCAAGCTCTAATTTCGCCATACCATGCTTAAAATATATTTTCAGCGGTACCAAGGTAAAACCTTTTTCCCTTGTTTGACTAAACAATTTCACGATTTCCGATTTATGCATCAATAATTTTCGTGGACGAAGTGGTTCGTGGTTAAACTGATTCCCTTCTTCGTACGGACTGATATGCATGTTATATAAATATACTTCGCCTTCTTTGATACTGGCGTAGCTGTCCTTTAGGTTTGCTTTACCGGCTCTTAAGGATTTTACCTCTGTTCCGGTCAATACCATGCCTGTTTCAAAAGCCTCATGAATATGATAATCATGTCTTGCTTTCCGATTTTCCGTTGCAATTTTTATGGCTTCATTTGCTTTTCCCATTTTTCTCACCTCAGTGGCGCATTGCACCTAACTCTCCGTTCATTATAACAAATATGTATTTTCACGGTCAAATATTTCGCAGATTTATGGCACTATTCAGCCAAGAAGTACTTTCAACAATAGCAATAAGCAGATAAGTTGTCACACGTGTTTATTATCCATATTTATTAAGATAAGGATTGTATTGTTATTTTCTAATCGTTCATAATATTAAACTGATATAGAATATTTGGAGTAATGGGGGGAGTTAACCTCTCAGTCGCTTGTGCGACAGCTCTCCTATTAGGAGAGCCTTTAGAAACGTTTCGTTGCTAAGATTATTTATTTTATGTAGGGGCAAAAGCCTCTCCTAATAGGAGAGGTGCCGACGAAGGAGGCGGAGAGGTTAACGGCCTGAATTTCATTAGCAATTTGTGGATAATTAGCGCGTATGATAAGTTGCATAAAAATTGTTCAACAAAGGCAACACAGACGAACCATACTACCACGCAGCTTTGAAGGTTTTCTGTTTGACCGCAGGGATTTAGCCTTCATTGCGATCTTCGAATCAAGACTAGCTGTAGATTCGTCTCTTGCCGACTTGTTCATTTTCGTTGCATTTCATCTATTCTCTAAATGTTCTTATACTTTGTTTTTATGCTTTATTTTTGTTTTAGATTTTACTGGCTTTGCCTGTACCGTTTTTTTCTTAGACTTCGATTTATTTTTGAATTTATTGTAGAACTTATCGCCCTGTTGTTTATCCGTAGTTTTCGATTTTGATTTCGCTTTCTTATCGCTTTGTTTTTCTTGGTCTTCTTTAAAAACAAATTTTGGTTTTTGCACTGGCGGCATTGGAATATAGGTTCCATTGTCAGCTAAGATAAAATCTATATTACGGCTTTCAACATTCGCTTGCGTAAGGATAACACGGGCTGGATCACCAAGGCGATATACTTTTTTCGTCCGCTCCCCAATAAGCGCATATTGTTCCTCGGCATATTGATAGTAGTCATCTTCCATACTCGATACACGTACTAAGCCCTCTACACCATTTTCCAGTTCAACGAAAATTCCAAAGGCAGTAACCCCGTTGATGATTCCATCAAACTCTTCACCAATAAATTGTGCCATGTATTCAATTTTCTTCATATCCACGGTTTCGCGTTCAGCTTCAGCAGCTAGGCGTTCGCGAGAGGAAGTATGGGTAGCGATTTCTGGTAGAATCGCTTTGAATTTCTCTTGGCGTTTTGGTGGAATCGTACCTGTTTTAAAAGTTTCACGTAATAAACGATGGACAATTAAGTCGGGATAACGACGGATCGGTGAAGTAAAATGTGTATAGTACTGCGCTGCAAGGCCAAAGTGACCGAGATTTTGTGCTTCGTAACGTGCTTGTTTCAAGGAGCGCAACATAACCGTACTGATAATCCGTTCTTCTGGACGTCCCTCTATTTCTTTCAAGACCTTTTGCAATAACGCTGGATTGATTACGTCATCTTTCGTTCTTACAATATGCTGTCCGAATGTTGCGAGAAGTGCATTTAATTTTTCTAATTTACCAGCCTCTGGTTCTTCATGCACCCGATAGATAAATGGCACTTTTAATTTGGTCATATGCTCTGCTACCGTTTCATTGGCGACGAGCATACATTCTTCGATGATCGATTCAGATAAGGAGCGAACGCGTTTCACTAATTTGACTGGTTTGCCTTCACTGTCTAATTTTACTTTGACTTCAGGGAAATCAAAATCGATTGCACCACGATTCATACGGCGTTTTCTCAGTACATGACAAAGCGCTTCCATATCTTCTAATTGTTCTAGGATATCTTCATTATCTTTGCGAAGGTCTTCTTCTTTATCTACGAGAATCTTCCGCACGATATTGTACGTCAAACGACGATATACTTTGATTACGCTTGGGAAAATATCATATTTGGTAACTTTACCGTTTGCATCGATTTCCATTTCAATCGACATTGCTAGGCGATCCTCGCCTTCGTTCAGACTGCAAATCCCATTAGAAAGACGCGGTGGCAGCATCGGTAGTACACGGTCTACTAAGTAAATACTCGTACCTCTGGCATATGCTTCTTCATCAAGTGGCATATTTTCACGCACATAGTAACTTACATCGGCAATATGCACGCTGAGAAAGAAGGTATTGTTCGCACGTTTTTCTACATAGACACCATCATCTAAATCTTTGGCATCGTCACCATCAATGGTCACGATTTTAAAATCACGCAGGTCATGTCTACCAGCAATTTCATCTGGATGAATCACCGTTGGCGTATGATTCGCCGCCTCTTCTACTGCCGCAGGAAATTCCATCGGCAAGTCGTGCTTCTTGATAACGGATAAAATATCGAGACCTGGATCACCTACATAGCCAAGCACTTCGATGATTTTTCCTTCAGCATTGCGGCGTGGTTCCGGCCATTTTGTGATTTCTACCACTACTTTTGCTCCGATTTTTGCCCCTAGAAAGTTGTCGCGGCTAATGAAAATATCTTGGGCAATTTTGGTATCATCTGGCACAACGAAACCAAAACTTTTACTATTTTCAAAGGTACCAACAATTTTCGTATTTGCGCGTTTGACAACGCGAATGATTTCCCCCTCACGCGTTTTTCCCGTACCACCTGGACGATTGACTCTAGCAACAACCCTGTCGTTATTCATGGCACTTAGCATGAGTGAGATTGGGATAAATACATCGCTTTCCTCTGGTGTTTGGCGAACCTCAGGGATCACGAAGCCAAAGCCTTTACTGGTCATACTCATTCTGCCGACAACCAAATTCATCCGTTCAGGCGTACCATATTTATCATGGCGCGTCTTAATAATATCCGCATTTTGTTCTAACTCTTCTAATAGTCCCCAGAAATCCTTTAGTTCATCACCACTTAGTTCTAGGCCTTCTGCTAAATCTTCTGCCGTCAAAGGTTTATATGCTTCATGTCTCATATAGTCTAAGATTTTTTCTTTTAACATAAGAACTTCCTCCATTACTCTGATTCTATTTTATTTTTCTTTAAGAAAATTTACGATCTTTTCAAATACTTTTTCTCGTTCCAAATCCAAAGTCACCAAATGTCCTGACTCTTCTAACCACAAGAGTTCTTTCTTTTCACTGCCAGCATTATCGTAGATAAAGTTTGCACTATCTGGTATTACAGTATGATCATTTGTACTTTGTACGACCAACAATCGATTTTTTAATTGTCCCAATTGCTCTGAAACTAATTTGATTACACTCAGCAAGTGATGTACACAAGCGATAGGAGTTCGGTCATAAGAAATACAGTATTGCTGCGCCACATCAGAGAATTTACGACGTTTTTTCGGTACATATTTGCCAGCACATTCCTCAATGGGTGGCAATAAATCAACACCACGATTGGCTATATGAATTGGCGTACTGAGCGTTACTACCTTATTTAATTTGTTCTCCATTGCAAGTTTAAGGGAAAGAATCCCCCCCATCGACAATCCAACGACATCGATTTCTTCACAGATACTTTTTAGCAGATAATAGCCATCACAGACCGAATGATACCAATTGACCCAATCGGTTGTCGCCATTTCCGCGTAGTTCGTGCCATGTCCACAAAGCCTTGGGGCAAGTACCGTGTAGCCCTGCTTGTTTAAGTATTTCCCTAATAAAAACATTTCTGCTGGCGTTCCAGTAAACCCATGCACCAATAAAACTCCGCGTCTACCTCCAGATAATATAAATGGTTCTGCTCCGTCTAATATTGCTGCCATCCTTGCTACCTCCGACTAGAAAATCAACTTTCTTTCTATTATACTATCTATTCAGAGAATTAGAAAATTTTTCTTGAAAATCATTCTACATTGAGAGTAGTTTATGCAATTCTGCTACAAAAAAACTATAAAACCATAGCAATTTTAATTTTTTAAATAAAAAAATAAAGCATTACAAAAATTTCAATTGTAATGCTCCACTTTATCCTCTATAAAAACCAAAAACGCTCTAAGTCCTACACGAAGTAAAACTAAAGCGTTAACAGCTACATTATTTGATTATACAGATAATTTTGCGATTAGTAATGTAATAATTCCGAATAGTGCTCCCAAGATCATTGTTACTCTAACTAAGAAAGCATCAAGACCTTTGGCTTTACCACCGAAAACAGCATCTGCACCACCGGAGATTGAACCACCCATGCCGGCACTTTTACTCGACTGCAAAACTACAGATGCAATAAGCGCGATACAAACAATAGCATCTAATACCATTAAGAATTGAATCAAGATTACGCACCTCCTTAAACAAATATATTACATATCATAATACCATAAAACAGCTGGTCTTCGCAAGAAAAGCAAAGATAAAAATAGACTGCTGCCTTAGCAACAGTCTATCCCATCATCTAAACAAATAAACGTTGTACGAATAAAAAAATTTTTTCAAACTCGTACCACCTCACCTAAACTAGCACGAAGGCAGGTTGCCGGCTGGCGAGAAGTGCTCAGCTGTTAGGCGCAGCAAGGAGTTGCGAAGGAGTCGTACTTCCGTACGTCGACGAGCAGCACCTTGTTGCAACAACGCAGATGAGTGCTTATCGCCTGCCCGCCACCTGTCTGTCCTCGTATTTAATTTTTTAGATAGTGTGTACACGAATCATGCTGGTATTACCTTGACCGTATGTGATACCAGAAGTGATTACAGTAACATCACCGTATTTTACATATTTTTCTTTAACAGCGCTTTCTGTTGCACTAGAGATCATTTCATCTACATTATGCCATGGTTTACCAACGATAGAATATACACCCCAGCGTAAGTTTAAATGGCGAGCGATGACTTCATCTTCTGAGAAAGCAACAATTGCTGCTTTTGGGCGATATTTGGATACAACTTTTGTTGTATAACCGCTTTGTGTAGGAGTGATAATCGCAGCTGCATCTAATTCATACGCCATTTGTACAGTCGCATGAGCAATTGCAGAAGTCGTGGATTCTTGAAGTTCGAAACCTTTATTCACATACAATCTCTTGTAGTGCAAGGATGCCTCAATACGTTGCGCAATTTTATTCATTGTTTGCACTGCTTCTACAGGATAGTCGCCGCTAGCAGTTTCACCACTTAACATGATTGCATCTGTACCATCAAGAATGGCATTGGCAACGTCACTCGCTTCAGCTCTAGTTGGACGAGGATTCGTAATCATAGATTCAAGCATTTGTGTTGCAACAATTACTGGTTTACCAAGTTTATTACATTTGTCGATGATCATTTTTTGAATCAATGGAACATCTTCTGCAGGAATTTCAACACCAAGGTCACCACGAGCAACCATGATACCATCGGAAGCTTCGATAATGGAATCGATATTGTTTACGCCTTCCATATTTTCGATTTTAGAGATGATTTCCATGTGACCGCCATTTTCTTTGATTAATTTACGAATCGTTTGAACGTCAGCAGCGCGTTGGATAAAGGAAGCTGCAATGAAGTCCATATCTTGACCGATACCGTAAAGAATATCTTGTACATCGCGATCAGAGATTGGAGGTAAGCTAACGGATACGCCAGGTACAGCAACACGTTTTAACGTACCCATTGGACCACTATTTAAAATAGTAGTAACGATATCTTTACCAACGATTTCATCTACGTGTAGGCTGATCAAGCCATCGGAAAGTAAGATCACATCATCTGGATTTACTTCTTTATAAAGAACTTTATGGCTAACCGAAACATGTGTTTCATCGCCATCAACGTCATCATAAGTTAAAGTAAATTTTTTACCTTCTTCTAGCTGTACTTTACCTGCTGCAAATTTACCAAGGCGCATTTCAGGACCTTTTGTATCAAGCATTAGGGAAATAACTTTGCCAGCTTTTTGGGAAGCTGCTCTTACTGCTGCGATACGTTCGCCGTGTTCTTCATGTGTCCCATGAGAAAAATTAAAACGTGCTACATTCATACCATTTTCGACTAATCCATCAAGAACACCTGGTCTTTCAACACTTGGACCCATTGTACAAACGATTTTTGTTTTCTTTAGCATTCAAAATCCCTACCCTATTACTAAATTTTTTTAAGACTTTAGAGAAATAAACTATTATAAAAATATTATATATTTAAGTTCTGCGTAAAATTTACACAAAACGAAAATTCTTGAGCTCTACTAAATTACTTTTTAGTACCTATAAAAAAACAGCGCAAAGCCATGGAAGTATCTTCTATGCTTTACGCTGTCTCCTAGCTTACTATTTTAAATTGTAGAAAGTATTTATACCTTTGTATTGTGCTACACTTGCTAATTCTTGTTCAATTCTTAATAATTGATTGTATTTAGCAATACGATCGCTACGAGTAGGAGCACCAGTTTTGATTTGACCAGCGTTTGCTGCTACTGCGATGTCAGCGATAGTTGCATCTTCTGTTTCACCAGAACGATGAGAAACAACACAAGTATAACCAGCGCGTTTTGCCATTTCCATTGCATCGAAGGACTCAGTTACAGTACCGATTTGGTTAACTTTAACTAGGATAGAATTACCAACGCCTTTAGCAATACCATCAGCTAAGCGTTTAGGGTTAGTTACGAATAAATCGTCACCAACTAATTGTATTTTTTTGCCAAGACGGTCAGTTAATTTTTTCCAACCTTCCCAGTCGTTTTCGTCTAAACCATCTTCAATAGAGATGATTGGATATTTTTCAACTAATTTTTCGTAGAACGCGATCATTTCATCGCTAGTTCTTACAACGCCTTCACCTTTGAAGTTGTATTTTCCATCACTATACATTTCGGAAGAAGCAACATCAAGTGCTAATTTAACTTCTTTACCTGGTTTGTAACCAGCTTTTTCGATTGCTTCAACGATAGCGCCAAGAGCATCTTCGTTGGAAGTTAAGTTAGGAGCGAAACCGCCTTCATCACCAATTGCAGTATTTAAGCCACGAGCTTTAAGAACTGCTTTTAGGTTGTGATAAATTTCAGCGCCCATGCGTAATGCTTCAGCAAAACTGGATGCGCCAACTGGCATAATCATAAATTCTTGGATATCAACATTGTTATCTGCATGTTCGCCGCCATTAAGAATGTTCATCATTGGAACTGGTAATTCTTTTGCGTTGAAGCCGCCTAAGTATTGATATAAGGATAACCCTACGGATTCAGCAGCAGCTTTTGCTACAGCCATGGAAACACCCAAAGTAGCATTAGCACCTAATTTAGCTTTGTTTGGTGTACCATCTAATTCACAAAGAAATGCGTCGATACCGATTTGGTCAACAGCATCCATACCAATAATTTCTGGAGCAATAATATCGTTAACATTAGCAACAGCTTTTAAAACACCTTTTCCTAAATAGCGGCTTTTATCGCCATCTCTTAACTCAACAGCTTCATACATACCTGTTGAAGCACCGGATGGTACAGCTGCTCTGCCCATGCTTCCATCTTCTAAATAAACTTCCACTTCTACAGTTGGGTTACCTCTGGAATCCATAATTTCGCGTGCAAAGACTTCGTTAATAATACTCATAATTTAAAATCCCCCTAGAAATTTATCATAACTATAGTATGTAAAATATTACATGCGTTATGTACTATTTTACACTCTTTTTTACGATAAGTAAAACATTTATTTCTCATAAATCCTAATTATGTTAAATTCAGAATAAACAGAAAGAACTATAATTTTATGTATTTGTGAAAAATAGTGCATAATATTAAACTTATGCGTCTATTTTTTCACAATATAGTTAATTTTCTTTGGCAAAAGGCTTTAAAAAATTTGTTTTTATATTTTTATTTGTAAACTTTATTTTTTTATGAATTTATATTAATATTACCACTTTTTCTTTATTTTAGTAACTAAAACTGTAAAATTCAGTAATAAAACTACAGTGACTATAAACATTTTATAGAAAAATGGGGCTGATGCATTAAGATTTTATTTATAAAAATCTTAATGTATCAATCAACACACAGATGTCCTTTTGTCATTGCCACAAAAGAACGGAAAAGACCAGGTACAAAAACAAAAGCTGCCACATTTTAGTGCGCCAGCCACATTCCAAAATAAATTTTATATTTTATTGATCGCTTAATAATTTTTTATAGTAACTTTGTGCAGTATAAAGTGCAGCTACCGGATTATGTCCAGTAATTCTATCTTTTGTAACCAAAGTCGTCGTTACTGCTTTTGAATATTTATAAAATAGGCTGTCGTGTCCCACGCAGAGTCCGACAACAACATTTAGATCCGTTTTATTCTTATTAAGAAGTTTTGCTTGCATCACTGGATTACATGCACTTGCCCCTGGCGTTCTAATATACTCCGCTTGAATGTTAATCTTCGTTTTTGGTATCGCACCAACTTTACAAGCAACACCATACACTTCAAAGCCATGTGCTTTTAAAATTCTCGCAAAGATTCTGCTTTCATTGATTAATCCAGAACAAGTTGCAATACCAATTTTTTTCGCATCAATTCTTCTAGCAAATTCCATGATTTCTTCAACACGAGTATATTGTCCATAAAAACCGCCTTCTACCTCAGCTCCAGCGATAGCGATTTTACGTACTTCCTCATCATTGTTATAGAGGTCTACGATTTTTTCGATTTCTTTATCCGTTAAATGCGTTGTTAAACAAAACTCTGGATAGCGTCCGTCTCCTTTGCTACAGCTTGATGTGCCGCAATCTGTACAAGTAAGACAAAGATTTTCTTTTGCTTTTGTTGTCATATTTAAAATCCTCCAACTATTTTAAAATTAAATATTGTATTCCGTAAAGGAAACATAGCGCGCTAAGAATTGTTTTGTGCGCTCGTTTTCCGGCTTGTAAAGAATTTTCTTAGGTATGCCCTCTTCAATAATTGAGCCACCATCCATAAAGATGACATGGTCAGCAACTTCGCGAGCAAAACCAATTTCATGAGTAACGACAATCATCGTACAATTGACTTCTTGCGCTACCTTTTTCATGACCTCCAGTACTTCACCAACGAGTTCTGGATCAAGCGCCGACGTTGGTTCATCAAATAAGATTACATCGGGATTGAGTGCCAAAGCTCTAGCAATACCGATCCGTTGCTGCTGCCCGCCCGATAATTGATGGGCATAAGCATCGGCTTTATTTCCAAGACCAACTTTTTCTAAATAATAGGTAGCTTTTTTCTTGGCCTCGTCTCTGGATAATCTTTTTACAACGGTAAGCCCTTCCATGATGTTTTCCAGTGCTGTTTTATTTTTAAATAAATTATACGATTGAAAAACCATGGCTGTACGCTGACGAATCTCATGAATTTCTTTTTTCGTTACTTTGTCCACATCAATATACAAATCGTCTAGAATAATTTCGCCACGATCTGCTTTTTCTAAAAAGTTAATCGAACGCAGCAGTGTCGTTTTTCCCGAACCACTCGGTCCTAAGATAACGGTTACTGAACCAGTTGGAATCGTAGAACTAATGCCTTTAAGAACTTCATTTTCACCAAAGGCTTTATGAATATTTTTAAATGTGATCATGCTTTTATTCCTTTCTGAAAGGCGCCGATTTTACGTTCTGCCAACAAAAACAGCTTTTCAAAAATAATACTGATTGCCCAATACATCAAGGCAACAACTAAATAACGTTCTAAATAACGATAATCTTCCGCACTGGCTATTTTTGCAGCCCCCAAAAGTTCAACCACCGTAATGGTAAATACCAAGGATGTACCTTTGATTAAATCTAAAAACTGATTCGCCAGTAAGGGCATAGCAAAAACTCCTGCCTGCCTGGCAATAATCCGCTGAAATCCCTGCCACCAAGTCATTCCAATCGACAGGGCTGCTTCCATTTGACCTTTATCTACAGAAACTAAAGCCGCCCGAAATACTTCGGATAAATACGCACCTGTATGTATCGTCAGTCCTACAACCGCAAATGCCATCGGTGGAACATGTTGATAGCCTGTATCAATCCCTGTTTTATCCGTAAATGCCATCAATAAAACCGGCAAGCCAAAATATACAATGTAAAGCATCACCATCGTCGGCACTGCTCTGCCTAATAATACATAAAGATTGGCAATCTGATTTAAGACAGGGATCTTTCTGATTTGAATAATCGCACTGGTTAAGCCGAGGATGCTGGCAAAAATCATACTTATTACTGCCAAAAATAAGGTCAACGGCACATATTGAATCAGTTCCAAAAATGTTTGCACCATAAATGAAAACTCTATGATATCTCCCATACAACGCATCCTTCCTGAATAAATAAAATCTTATTTATGATTTAAAATGATATACATGTTTTTCTAAGACTTGTGACAGTTTACTAAAAATAAAACATAACAAAACATAGATGATTGCCACATCGATATAAAGCTCAAGGTTTCTCTGACTATATGCGCCCATCAAATCGGCTTTGCGCATCATATCAATAACCCCGACATTAAAAACCAGTGAAGTCCCCTTTAGCGTCGAAATCACGGTATTTCCTAAAGCTGGAATGGCTAGACCAAATGCTTGTGGCAAAATAATTCTAATATACGCTTTTACTGTTCCCATGCCGATGGAATAGGCTGCTTCAAGCTGGCCTTTATCGACTGCCAAAATTGCGCTACGCATAATCTCTGCACCATAGGCACCAACATGTAGTGAAAATACAACGACCACATAAAACAATGCTGGTACACTACGAATTTCTTGGTAACCGAGTTTTTGAATCAACTCTGGTAAGCCAAAATAGCACAAAAACAATTGCACTAAAAATGGCGTACCGCGCATAAAGGAAATATATACACCAGCAATTTGATGCAAAACTTTCACTTGATAAATACGAATGATTGCAACAATGCTGCCAATCGCGATACCAATAACCGTTGCAATAAAGGTAATAAGTAAAGTGATATCTACATAGGACAGTATCGTCGGAAACGATTTTATTAGATAACTAAAATCAAAATAAGTTCCCAAATGAAAGCCCCTCTCTGTTATTTTGGCTCTGCAGTATAATCAGCACCTAAGAATTGTTCTGATAGTTTTTTCAATGTGCCATCTGCCTTCATTTCTTTTAATGCAGCATCAATTTTATCCGCTAATTGCTGTGCTTCTTCATCTTTTCTTAAAATATAATACGTAGGAACACTAGAGATTACATTCCCTGTTGATTTCACATCAAGACCTAGCGTCTCTTTACTTTCTTTCGTTGCTACTTCATAACTGATGGAAGCATCCGCGCGTCCAGTCGCCACTAAATTTAAAGATTCAGCCGCGCCTTTATCGCTATAGGTAATATTAATTTTTGGTTCAGCCGTTTCATTGAATTCTTTCACGATACGCGTTGTTTCTCCAGTAGGGGTAATAGATAATGTCTTGCCTTTTAAATCTTCGAAGGAATGAATATCCGTGCGATCACCTTTCACTGCCAATTTGCTGATCGTATAGTTGTTCAATTCTTTAGTGAATGTATATTTGGTATCACGGTCGCTATTGTGTGTCATTTGGTTTGCAATAATATCGACTTGTTTGGACGCTAAAGCGACAAACGCACTTTCTACACTCATCGTTTTAAATTCAAATTTAATATCTTTATTTCTTTTTTCTACTTCTTTTAAAATTTCAATATCATAGCCTGTTAATTGATCCTTGTCATTCATATACGTAAATGGTTTAAACGTTCCTCGCGTTGCTACCTGATATGTTTTGACTTTGCTATCTGTTTTTCCACTCTGGGCACTCTGCTCACTTGCACCACAGCCTGCAACCAATGCTAGTGCTGTCAATAAAGCAAACATCAAAAATAATTGTACAAACCCTTTTTTACTTTTTGAACTTTTCATCTTACTTTCTCCTCTATCTCACACCAATTTTTTTATTGCGGTTTCGATTTGTGCTAATGCTTTTTCTAGCAAGCTTCTTGGACAGGCAATATTGATTCTGACGAAGCCTTCACCCTGCGTTCCAAAAATATAACCTTGGTTAAACCAAACGCCAGCTTCGTCGATTAAGAATTTTTCTAACTCTTCTTTCGATAAGCCATAGGCATTGAAATCCACCCATAAGAAATATGTGCCCTCTGGATGATTCACCGTTAACTTTGGCAGATTTTTTTCAATGCGGTCAGTCGCATAATCGCGATTTTCTTCTATATATGCCAACACTTGATCAAGCCATTCTTCCCCTTTTTCATAAGCAGCTTGTGTTGCAATCAGTGGAAATAAGCTAGGTTTAGGAATACCGACGAATTCCAACACTTCTTTAAAGTTATTTCTGATCTCTACATTTGGAATGACGATGTTAGAATTACGCAGCCCTGCCAAATTAAACGTCTTACTCGGTGCAGTGCAAATCACTGCATGATTTGCAAATTGCTCGCCTAATGTCGCAAATGAAATGTGCTTTGTGCCACTGTAGACGATATCACAATGAATTTCATCAACAATAATTTGCACATTATGGTCGATGCAAATTTCACCTAACCTTATCAGTTCTTCTCGCGTATAAACTTTGCCAAGCGGATTATGCGGATTGCAAAGAATAAATACTTTCGGTTTATATGCAATAATTTTTTGTTCAAAATCGGCAAAATCAATTTCATAACCATTCTGAGTTTTTACTAGCGGATTTTCTAGCACTTTGCGTTTTGTTTTATGAATAACCCTGAAAAATGGGTGATAAATCGGCGTTTGGATGAGTATATAATCACCTATCTGAGAAAAAGCCTGCACGCCAATATAGAGTGCGGTAACTACACCTGGTGTGTTTATCAGCCACTCTGGCTGAATCGTCCATTGGTGTCTTTTCTCAAACCAGCCGATGACAGCAGCGTTATACTCTTTCGTTACTCTTGCATAGCCATAAATACCTCGCTCAGCCCGATCAACAATCGCTTCCTGCACGGCTGGTGCTGTCTCAAAATCCATGTCAGCTACCCACATTGGGATTACATCTTCACGTCCTACAGATTCTTTTCTAAAATTCCATTTATTTGATAACAAGCCGTCAAAGTTATGTTCTTGTTCCAATTTAATTTCTTGTTTACGAAAACGTCTAGAAGAAAAGCTCATTAAAATTACGCTCCTTTTTAAAACATATATTTCATATATGTTTTTATAATTCTTATGTTTTAAAGAATAACCTATTAAACATACTTTGTCAATATGTTTAATGTAAAAATAAAAGCTTGCAGAACTTATTTTTCTGCAAGCTTTTATATCGTAAGACTGTCTATTTTTTTAACATGCTTTTAGCATCATGCAAAACTTTTTATCAGGACAATGCCTGTTATCATACAAACGATCCCAACGACCGCCGTACTTTTTAATTTGAAACCATAAAAAGCAACATCTAAGCCCGTGGTAAGCAATAATCCACTTGCCCCCCATAGCGCATAGGCTACACTTAGTTCCATCGTCTTCACAGCCTGAGATAACATGGCAAATGCAATAATAATCATAATTACTGCACCAAAGCCCCAGCTTTTATTTTTAAAACCGTCAGATTTTTTTAAAAATAGATTGGCAATCACATCTAACACAATGGAAACTATTAAAAATAAAATACCATCATTCATTTTTGCCACCCGCTGTCTTAGCCTTTACCATGCCTTTCTTTAATAGAATTATTCCCAATAGAATAAAGCTAACGCCCAAAATCTTTGAAACCGACAAAACTTCCTGAAACAAAATACAACCAATACCTGTAATGACAATGAGCCCCATTCCCTCCCACGTCGCATAAGCAATACTAAGTGGGATTTTCACAATCGCTTTCGATAATAAAAAATAGGATAACCCAACCATCATTAGCAATAACAGATATCCACCAATGGATTCATTTTGCCCGACAATCTTCAGCATCGTCGTACCAGTTACTTCAGTAATGATTGCTAAAAATAACGCACACCACTGTAGCATAATATCTAACCCCTTACAATATAAACAACCTGATCTTGCGTTGTTTTGTATTTGTAAAGCTTCTTTGCTTTACAAAACTATTATACCATTGCCACTACTCCGCTGGCGAACCGCCCAAAATCACCCTATTCATGCCTATTTGAGCCAATCTGCCGTTAAAGCAGATAGCCATAGAGTTCCTTACATCTCCTCCCATCTCCATTGACTTCCTATGTACTTTGCCTCAGGCTGTTAACAAAACATCTATATCGACATTTAGAAAATATCTAAATCCGTTCCATTTATAAACTAGTACGAAGATAGGCTGCCGGTTGGTGAGAAGTGCTCAGATGCTAGGAACAGTAAGGGGTTGTGAAGGAGTCGTACTTTCGTACGTCGACGAACAGCACCTTGTCGGAGGGCGCAGATGAGTGCTTATCGCCGACCCGCGGCCTGTCTGTCCATAGTATGTCTACAGTCTGTCTCGTTAGTTTTTGTATTCTGTAATATCATGACAATGCAGTAGACAAACTTCCCGATCATCATTCCAATGAATTCTTGAAACAGCTGCCTTGATCCATAACTTTCTTTTCGGTAGATAAACTTCCTTATTCACCTGCTCAATAGATTCAGTAATCAAGAGCATCGGGCAATAGGAACACGGACCCTCTTCACAACTGATGAATTCATAGCATAATCCGCCCATATTATGACCACCAAAAAATTCAATCGCTTTCTTGTTTAAAAACAGTACTTCATGAGAATTTTTATCAATGACATAGATGAAAGAATCAATATGATCCATAATTTCAAGTGCATGGACATGTGAAAGTTTCAATTTATCTATCGCACGTTTTTTAAGTAAAAATGTACTTAAAATTTCCGCTGTAAATGATAGCACTTCAATCTCATCACTCGTCCAAATACGCGGATGATCATGATATTCAAAACCAATAACCCCTCTGACTATCCCACTTTCCACCATATGACAATCAAGCACTGCTTTGACAGGACTATCTTTGAAATACACCTGTAACTCATCTGGTAAAAGGTTAATATTTGCACAACTAAATACACCATTTTTATCAAAGTATGGATGGATTTTTTCAACAAATTCTGGTGATATTTGCTGTTGCGATGCTTGTCGAGATACTACTGATTTACTACACCATTCAAATGTATTAGAGTATAATTTGTCTTCCATTTGCTCAAGAATAACCGCTCTGCTTACATTGTACTTTAATCCAATAACCTCTAAAATTAGATGAATGGCTGTATTTGCATCTTTACTTCGATATAGTATTTTAAAGATATACTCAATGACATTTTCATGAAATGATTTTGATATTGGCACTTTGCTTTCATCATCACTCGTCATCATTCTTTTATTGTCATATTGAACTTGTGGCATTTCCTCATAATAGATATAAAAATTATTTTTCCCATGTTCCTTGACGTAATACAACGCCTGATCCGCTTTTTGAAATAAGGTAGTAAAGGTATCACCATGATCAGGATATAGCGCTATCCCAATACTGGCAGATACTTCATAAGCTATATCATTACTCTGATAAGAGCGTTTTAGATTATTCAGAAGTTCCTGCACCTTTATGAAAACAATATCCATTTGGGAAATATTTTTGAGTAAAACAATAAATTCGTCACCACCAATTCGCCCTACAATATCGGTTCCACGAAAAGTTTTACCAATACTATGTGCCAAATCGGCGATTACCGCATCACCAAACAAATGTCCCAAATGATCATTTATATCCTTAAAACCGTCAATATCAATAATAAATAAAGCTTGTTTCTTATTTGGCATAGCAACTTCCGCTATATATTCTTCAATTAACTGATTCGTCGTGGCTTTATTATAGAGACCAGTTAATACATCTTTTTGCGCCTGAGAAAGTAATTTTAGATGTTCTTTCTTTTCCGCATCAATATCTGTAATCATGCCAAAGACCCGCTCCGGTTGATTGTCATCACCGAATCTTAGCACCAAGCGAAATTTACACCAGATATATTCTTGTTTATTATTTTTAATTCGTATTTCAAACTCTGCATAATTGTTTAATTGAGAAAAATTTTCTACATTCTTCTTTACCTGACGCACATAACGCGTAATTTTCCTTCGATCAGCCAGATGTATCTTTAATGCTTGACGAACATTTTGACTAAAGTGATGATCGCTCGGTTCATAACCAAATTTCATTTTCCACTGCATTGAAACATAAAATTTATCTGTTTGAACATCCCATTCGAAAGTGATTGCTTCACTTAACTCAGCTAAAATACGATAGCTTTCTACATCAAATTGTCTGAACTTATTCATTACGATACCACCACTCTTTCTGAGCTAAAACAAACATAATTACTATAATTATAGCATACTTGCAAACAAGCCTATGACAATTTTCCCGAAAAAACTCTGACAACTTTTTCATGTAAGAAGCTGCTAAAGACACGCTATTTACATAGCAAAAGAATCATGCTTGCTATTTTGTCGAAAATATGATATACAAAGGATATAAATGGATTATTTTTAATAAAAATTCCTAAGGATGGGAGTGATGTTATGAATGTAAACTCAGTAACATCTTTGAGTCAATCTTCATATTTAACTTACAAGACAGGGCGGTCTAATCGAGCGTTTTTTTCTATTTCCACGAGCCTATATCGCAGCAAAAATGACGATACATCAGACTTGCGTAGCACATTTTTCACAGCTGATCAATATAGTTCCTCTCGCAACACTAATTTACTAGAAGATGCATTAACCAAACGTTTAGCAGAACAAAAACAAACGCTTGCAACTTTAAAAGCTTATAGCGAAAAATCCGATAAGTTTTACTCAAAATTTTTTCCTACCATGAGTAACTTAAAAACGTCAGCAAACACACTAGCTGATACTGATTTTTCAGCTAGTGATAAAAGCAGCATTATGAAAGACGTCAAACAATTTACCAGCGATTATAATAGTACTGTAGACTTCTTAGCAAATAATGCTTCTACATCTACAGGCTTATTGAAGCTGTCAATTTCATTTTCTAGTACCAAATTCAACAGCCGTGCTTATGGTTCCATCGGAATCAAAGTGGATACGTCTGGACGTTTAAGTGTTGATGAGGCTAAATTCGCTGCCTCACTAGCCGACGCTCCAGACCAAGTAAACCAACTTATAGGTGGCTCTCATGGTTTAGCAGCAAAAACAATGCGCCAAACAAAAATTGCTTTGACTAACACCAACAATTTAGTACCGCTTCCTACGATCAGTAAAAAAGCGTACAATAGCGTAACTCAAAGTATGTTATTCAACATCTTTGCTTAAAAAGCAAATGATTTACATACTAAATTTAAGAAATTAATTGAAACTGACGATATAATAGGTAATAATCTATCATGAAGGAGGTGATTTTCATGAATGTTAATTCGGTAACTTCACAAGGCACAATGTCTTATTTGAAATATGCGACGAGTAAATCGAATAGTACTTTTAAATCTGTTGATGCTTCTACTTCCACCTCTAACAGTTATTTATTTGGTTCTAATTCGTCAAGTTCTACAAGTAGTTACCTCTTTGATTCCCTTCCTTCTACTAGCAACGACACATTATGGAACACCATTTATTCCGACAGTGCCTCAAATAAGACTGCTATTTTATCAACAATGAAAAAATATACAACGACTTCGAATGAATTCTATTCTTCTTTCGCGACAACCTCTACTAGTTTACAATCTTCCTCGTCGGATCTCACTGAAAAACTCAATAGTTCTAGCAGCTCTACAAGTGATATCGTAGATAGTATTACTTCGTTTGTAAGTGACTATAACGATGCTACAGAATTATTTAGTAAAAATTCTGATGTGTCTACAGCACTTTCGGGTCTTGCAAAATCTTTTTCTGACGGTGCAAAAAATTCAAGTAATGTACTTTCTTCCATTGGTATTACGGTTGGTAAAGATGGCAAAATGACGGTGGATCAAACTACACTAACCGATGCAGTGAATAATGATTACGATACAGTAAAGTCGGTACTCGGTGACTCAACTGGTCTTGCTAACCAAACCTACTCCAAGATAACACTTGCGATGAATAACACGAGTAACCTTGTGCCATTCCCTGATATATCATCATTGACTTCATCTTCAAGCTCGCTAGGTCTCCTTGCAGACTTATATGCTTAAATAATACTACCCATAAAAAGACGAACGCCCATACACCATGAGCGTTCGTCTTTTTTCTGTTCCATTCAAAGTTTTACAAATCATTCGCAACATCTTCTTTGGCAGTATGAATCGCAGGAACTACACTCGCTATCATTCCAACGAAAAGCACTGCAATAAGCATCCCCAGCTCCGCCATAGAGAAAGTTCCCACAATGGCAATTGCAGTTTTCTCTTGCAATAAGTTTGCAATAAACGAAAAAACACCATGGCCTAAAAGTACGCCAGTTATTACACCACTCATCACCAAAAAAACACCTTCACCAAATACAATCGCTAAAATATCACGATTTCCAGCACCAATCGAACGCAAAATCGCCCGTTCTCTGGTTCGGCTGACTGCCGACCAATACAAGGAAAAAGCGCTCACTAGAATTGCCATTGTAAGAACTGCATAGCCGATCATTTGCAATATCTTTTCTCCTTCACCCAAAATTGCAAATAACTTCACGACTACTTGGGCAGGAAAAATCAATTGTGCTTGTTGATTCTTTTGGAATTGTTGATATAGCATCATTGCTTCAGCATAGCCCTTTGGTTTTACCAAAATTACGGTTGTGCTTTTTCCTTTTTCATCATCTTCATGTTCGTCATCTTCTATTGTTTCAGCATGCACACTCTCATTTTCGTGATGATGTTCATGCATCTGCCATATACTTTCGAGTGGAACTAAAATCCCGCTGTCATATGGTCCATTCACTTCTTTTAATATACCAACAACCGTAAATTTCTCTGCATGCTCATGCTCCCCCTCACCACTGCTTGCAACTAGACCGTGGGAAGAAGTAAATTGATCGCCAAGTTTCAACCCTGTTGCAACTGCTGTTTTTGATCCAATCACTGCTTCAAAAGGCGAAGTAAACTTTCTTCCTTGCGCCAATTGCAGCCATGGCGGCTGTCCATTTTTTATCACATGCTCAAAAATACTTTGCTCCGTACTAATGAAGCGAAACCCATGATAATTATCACCAAAACCAATTGGAATCGCCGACTCGACCAAAGGATTTTTTTCTAACTGCTCGACCAAATCATATGAAATATTTCCAATCGGTACATCCTGCAAAAAAACTGTATTTAATACCAACTGATTTGGACTGCCTTTGGCGCCTACGATTAAATCAAAGGGTTCTGCTGCTTTAATTAAACCTTGCTGAATACTAGAAGAAAGCAGCATAACAACAATTGTCATTGCTATGGAACTAGCAATCACCGCAATGCTCAAAAAACTTTGTAAAGATTTCTGACAAATATTACGCCAGATGATGAGTAAGTGCATCATGCAGTCTCCCTCCCTTGGGATCTCACTTGATAGCAATGCTCAAACTGAGACATTACCAATTGGTCATGCGTACTTAAGAGTAATTTACTGTTACTCTCATGACACAATTTCTTTAACAATTCTAAAACAATCAATACATTGGCTTGATCAAGACTCGCCGTTGGTTCATCTGCTAGAATAAGGCTTGGTTTATGAATGACTGCTCTGGCAACTGCCACACGCTGTTGTTCACCAATACTTAGATGATTGGGTTTGACATTCACCTTATCCGGTAGACCAACCAGTTCAAGTAAATTCATCATATCTTTACAAATCTTTTTTTTATCTTTCTGTCCAGCAAAGCTAGCCGCAATGCCTATATTTTCACCTACGGTCAACCCTTCAAGTAAATTGAGCTTTTGAAAAATATAACCAACATTTTTTGCTCGCCATTGATCACGTTCTTTCAAGGATAAATCACCTAAGATGACTTCATCACACTGAATAGTGCCACTCGTCGGAACAAGCAGACCAGCAATCATATGGAGCAATGTTGTTTTTCCTGAACCACTCGGTCCTACAAGCAGCATTTGTTCACCAGACCTTATATTTAAATGATCTACATTAGCAATTGTTAAACTGGTACCACTCGGAGTGTCGATTTGTTTGATTAAATTTCTGATTTCTAACATATATTTTCCCTCGCACTCTATTTTTTTACGATTATTGTAATTAATTTAGTGCCTCTATATGATCGGCTTGAATTCTCACCAAGCTTACAAATCCAGTCTCAGCATCAACTTGTGTTCCAAGTTCCAATTGCCCAGTCACGCGAATTGGTCTGTCAAAAGGAAGAGATGTCACTGGTTCGCTTAGCTTTACCACAACAATATCGCTCGGCCAATCGGCATCACTAGAACAAAATGGACAAATTGACATTGGTTCACGCGTAAGTACAAAAAAGTTGATGGTAGGTTTCAGTGGTGGTGCCATAAAGCCTACCATTGCAACCCGATGCCCCTCAGCGTTTTTCAATTTACTTGATAGCTCAATCCCCAGCGACGATGCTGATTCATACATTTCTGCAAATTCTATATTCGTTGGGGTTTCATTAAACCACCCCTCCCAAAATGCAGCCTGAGCCGTCCGAAAGAAAACAGGCGATTCCGCCGTTGGAACCGCCTGTTCGGGCGAAGCATTATATGAAAAGACACCAGCCAGCATCATCCCCAGATACATTCCCATGATGATTTGCACCAGTTTTTTCATTTTGATTTGCCTCCCTGCGTTTATTTGCTATTTTTATTTCCGTCAAGACCAAGAGCGCGAACCATACCAAAGAATACTTCCGTATTATCCATAACACCTTTGAAATACTCTGCACCAGGACCTTCAGCGTTAAGGATCACATCATCGGCAGAATGTACTTCTGAGGTATCGTCCGCAGGAATGTTTCCTTCCTGAAATTGACCTTTTAAACTAGGGTTTGCGATTGCTTTACCATCTGCCATGATTGCTGGTGAAACTGGCTCTTGTTTGAATTTATAATCCATATTCACATCTGGATGATTTGCATATTGTACGGCTAGTGTTACGTCTGGATCTGGATTGTCTGGATAGCCATCGCCATCTTTATCTTCAAAGGTTGGAAAACCAGCACTGGCATAAGTACGCACTGCTTCACGGCCAGTTTTACCATCTTTCTCATGATAAGTACCAGTAATACTAGCGCCATGTGAATGGTCGGCAACAACGATAATCAATGTATCATCTTTTTGCTTGGCAAATTCTTTAGCTACACCAACTGCTTTATCTAATTCGATATTGTCATACGCCGCTCTTTGCCAATCCATTGTATGTAATTGTTTATCAATACAAGCACCTTCGACCATTAAAAAGAAGCCGTTTGGATTTTTACTTAAGGTATCAATCGCTTTCTTTGTCATATCAACAAGCCCTGGTTGGTCATTGAAGCCACCCAACACTTTAGGATTTTTTAACATTTCACGATCAACATATACATTTAAATTATCCAACTGGTATAAACCTAATAATTTATCAGCATTTGCTGGCGTTGCTAAAAGGTCTGATTTCGTCCCAGAGAATTGATAGCCAAGATCTTTAAACTCATTAATTACATTCGTTTCATCTTTGCGCTTTGATCCAGGTGTACTCATCGGCAGGAACTGTCTTGAACCACCACCCATGATGACATCTGGCCGATGCTTAGCATCTAACATCGTTTGCGCAATAAAGTTTTGTTCACCACGTTTACGCGTATGTGCTACCATCGCTGCTGGAGTCGCATCGGTAATATTCGCAGTAGTGACCAAGCCTGTCGCCATATTACGCGTACGCTTGGCAAGCTCTACGATATTTTCAACCTTTGGATCATCAAATGGATCTTTCGTGCTATCTGTATAAGTGCCCATCGCATTCACTACGCCTTTTTGGCCTGTAGCGTAAGCAGATGCGCTATTTGCCGAATCTGTAACGATAGAATCATACCCGGAAGTTGTTACAATTGCGGTATTTGGCATTTTTTCCATTTCCAAAATATCATTATATTTTCCTTCTGTTATCCCTTTTGATAAAATACGTGCCATTTCACGTGCTGGCAAACTCATGCCATCGCCTATCATAAGAATTACATTTTTTGCTTTTTTTGCTGACTTCTCAGCCGTTATCGTATAATTTACAATTCGTTTATTGCCATTGGCGTTGACAACAATATCAACGTTGCCTGCTTTTTTTACACTCACTTGGTCAATACGATAGGTTGCCATAGTACCGTTCATCGCAATTACCGCATTTTTACCAAAATATTTATCAGCTGGAGTCCCGTTGATTGTCACTTGAATATCATTGGTTTTTGCATCTTTGACTTCGATTAGAAAATCAAATTGTTGGCCAGCAGCAAATTTTGCATTGTCAATTGGTAGTACCGTAATTGGCGAAATCTGCTGCATAACATAAGGTGATGCAAAACCAATGGCGCTGCCGCCAGTCATACACCCAAGTATAGTCAATGCTGTACATACGCTAAGTGCATTTTTTTTGAATTTCTTTGGCAGTTGAAACTTCATTATAAATGAGTCCTCCTTCAAATAAAACGAATATTAAGAGACGAGTTCCCTTATGTTTATTTTAGGACTTATGCAAGAACGATTTGTTATCAATGTGTTAAAAATATGTAAATTTTTTTTGAAATAAGTTTGTGTAAAATCTCCCCAACTTATTTCAATCATTGATTTGATGATAAAAAAAATGGCATAGAGTCCGCCTTTGTACAGCCTGACTTTATACCATTCGATTTATATTGATAAAATTATTTTATAAGTTCATATTACATAATTAAAGATTTATCCAACCGATTTCATCTGTTCTTTTTTTGACCAAGCCGCTTGCTTTGCTACATAAGCTGCTAAATCAACGACTCTACAAGAATAGCCCCACTCATTATCATACCAGGAAACCACTTTTACCATATTATCATCTAATACCATCGTAAGTAAGGAATCTACCGTTGAAGATACAGAATTGCCATTAAAATCGGTAGACACAAGAGGTTCTGTGCAATAGCCTAAAATTCCTTTTAACTCACTTTCACTTGCTTTTTGTAATGCCGCATTTACTTCGTTCGCTGTAACTTCAGCTTTTTCTAAGTCAACAACCAAATCTACTACCGAAACATTTGGCGTTGGTACGCGCATTGCAAAACCATTTAACTTTCCTTTTAATTCTGGCAATACTCTTGCAACTGCTTTTGCTGCGCCTGTTGTCGTTGGAATAATAGAAGTTGACCCGGCACGGGCACGACGTAAATCTTTATGTGGTGCATCCAACATTTTTTGATCGTTTGTATAGGAATGCACGGTAGTCATCAGACCACGCTTAATACCAAAATGATTATGTAGTACCTTTACAACAGGTGCCAAGCAATTTGTTGTACAAGAAGCATTTGAAATTACATGATGTTTATCGGTATCATATTCTTTGTGATTTACCCCCATAACAATCGTAATATCATCATTCTTGGCAGGCGCAGTTATAATTACCTTTTTCACCGTTCCACCAATATGATTTGCAGCTTTTTCACCATCATTAAACGCCCCGGTCGCTTCAATAACGATTTCTACACCAGCACTGCTCCAATCTAATTTTGCTGGATCGCGATTAGATAAAACTCGAATTATTTTACCATTCACAACAAGGTGATCATCATCGGCCTTTATTTCTGCATCTAATATCCCATGGATACTATCGTATTTCAAAAGATGCGCAAGTGTTTTTGCATCACGCGAATTATTGATTGCCACAACCTCAAGACTTGGATTGTTCAGTGCTGCTCTAAACACCATTCGACCAATACGTCCAAAACCATTAATACCAACCTTTGTTGCCATTCTAAAAAATACCTCCAATTGTGAATTTTCCGATTTTTCTTAATTTTTCAGATTCACTCCTAAATAATTGCTAGCTCTTCGTCTAATATATATTTTATTTATGATTAACAAGGCTCATTATAACGTATAAGCAACATTTTGACAACATAAATTATTCTGTTATTTTTATAACTTTCTTTATAAATAAAGCTATTTTTAGTAAAAACAAGTACAATTTTAAATAAATTCTCCAATAGCCTCATTGTTTTTATAATGTATTTTTCTAAAATAAACTTTTTTAATAAGTATTTTCGCCTTCATTGGGATGATAATTATCCCAGATCAAATTATAAGATCACAAAATTTGATGTTTTATTATACAAAAAAGTCGCAAAGCAAATGCTTTGCGACTTTATCTATAAGAAAAGTGAGGGTTTCTTATTTATTTGACTAGGGATTTCCCTGTCATTTCAGCTGGTATCTTCACACCGGCAATCGTAAGCAATGTCGGTGCAATATCACATAAACTACCTGCATTTACGCTAGTAATTTTATCTGAAACAACAATAAATGGTACTACATTGGTCGTATGTGCTGTGAATGGTTCACCTGTTACAGGATCTACCATCACTTCAGCATTGCCATGGTCAGCGGTAATACAAACAGTACCATTTGCTGCCTGAATCGCTTCAACTAAACGACCTACACAAGTATCAACGGTCTCTACAGCTTTCACAGCAGCAGGGATAACACCTGTATGACCAACCATGTCACCATTGGCAAAATTAAGAATAATGACATCGTGGTTCTTGGCTTTGATTTGTTCAACAACTTTGTCTGTAACTTCAATTGCACTCATTTCTGGCTTTAAGTCATAGGTTGCAACTTTTGGTGAAGGAACTAAAATACGTTCTTCACCTTCTAATGGAGCTTCCACGCCACCATTGAAGAAGAAAGTAACATGTGCGTATTTTTCAGTTTCAGCAATACGAAGCTGTTTCATACCTTCGTTATACAATACTTCGCCAAGCGTGTTAGTCAAAGTTTGTGGGCGATAGGCAATTTCAACATCAAGCCCTTTTTCATATTGTGTCATCGTTGCGAATGCAAGTTTCATATAACCTTTTTTACGGCTAAAGCCCTCAAACTCTTTATCTGTAAATACATGCGTTAATTCTCTTGCTCTATCTGGACGGAAGTTGAAGAAAATTGCACCATCTTCTGCTTTTACGCCAGCATAGTCACCAACAACAGTTGGTAAAACAAACTCATCGGTTTTACCAGTATCATAAGAGGCTTTTACAGCAGCTACCGCGCTTGTTGCAGTTTCACCTTCACCACAACCAATTGCTAAATAGGCTTTTTCAACACGATCCCAACGCTTATCACGATCCATTGCATAGTAACGACCAGAAATCGTTGCGATTTTCCCAACGCCGATTTCAGCAATTTTCTTTTCAAGCAATTGCACAAATTCAGCCGCACTTGATGGAGGTACATCACGGCCATCTAAAAATGCATGCACATATACTTTACTTAGTCCTTGTTTTTTCGCAAGTTGTAATAACGCGTACAAGTGCGTATTGTGGCTATGTACGCCACCATCTGATAGCAGCCCCATTAAATGAAGTGCACCATTTTTTGCTTTTATTTTTTCAATTACATCTAAAAAAACTGGATTAGTGAAAAAGTCACCTTCTCTAATCGCTTTTGTAATTCTAGTAAGCTCTTGGTATACGATGCGACCAGCACCAATATTCAAATGTCCAACTTCCGAATTACCCATTTGACCATCTGGTAACCCTACTGCCTCACCAGAACATTTTAGTGTTGTGTTAGGATATTTTTTTAGCAAATCATCCATCACTGGTGTATTAGCAATGGCAATTGCATTATTTGGATCAGCTATACTGCCAACGCCCCAGCCGTCTAATATTACTAAAGCTACAGGTGCAGTTAATTTTTCCATTATTATTCATCCACCTAAATTAAAATTTTACAATATTACTAAAGTCATCCGCTTTAAGAGAAGCACCACCAACCAATGCTCCATCAACGTCGCTTTTACCCATTAATTCAGCAATCGTACTAGGTTTTACGCTACCGCCGTATTGAATACGAACTTTTTCAGCTGCTTCTTTACCAAATTGACCAGCAACAGTTTCACGGATAAATTTACATACTTCATTTGCTTGATCTGAAGTAGCTGTTTTACCAGTTCCAATTGCCCAAATTGGTTCATAAGCGATAACGATCTCAGCAACCTCAGCTGCTGTTAAACCAGCTAAGTCAGCTTTGATTTGACCACCAACAAATTCATTTGTTGTACCAGCTTCACGAGTTTCCAAAGATTCACCACAGCAAACGATTGGAACGATGCCAGCTGCGATTGCTGCTTTTGTTCTTTTATTTACAGTCTCATCAGTTTCACCGAAATATTCACGACGTTCTGAATGACCAATAACCACATATTCTACGCCGATTTCTTGTAACATTTCTGCTGAAATTTCACCAGTAAATGCACCTTTAGCTTCCCAATGAATGTTTTGAGCACCAACATGAATGTTTGTGCCTTTTGCAGCTACTTTTACTGCTGCAAGTGCAGTGAAAGTAGGGCAAACAACAATATCAACATTTTTTGCATCTTTTACTAAAGCAGCCAATTCTTTTACCAAAGCAGTACCAGCAGCCATAGTATTGTGCATTTTCCAGTTACCCGCAATAATAGGTGTACGCATAATATAAAATCCCCCTAAAAAATTTTATTTTTTAAAACTATTAAAACCAACCTATATATATTTCCTAGATTCACTGCCGACACGCAAGAAGTGCGTAGCGACAAGGCGCCCCGGAACAAGATGGGGGGAGTCGTACAAATCGTACGTCGACCTCTTCTTGTGAGGAGCAACGCGGGCGATGCGTGCTTATTGCGCGTCCGCCGTGAATCGCCCATTATTTATCAGCAAGTGCCGCAATTCCAGGAAGAGTTTTGCCTTCTAAGAACTCTAAAGTAGCCCCGCCACCAGTGGAAATGTGGGTGATTTTATCGGAAAGACCAGTCTTTTTAAGAGCAGCAATGGAATCGCCTCCACCAACAATACTAACTGCAGAAGAATCAGCAACCGCTTGAGCCACTGCTTCTGTACCTTTTGCGAATGCATCCATTTCAAATACACCCATAGGTCCATTCCAGATAACCGTTTTTGCATCTTTTAATGCTGCTGCATAAAGTTCGGAAGTTTTAGGACCGCTGTCTAAGGCTTCCCATTCTGGATCAACTTTATCGACATCAACAATTCTTGTATTCGCATCTGGAGCAAATTTGTCAGCAATTACAAGGTCAACTGGCAATACAACTTTTACACCTTTTGCTTCAGCTTGTTTTAATAAATCTAAAGCTAAAGCGTATTTATCTGGTTCACAAATAGATTTACCAATTTCATAGCCTTTAGCGGCATCAAAAGTATGTGCCATGCCGCCACCAATGATTAAAGTATCCACTTTTTTAAGTAAATTGGAAATAACACCAATTTTATCAGAAACTTTTGCACCACCGATGATCGCAACGAAAGGACGCTCAGGATTTGCTACTGTTTGACCGACGAATTTAATTTCTTTTTCCATTAAGAAACCAGCTACTGTTTCGATGTATTTTGTGATCCCTTCAACAGATGCATGCGCACGGTGAGATACACCAAATGCATCATTTACTGCAACATCAGCAAGCGCTGCTAGTTGTTTTGAAAATGCAGGATCATTTTTTTCTTCTTCTTTATGATAGCGAAGGTTTTCTAATAAAAGAATTTCGCCTGATTTTAGAGCAGCAGCTGCTTTTTCAGCTTCTGGGCCAACACAATCAGAAGCAAATTTTACTTCTTTACCAATTAATTCAGCTAAGCGTTTTGCAACTGGCTTAACAGAGAATTTTGCAACTCTTTCACCTTTTGGACGGCCAAGGTGACAAGCGATTACAAGTGCTGCGTTTTGTTCCAATAAGTAATTTAAAGTAGGTAATGTAGCTCTGATTCTAGTATCATTTGTGATGTTTAACTCTTCATCCATTGGTACATTGTAATCTACACGGATAAAGACTTTTTTACCGTTTACGTTAATATCTTTAATGCTCTTTTTATTCATGCAAGTGCCTCCCTTAATTTAAGAAAGGTCCGGCCCAACAAGGCCGGACCTTCAAGATCACTGTTAATTATGCAAGTTCTGCAAAGTATTTAATCGTACGAACCATTTGGCTAGTGTAGCTGTTTTCGTTATCGTACCAAGAAACAACTTGAACTTGAGTAGTACCATCATCTAAAGGTGATACCATTGTTTGTGTAGCGTCGAATAAAGAACCATATCTGATACCAACGATATCGCTGGAAACTAATTGTTCTTCAGTGTAACCGAAAGATTCAGTAGCCGCTGCTTTCATTGCTGCATTTACTTCATCTACTGTAACTTTACCATCAACAACTGCAATCAAGATTGTAGTAGAACCAGTTGGAACTGGAACACGTTGTGCGGAACCGATTAATTTACCTAATAATTCAGGAATAACTAAACCGATTGCTTTAGCAGCACCAGTGGAGTTAGGTACGATATTAACTGCTGCAGCACGGGATCTTCTTAAGTCACCGTTTCTTTGAGGGCCATCTAGAGTCATTTGGTCACCAGTATAAGCATGAATTGTGCTCATGATACCGCTTTTAATAGCAGCTAATTTATGAAGTGCTTGCGCCATAGGAGCTAAGCAGTTTGTAGTACAAGAAGCTGCGGAAATAACTGTATCGCTAGCTTTTAATACGTTATGGTTAACATTATATACAACAGTAGGAAGGTCGTTGCCTGCTGGAGCAGAGATAACAACTTTTTTAGCGCCTGCTTTGATATGTGCAGAAGCTTTTTCTTTGGAAGTGTAGAAACCAGTACATTCAAGTACTACGTCTACATTAAGTTCGCCCCAAGGTAATTCAGCTGCGTTAGCTTTTGCATAAATAGTGATTTTTTTACCGTCAACAGTAATAGAATCTTCACCAGCTGTTACTTTTTCTGCCAAAGCATATCTGCCTTGTGAAGAATCATATTTCAATAAGTGTGCAAGCATTTTAGGACTAGTTAAGTCGTTGATTGCAACAACTTCATATCCTTCTGCTCCGAACATTTGCCTAAACGCAAGACGTCCAATACGTCCAAAACCATTGATCGCTACTTTAACTGCCATTGTGAAATACCCCCTAAATATTTTTTAAAAAGTTTTCTGAGATTTCTCAGATTTTATTATTGACTGAATAGAACTAGCAGCAGCTTCATCAATAACCAAGACATCTTTACTGCCTGCCCTCGTTACAGATATGATAGCTTCGGCTTTATCTGCGCCACCAGCTACCGCGATTTTTCTGCCCACTCCCACCAGATCATTCAGACGAAAACCATTATTGCAATACGTATAAATACAGTTACCATCTAAGTCGAAATAATGTCCAAGCGTTTCGCCAACGCCAAGTTTACAAATATTTTCTGCAACCTTCGGCATATGACTGCGCCTACCTACCATTACATCAGCTCGTCCAATACCATGCACTAAAATATCAGCATTTTTAATCAACTGTTCTATTTCAGTCACCGTGCTATCCGTTGCTTTAATCGATTCTAAAGCTTCATCATTTAGAACCTCAGGAATATGTAAAAGCCTATATTGACCACCCAGTTTTCCAGCCATAACTGCCGCAACGCTATTTGCTTGACGTTCTACTTGTTCGCCAAGACCGCCACGTGTTGGCACTACTAAAATACTCGGCATGAATACATCAACCGACTCCGCTATTGCTGCCATCGTGGATCCACCACTCACAGCAACCACCATATTATTTGATAAAATATCAACTAATATGCGTGCGGCAACTCGTCCTAGTTCTAAAAATACGCATCGATCGGCCTGACTGTCTCCAGGCACAATTTTTACTTCATTAACCCCTAGTTCATCAGCTAAATAAACCTCAAGTTTCGCTAGACCACTTAAAGCATCAACATAAGCCGTTAACTCATTTACCATATCTTGGCCTTCTTCAGTTACTGTCATGCCAAGCCCGGATAAATGGATTAAACCTGAATCTCTTAAAACCTTAACACCATTTCGGATACTGCATTCACTAAATTCTAATTGACTAGCCAACGCTCTTCTACCGATGGGCTGGTTATAACGAATGTGCTTTAATATGCTGTAGCGTTCCTCAATGAGACTGACTAATTCCGGAGCAATCTTTTTTTGTAGTCTTATAATTTTTTCTATTTCTTTCACAACAATTGCCCTCTGGGTTAATTTTCACCCCACTGGTTTATTTTGCATCCCACAGTTATATTACCCCATTCAATATCGATTGTCAATATTTTTTCTATAACCTTCTTTAATTTTATAATATATAATCATTATACTATTTGTATATTTTCTGACTAATATCAAAAACTCCTGCTTTTATTTTTACAAAACAGGAGTTTTTTTGATTATTTGATTATTATTTCCAATTTTTTTATAATTATTTACCCACATGCAATATAAGCTAACTATTTTTATATATTTGCCAGCAAAAATAATTACTTTTTAAGCAACTCAATTATAACATCCTTTAATATGATGTACAGCTAGCATTTTTTTTACTAACTACAAGCAGCTCACTTTTCTTAGGTGAAAAGTGAGCTGTTCATTATTTTTATCTTAATAACGCTAAAACACCACTATGATTTTGATTGGCTTGTACCATCATCAAAATATTTGCTTGCGCAAGTATTTGCCCTTGGTGCATCTTCATCGATTCTTTAGCAACATCCGCATCAGCAATAGTCGATTGTGCAGCAGTCGTATTGTATTCCGATGTTGTATAGTTGTCAGAACTATATTGCAACGTCTGTTGCTGTGCTCCAATTTGAGACTGCTGCGATAACGTACTTTGCATTGCTTTATCTACCAAATCAATTGCATTAGCGATTCCTTCAGAAGAGGATAAATCAATCGTTGAAGTTCCATTTTCATCTTGTAACCCTAATCCAGCTGCCGTTATATCACCAATCGAAAGTTTTGCATCACTACCTTGACTACCTTGTACGTTGGAAGCGTTACTGCCACTCATTGAGCCATCAATTAAATATTTGCCATTAAATGTTACACTGGCATTGTCATTTACCTGCGCTGTGACCTGATCGACTTCATTTTGTAGTGCACTGATATCACTATCATTATTTGTACCATTGGCAGCATTTAGTAATTTTTCTTTTAATGAAGAGAGACTTTCTGTGGTTGAGCTGATTGCACCACTGGCAACGGACATCATCGCATTGCTTGTTTGCGTATTTTGATTCGCTTGTGCAAGAGAACGTGCTTCCGCCGACATGCTAATCGAAATTGCATACGCCGATGCATCATCTTTTGCACTGTTAAGATTAAGACCCGATGCAATTTTCTGCATACTGCTTTTTACAATACCATTTGTGCTATTTAACTGATTATTCATGCCCAAGGTACCTGTGTTATTTATTGAAAATCCCATCACACTCACCGCCCCATTATATAGTACATATCATCGTATCCTATAAAATCAGACTTTATCTACCTACATTATACCTCTTAGCAAAATGGAAAAACAAGAAATTTTATAGCATAAATTGCAAAAGAACACCGCTTTCACGGTGTTCTTTTAAAAACAAATATAAATTTTATTGGCTGAAACCTAAAGCACTCCAATTATTTCTCAAGAGCTAATTTCGCTTGAATCATAATCGCGCATTCCATGCGTTTTTGTTGGAGTTTACAGCCGATTTCATAAGGCACCTTGATATCACCATTAAATAAATCAGCATTGGCATGACAACCGCCGCTACAGTAAAAACGCGCCCAACACTTGCTGCATTCTGGTTTGTTTAATACGTGTGCTTGACGGAAATACTTAGGCATTTCTTTGTTGGTAACACCATCAAAAATGGTACCAAGTAAATATTTATCACGGCCAACGAATTGATGACAAGGATATAAATCGCCATTTGGTGCTACCGCAAAATACTCGTGACCAGCACCGCAACCACTCAATCGTTTTGCGACGCATGGGCCGTTGTTAATATCCATATTGAAATGGAAGAATTCAAAACCGTTACCCGAGAGTTTGCGGTCAATATAAGCTTTAGTTAGCTTATCGTATTCTTCAAACAGCTTCGGTAAATGTGCTTCCGTAATTTCATAGTCAGCTTCTTTCGCAACGACTGGTTCTACAGATAAAAGATCAAATCCTTTATCAGCCATGTCGAGAACATCGGCAGTGAAATCAAGATTATACGCAGTAAAAGTACCACGTAAGAAGTAGTTTTTCCCGCCACGCGCATCAACTAATTTTTTAAAATTGGCTAAGATTCCATCATAGCTGCCTTTACCAGCAACATTAGGACGCATGTTATCATGTACTTCTTTGCGGCCATCAAGACTGAGGACTAGGCTAATGTTATTATCATTCAAATACTCTATATTGGCATCATTTAGTAATACGCCATTCGTTGTAAGCGTCAATTTAAACTCTTTGCCAGTTTCCTTTTCACGTTTGCGAACATATTCTACCACATGCTTTACCACTGGCATATTCATCAATGGCTCGCCGCCAAAGAAGTCCAATTCGCAATGTTTGCGATGACCACTATTGGCAATAATGAAATCAACCGCTTTTTCGCCTACTTCTTTGCTCATCAAACTTCGATCGTGACCAAAGTCTCCAGTGCCAGCAAAACAATATTTGCAACGCAAATTACAATCATGTGCCACATGCAAACAAAGTGATTTCACCAATGGTTTTTCACTAAAAGTTGGTGGTACATCAATATTAGGCGCAAAAAGTTCTTGAGTAGCAATCAATCCATCCAGCTCTTCTAATGCTTCAACAAGATCTCCGCGATCATACACGGCACTGTATTTTTCTAGCACAACTTCACCGTTTGTGCCATCATAAAGATCCATCATATCGTAAATCATTTTATCAATCACATGTACAGCACCGCTATTAATATCTAGCATAATGTACATACCATTTGAATAAAACTTATGTATTTTTTGCATTAATTTATAATTCTCCTATCATAAAATGACTTTCCCATATCTATTCTATCTATCTATTTTTAATCACAAACAACAAACAAGCCTCTCGCCATAATGGCAAGAGGCTATTTTTGCAGCCTATTTTGCGCAAACTTGATTACCTACAGTGCAGGATGTTTTGCAAGCTGATTGGCAGGATGCTTGACATTCACCGCAACCGCCAGTATGTACTGTAGCTTGAAG